>Ga0325402_1007061_pt1 | contig 10652 bp, 6 predicted proteins | sample PopdelMetagenome_22_FD_207212 | JGI IMG/M metagenome (GOLD analysis project Ga0325402, IMG submission 207212) | Populus deltoides microbial communities from Bellville, Georgia, United States - Xylem-PdKOR-R3 | ecosystem: Host-associated > Plants > Phyllosphere > Stem > Wood/Secondary xylem...
CCATTCTCATATTTATAGAAGATTTGAGACCGCTTCGATAAGTTATTTAGATTTTTAATGAATCGGATTGTCCTAATCATTGAGTAAATGGTGATGTGTAACATGCACAATATGATGAAGACAAGCTAGTAATGATTGAGAGAGAATTTAGTCTTCGGTAAATTGGTTTGAGTTGCAAGTTATGACAGCAGATTATCGCATAGATAATTTTGATAGGCCTGCTGTATATGGACAAGTTCAGTTTATGTAACAATTTCCATTGAATTATAAGTTTAGTTTATAGATATATAGCAGTTTCTTCTGTCAATTTAACACCACGGAGTTGGCCTAGCGAAGAAGAGCTAAGATTTGATAGTGTGTTCCTGTGCAAGATCCTGGGTTTGACTTTTGTTAGGTGTAGAAAATTCAGTGGGGTCATTGGAACCCTAGTGAATTTGGGCAAAGTCCATAGTCGGGCCTCGGCCCGGATAAAAAAACTAAATTGAGATTGCCAAATCCATTGTCAAATCTGTTATCCAAAAAGGATTGAAAAAATTGATTTGGATAAAAAAGGAAAAAAATCAAATAAAAAAAATCATTATAAACTAAAAACTAAAAGTTCATTAACTCAATAATTTAGGTAATATTTGGTTATTATTTATAAGAGAAAAAAAAGATAAAATAGATAATAAAAAGACAAGATAAAATAGATAATAAAGATAAACAAGAGAATAAAATAGATAACAAAAATAGAGAGAAGATAAGATAGAACAGAAAATGAAAATATAATTATGTTTGATATTGATGTTTTTTTATCATGTTTGGTTAATAGTGAACAAAATAAAATAAATTATGAAAAAAAAATTATTTTATTCTTAATATATATATTATTGTCAAACTTACATGTTTAAAAAAATAATTAGATATTATTTTTTATTTTAATTTATATTGAGTGTTAAAAGCAATAATAATATAATAATTTTAGTTATGAAACCTAAACCACTTTAATAGGCCAATCCAAGACTTCGCCCACCGGGGAATTGGATGAGTTTGAATTTAAAAAACAATAAAGAAAGAATTTTCTCAGCCTAACTTGATCAAAATCATGTTCAACCCGCAACCTGGTCAATCCAGGAAAAAAACCAGGTTAAAAACTTGTAGATTTTTTTGTTTGAAAAAAAAATCAAAATAACAATGTTTTTATCCTTTTTAAAAATAAATTTTAGGGTTTATCCTCATGACCAAAGTCTTGCTTCGAGTTGAACTGTAAAACTATAATAATATAGATATAGAGTTTTTTACATGGATATGTTTCCTTCATATTTCATGTTTTGAAAATACATAAATTCATTTTAAAATTATTTAGAAAACACTTATATTTATATTTTTATCTCTATTTCTTTAACCAAACCAGTTTTTGTTCTAATTGTTTATATCTTTTTTGTTTGGAAACACTAACCAAACAATAAATAGTATAACAAAACACTTATTAATTAAAATTACACTTGTGAAGTTTGAACAAATATAATTTTTTTTTAATTTAAATTTTTGATCAATTTATTTTTATTTATCTTGTCTGGTTAGATTTTTTTTAAAAATGTTTTAGTTAAGTTGTTTTTGTTTGAAAGGAATCATTTGAATCGACGCCTACCTAAAAATCTAAATTCAAATGGGAATCAATGATGTTTTAACCATTTATGATAAGTTCTATCCCAAAAAAGAAATTGAAAATTGATTAAGAATCTTAAATGTTTCTTCACTAGCTGTATCTAAGATTAAAAAAAAAAAAATTCTCTAGGCAAATTCCTTTTTATCTATTAAGGGTTAGATTTCAGACTGAGAATTTTGAGAATTAATATCGAATTTTTAAAGAAAAAATAAAGTGGAGTGATTCAAATCAATCAGTTTCGATTTGATTTTTTAGAATAAAAATTGGTTTAAACTAGTTTGGGTTCGATTTTTTTAAAATTTTAATTGATTTAATCGAGTTTTTTTCACGATTCAGTTTTTTTAGTTATTTTTTTCCTCATTTTCTCGGATTTTTAATTTTTTTACTCACCTCTAATTTACAAATCTTTCAAATCATCTACACCTGATCTTATCTTCCTGTTTTCCATTTTATTTTTTATTTTTTTATCAATCTTAAAAAAAAACCAAAAAAAAAGGAGAGAGAACACACCTACTCCCATGTATGATAAGGTGTTGTTTGACCTTTTTTTCAAAAATCTTAAATGTTTTTGTTCAAAAAAATATAAACTGTTTTTTAATATTTTTTAATTGTTTTAATTTGTTTATATAAAAAATAAAAATTATAAAAAATATTATTTTAATATATTTTTAAAAATAATCTCTACTCTACTTCTAAAAAACAAGTTTTAAATTGTATGTATCTTTAAATTAACTTAAAATTAAATAAAGAATAAAATTGATTTAATTACCTTTAAAAAATAAAGGTTAAAATAATTTGATTTTTTAATATAGTTTGTTCAATGTTTTTTAAAAACTTAATTTTTTAACAAAATTATAATATTATTTTAATGATAAAGTATAATATTATATATTTATGATAAAATTATAATATTAATATTGCAAGAATTTTGTAGTTATTAAATAAAATATAAGAATAAGTTTGTTAAAAACATATCAAATTATAGTTTCAGTGTAATTAACCGAAAAATTAATTGTACCTTAATAAATTAGTTTTGCTCTTTAATTTTGCTATAAAAGGAAAAGTTCCGCTGCTTAATCGTCTATCCTTCTCTGAGACTGTCCGTGAACCGTAACACAGGAAGGTATGGCGGTTCTTCGAAGAGAAAAAGGGCAATCACTTCAAGGATCTCGAATCGCCGTAGCCATTTTGATCGGTATCCTTCTTGGCTGCGTCTTTGCTGTGTTTTATCCTCATGGGTTTTTCAGCTCCAATCCGACTGGCTCACATCGTCGAATTGCTAATTCAAATCTTCAGGTTCAAATCTTTTTGCCTTAAATACCTCAAATATATCTTTTGTGTATACTTCTCTCTACTTTGTGATTGCTGCTGGGGTCCTCAACATAGGGTAAACTTGATTCTGATGTTTTCTATTTAAAAATTTCTTTGATTGGGTAATGATTGTTCTTGAATTTTGATTTTTCATTAACTTCAAAGATTTGACTTTGTTTCTTGCAGTTGACTTTGCTTTTATGCGTGTTGCTGATGGTGTTAATTGCTTTGATAGTTAAAATTCGGGTTGTTTTTTGTTTTAATGAATTAATTGAAGCCATGATTTCACTAAGGAATGGGGTAATTTGGTGAAACTAAAAGGATACAGATTTGAAAATGCTTTTAAAGAGAAGCCAGTTTTGTACCATTAATTTTTTTTTTTTGTGAAAGTGGCATCATTTCACCAGTGTCCCCTCTTCGCTGTCTTAGTCTTTGCTTAGTATTTTTGCCTTTCTTGTTGCATCCCCTGGCTTGGCGAGAATGAAAAGCAAGGTTTGTTATTTTAGTTATTATTTTGAACATGAGCTTGTTTGTCACATGATGCGTAGTGTGCATTTCCAAGTCAATATTCTGTCAGTTATTGGGAATTATCATTTAATGGTTGCTTTTTTTTGGGGGGTGGATTCTGTGATTTATAGGCCACTTATTGTGTTGCGATTTCCTATTGTTTGTTTGTTAGACAGGCTTGTCTTCATGTGAATCGCCCGAGCGAATTAAAATGGTGAAAGCTGATATTGTATTGATATCGGAGAAGAATGCTGAGATGAAGAAGCAAGTTAGGGAGCTAAATGAAAAGTTGCAGCTGGCGGAACAAGGACAAGATCATGCTCAGAAGCAGGTTTTGTTACTGGGTAAACAGCAGAAAGCTGGTCCCTTTGGTACTGTCAAGGGTTTGAGAACTAACCCAACTGTTGTTCCTGATGAGTCTGTGAATCCTAGACTGGCAAAACTCTTGGAGGAAGTTGCTGTTCGTAAGGAGCTTATAGTTGCACTTGCAAATTCAAATGTGAAAACCATGTTAGAAGTCTGGTTCGCTAACATCAAGAAAGCTGGTATACGCAATTACCTTGTTGTAGCATTAGATGACCATATTGTAGATTTCTGCAAGTCGAATGATGTTCCAGTGTATAAGAGGGATCCAGATAGCGGTATTGATTCAGTTGCAAGAACAGGAGGAAACCATGCTGTTTCTGGATTGAAGTTCCGTATTTTGAGGGAATTTTTGCAGTTGGGTTACAGTGTTCTTCTGTCAGATGTTGATATAATATACTTGCAGAACCCATTTGATCATCTTTATCGGGATTCAGATGTTGAATCTATGTCTGATGGTCATGATAATATGACAGCTTATGGATTTGATGATGTCTTTAATGAACCTGCCATGGGTTGGGCTCGTTATGCTCATACAATGAGAATATGGGTTTACAATTCTGGATTCTTTTATATAAGGCCTACACTTCCTTCCATTGAGCTTTTGGATCGTGTGGCTGGTCGTTTGTCTCGAGAGCCTAACTCATGGGACCAAGCAGTTTTCAACGAGGAGCTTTTCACCCCTTCACATCCTGGGTATGATGGACTCCATGCTGCAAAAAGAACAATGGATATGTTTTTGTTTATGAATAGTAAGGTCCTTTTCAAGACAGTAAGGAAAGATCCTGCGCTAAAAACATTGAAGCCAGTAATTGTTCATGTAAATTATCACCCTGATAAACTTCGAAGAATGCAAGCAGTTGTGGAGTTCTATGTTAATGGGAAGCAAGATGCGTTGGATCCTTTCCCTGATGGTTCTGATTGGTAGGAACCTCATACAACTACAGAGAGGATTTCGAGAGATTTAGTGTTTCCCCCCAGACTTCTCACATGATACAGTTAGTTTAAATCTATTATTACCTTTGAAGAGAAATGTGAGATAAACTTTTTCCTTGATTTTCTTTGAGATTTTGGTTTGTATTTTATGTGTAGCTGATCTGAGATACTTTTCCTTCTTTTTTCTTCAGAACTTTGGTTTGTATTGTTCCTGTAGCTTTAAATTAAGTTTCATTGGAGCACCCACACTGGTCTCATCTGTGCTATATAATGTGCGCCAACAATATGATCAGGCTTGTCATTTTTCATGATAAAAGATTTTGCTGCAACTTGGAAGCTCTATTCTTTGATAGTTTCTGGGTATTTGATTATTTTTTAGAGTGACATTTTGTTGCATCCTGGTGGAGTTGGGATCAATGACTTCGGTGGTTGGCTACAATGTGACTGGACCGGCAAGGACCATGAACCAGGATCCTCGTACTTGGCTCGCACCCCTTTGAGAGAAAGAAACAAAAGATTATCACACTAAATTTAGGTTCATAAGGACTATAACTATCTCATCACGAGGTGCAGTGGATCCCGTATCTATTATTACCAGATGCTAAGGTGGGGTTCCTAATGCGATTGGTTTGCTAGCATAAACCAGAATCAGGTCTACTGTAATTCTTTTTTCCTGGAGGATTAGATTTCTCTCTTGGCTTTTCTTGGCAGACCCTCCAGATATTCGTTGCCTTATAGTCACCTACCTTCATGCATGGACAGCAAATTAGCTGGGTTACCATGTAAAAGTGTTATCCCAAGGCTAACCAATCATAACCCGGTTCCATCCTTAGTATTTAGTTACTCTTTCAGAAAAAAACAAAAATTATATGGATAGAAGGGACATGTTTTTCTCAATTTCTGTTTTGAGAGTATAAGAATTTACTTTAAAAATATTTTTATTTTATATATCTCTGTTTCTGTCCTACTCTATTTTGTAGGTCAATTTTAATCACATCTGCTGCAATAATGATCGAATTTTAGTGAACAAGATTGGCAACTAATTTTAATTTGATTTTTGTTTTAATTTACATGGACTGGAGGAGGGAGCAAAAGAAGTTCATGACATCATTCATTGCATGCAAGCAATAACAGGCTATCATCCTAACGGAGGCTGTAGAAAACGAACCCATAACAACGTGGGATCACAAAAAATCTGAGTTTAACGGTCACCAAGAATTAATTTCAAAAAACTCAGGTTAACGACAAAGATTGCCTAATACTTCGGTTGCTGTATGGAATTTTCTTCCTTAATATCCACAAGCAGACGACATTGATTTTTACTAGTGGCTTCAAAGACCACTAGCCCCACCTTTGTATTCTCCCTTTCAAAATCTTCCACATTATTGTTTGTGTGTATCTCATCCTCCATGCTTCAATATCACGATCCTCTCTGCAAGTTCTTGATTCAACAACAAGAACCCACTAGCCCCACCTTTGTATTCTCCCTTTCAAAATCTCCCACGTTATTGTTTGTATGTATCTCATCCTCCATACCTCAATATCATGATTCTCAAAAGAAAAATCTCTGCAAGTTCTTGATTCAACAACAAGAACCCTCTTCAGGACTTGCAGTTCCATGATCAAAAAGATGGATAGGAATTTCACGCCAGTTTTTTGTTTAAATTCTTACTGTCTAGTTGAATTGAACTGGTTTTGTGGGTGCTCCGTACTGGTTATTGGTTGAAATGGAGAGGTTTTCTCAGAGAGAGAGTGTTCTGTTAGGTTATAATCTTCAAAGACAATCTATAAACCATCCAGGCTCTTCTTCAAATAGCCAACATGGAAACTCTGATATTGATTTTATAGATGTTTTTGGCGGCCCACCGAGGCGATCGTCGCTTCAGGAGGTGCGATCTAGTTTTGCTGAAACGACAGATTCATTTGTTTCAAGAAGTGGTGGTGTTGATACCATGTTGTCTCGCAACAGTTTGTCGGGTTTAAATGAGAAGCCAGTGTTTGGAGATGAAAATGTCAATAGAAGGCGATATCCAAAAAATGATTTCTTTGATGATATTTTCAGAGGCAATAAGTCTTTGAGTTCTTCTCCGAAGAAGCATGACCTTGATTCACTTTCTTCAACTCCGGGTTCAAGAGTCCTAAGCCCTACTGGACAGCTGCCACCTAGAGCTGATCCCTGGAGTCCATCTCTGCCTGCACAATTCAGGTTTTGGATTCACTCTGAGATGCTATTTGCTTATTTCTGTACATCTTAGATCTTATAATTTAGATGGTTTTTTCTTCATTGGTCAACATAAATCACCAATTAAGAATCCTTTATAGCAATAAGAAGTGATGATATGTCATTGCCTAGGTTGTTTCAAATGTATTTCGGATTAAGGTGGTGTCTGGTAGTGGTTATTGATTCTTTGTTGTTCTTATCTGCACTATTATCTGCTTGGGGTTGAGTGTCTTTTGAACAAATGCATCCCAGAATCTCAAATCCTGTACTGTTAATTTTGCAGCCTCTCTGCCAAACTGAGTAAGCGGACAGACTTGCCAACATTTAACTCTAGCGCCCATAGCATTCACAAAAATAAGGATGATGCTTCATATGGCGTAGGCAATTATGCACCTTCTGCAAGCCAAACGGACCACGTTAGAGACGAGTTGACTAATGATATCTCTAGGCAAAGCACTTTATCGAAGGAGCTATCTCTTAGCAGCGAGGAGTCATCAAACTCGACCAAACATGAAGAAACAGACACAAACACAAATTTGAAAAGTGATTCAGATAGTTCTGATGTTCCAACAAATGGAAACCAGTCTCATTTTTCTATCTACAAGTGGGCAAGCAAAGGAATACCCTTTGTGATGTCCCTTAGAGGAGCTACCAAATCAAGACTGGATGAGAATTGTGAACTTCAGAGATGTTCAAGTGCTAACGGATGGATAGCAAGCGAGGGTATAGCAAGAGAATTACGATCAGCAAATCCACATGATATCGATGTTCCCTCACTCAGTAGTCACATCGAGCTTAATCAACAAGATAATCGCTTCCTCTTTGATAAGAGCATTCAGTGTGAAGTAGAACCGTGTCAGATTGTTGAGGACACAATTTTTCCTGTACCTGAGTTGGATACTCCAAGCACTCATCAAGTGATTGTTGAAGATGGTCCTGAAATGGACTTATCTGAAAAAACAAAGGAACGAATTTCTGTAGTTACGCTTGAGGATCGCAAGACTGAGTTAAAACCACTACGTTCCCTGTTATCCGAGAATGATGATGAGCAATGTAAGTCATGTTCTGGAATCTTTATCAAGTATGCTTCTCATGTGATATCACTAATAACACGTCCATTTTCTCTGGCAGGTATTGATGAGATGACTAGAAAAAATGGTTTGAAAGAAAGAAAGGCAGAAAGCACCAAAAAACCATCTGCAGTTTTTGATGTTACTGAAAACGATCAGGATGAGAAAAGAACTACAGCGAATAATGTAGAAGTGGATAAAGCTGACTTTCAATATCCACCAACAAAATCAAGAGACAGCCTTGAGAAGAACAGACTTAGGGGAAAGGTCAAGGAATTTGTTAAAATTTTCAATCGGGCAGGTTCAGAAAAACCCAACTTTGATCTTAATGACTCTCAACATCAGAGTTCCGGACGAAAGGAAAGAGTAAAATTCAATACTGACGATACCAGAAATGAGAAAATGCACTCGCGTAATGTTAACAATAAAAACAAGCCAGATGCTTCCATCCTGGTACTCAGCTGAAAATGATCTTGCATTTTATTGTCAAATATTAGCACAGCTGATACACTCATAGTGGACCTGAGATTTTCAACTTTTATTGTAATCTTCAGGTGAACAAATGCCTTAAGCAATCCGAGAAACAACATCCCGAGACAAAGGCGAACAATCTCAGGTCCGAAAGCGTTTCTTCTGGACGTAAGGATAGCTCAGTGTCAACTGCAGGTATTTTGATATTAATTGATGCTATATGTTATTTTAATTGCTGCATGTTGACTGGGAGATTTTGGATACCATCCACCTGGAAGAATGATTTTGTGTTTTTTAATATCAATTAGGATGAAAATGGTGAAGCAGCATGGCATATTTCATGTTCATCTGAATCATGATTCATATATTCCAATTGCTATGCAATTTCGCTAGAATGAGCTTCTTTTACTGAACTTACTACTTCATAATACAAAAAGGATTTGAACTCTTTGTTAATGATTCTTAAAAAATGTGATATGTAATGCATCAAAACGTTGTTGACAGCTTACATTCCTGATGGCTTAGAATCAACCATTGCAGATACAGATATGTCCCTCCTCCTGGTATGTGATTGTGTATATAAACATTAGCATTCCGCCATCTTTTTTTATAGCAGGTATTAGGATTATTTAATTGCCTCCTGAAATGACTAATGAGCTGGTATACTTTGCTTTTTGGACAGATTACAGAATTAGCCCAGGATGAGGAAAGGGAGCTCCAAACCAGCGATAACCATGAGGAGATCCAAGTAAGGAAGAAAGTTGACAAAGACACTCCATTTTTTCTTTCAACTTTACCAGGAAATAGTAACTGGAAATCATACATTGCAGGTCATTGATGATAAAATACAGAAGTGGTCGAAAGGAAAGGAAGGCAACATACGCTCCCTGTTGTCAACTTTACAATATGTGAGTTTACCTTCTACTCTTGCTTGCGCTGCGAGTTTTTTTCTAGAGTGCACATTCTTTTATCTGAACTTTAATTACCATTGCATCAGACCTACTGCATTTTCTATTTAAAGTGGTTTTCTGGTGATTCGTGACTAAACTTAGTAAATTGAATTTCATCCTGTTCCAAGCATAGTTATCGGTTCTGGTCGGATCTGACCTAAAAAAAGGTCTGAGTTACTTGGTTGTGGGTCAATCAGTTCTATCATTTTTGTCCAAAACCATGTTGTTTTATTTTTTTAAAAAAAAAGTTCCTTAGTGCTGACCCAGCCAGCTTAGACCAAGTTTGGCCAAGTCAACTAGGGCTCAACTTATTCGGGTCGGTCACGGGTCATATCTTTAGGCTTTGACAATTTAGTTGAACTTCTAAATCATATCTTTTGGCTCCGACTAACTTGGAACTGTCTGCCTCTTAAACTGATATTTGCTGCACTCACATCACAGGTCCTTTGGTCTGGAAGTGGGTGGAATCCTGTGCCTCTTGTTGATATAATTGAAGGAAATGCGGTGAAAAGAACATATCAAAAGGCCTTACTCTGTCTACACCCTGATAAACTACAGCAGAAAGGTGCTACCTCGCATCAAAAATACACAGCAGAAAAAATCTTCGATATTTTGCAGGTAATATCCAGTTAATTTTTAATTCTTGAGCTTGAAGAAATCATCGCCATTCTAAATTCATCTAAAAAAAATGTTATCCACTCCTTGCATGCACACAGGAAGCATGGACTCTTTTCAACTCACTCGGAGCAGTATGATATGAGACCAAGGAATGCAGATAGTAATTTCTCATGGATCAAGGACATCGAGATGCTTGTTTATTTAAGTGTACATGGTAACAATTATATTTGTGGCAACATCGTACTGTGGATAGCTATTCTGCTTGTGCGTTGTGCTGCAGTGTCTTGGAGTATTTTGATTACTAAACATTAAGAAGTTGAAATTGAATGTAGTCATAGAGTTCTCCTTTTATGCATATGAAAAAAATATTTATTTAACCATAGTTGAATTCGAGTATCTATCAAATGGTTAATTTGATGATTCATCGACTAAGATTTTGATATGGGTTATGTCGCTAAAAAATTTCATATTTTTTTTTATTAAACGAGGCTGTTTTAAGATTAAAAATAAAATAAAAATTGCTCAATGTTGACCCACAGATCACGAGGCAACCTTCC
>Ga0325402_1007062_pt1 | contig 10651 bp, 5 predicted proteins | sample PopdelMetagenome_22_FD_207212 | JGI IMG/M metagenome (GOLD analysis project Ga0325402, IMG submission 207212) | Populus deltoides microbial communities from Bellville, Georgia, United States - Xylem-PdKOR-R3 | ecosystem: Host-associated > Plants > Phyllosphere > Stem > Wood/Secondary xylem...
TAAAGAAAATTATAAAGTAGTTATAATTATGATATTTTTATTGCATCAAAGCATTGTTCCTAAAATGTTGATGGTCGATACTCTCTTAAATACGAGACATTCATTAAAGCTGTAAAGATCGGTACATATTATGTTTTTTTTTTTTTTATATATAAAAGTTATTCTCATAAACTAAGGTATAAGAAATACCTAAAACTATTATGTAAGTACTTGTCATAAAACATATACACTAAACTGACCCGCATGAGAATTCTATATGGAGAGATCACCTATGTTTATGGAAAAGCTCACGCGACGATTGTGTAAGTGATCTTTAGACTTGAGATCACTAAGTCATTTTATAGAGAAAATGTTATGTTTTGATCATGTTACATGTTATCTTAATCTAGGTAACAAAAGGGTTGACATTGAGTGTAACATGAACTATATGAAGATATTTAAGTGATCAAGAGAAGATTCATCACCCTAGGTGAATTGGAAAAAATGTTTCCTCTGTTCTCAAATACTATTGATTAAGAAATCCTTGACAAAGGTGGAATGAGATTTGAAAAGGGTTTCAAATATTATTCAAACAATAATGGCTATTATGTAGAGATCAAATATGATAAACATACTCCGTACTTTAATGTTAAATCAGAATGTAATGAGTCACACACATTAAGAACCATTAGTCAGAAATTAAATTTGGATGATTTAATTAAGTATGACTTGATTAAAATATATTTTAGAAATTAAGGATAAGATTATATAATTAAACATGATATACATACTCCATACTTTAATGTTAAATCAGAACTTAATAGGTCACATATATTAAGAATTGTTAGTCAGAAATTAAACTTGGATGATTTAATTAAGATGATTTGATTAGTACTTCAAAGTGCATTTTTATCAAGGATTTATATCATCATATTGCACTTAAAGTATCATTAAATTCCCTAACTTGAGCATGTTTTATAATAGCAAGTCCGATAACATAAGATATCTTTAATTTATGGTAAATGCTCATTTTAAATACAAACATATCTCACAATTTAAAGGATTGATTGATGTGTTTAACTATTGAAAGTGAAAAGACAAAGAAAGGGCTAAGTTTTTGGACATTTGGACGACTTGTGTTTTGTGACAACCCAACCTTTAAGGAATTATTTGAAGTCAAAAATGATTAGATTTTCAGGTAATGAATCCCTAAACTATTCCAAATCTATCTAATGAGATCTTAGGGAATCCTGAATAATTTTATTGCATAGTTTCCGCTGCGTGTATAATATTCAGAAACCCAACAAAAATATCATAATTTTTTATTTGATGATTGAATTGCACTAAAATTAAGCCAACATGTTTGATATACTCGGTTTTATAATGAATCAACTCATTATAATAAGTTGAGATAGAGATCATGTTCAAACGAGGCCTTAAGATATTGTTTTGTATTTTTTTATAGTTATTTTTTAATTTTTTTTCTTTATTTTTATACTTATTTTAGGATTTTTTTCTCTTTATCATAGGTTGATTTAACTTTTAATTAAACAACTTTATAAGTTATTTTATAACATATTTCATACTCTTTGAAATTTGTAAAACAAAAGCAATTACAACTAGTGACCTAATATTTGATAAACTCTAATTTCCATTTTTCACTATACATTATCTTCTATATTTCTCTATACATCAATGGTGGATGATGTATAGCTAAAGATTAGTTAGGTGAAATGCGAGATCAAAATATTCTAAACATTAGCTAAAGATTTTATAAGTAATATGACTTGTGGTAAAAATTGGTGGGAAGAGTCAAAGAAAGCTAGGAACCTATCATTGACATCATAGATTCTTATTAATTATAAATAGCTAAAAGAGCTCAGTATTTTACTGTGGACTACACAGTGCAGTCCATAGTAAAAGATGAGCCACCCTCTTTTTTTTTTAACGTTTTTAGAGTTTTATGTGCTGTTTTTTTTTTTTACACTTTTAGGCTTTTTTTTAATGTTAAATATTTTTATTCAGTTATCAGACTTTCATGACATGGATTCCGGGTTTAATAGGTTAACATGGTTTGACGAGTTAACCTAGAATTTTTTTTAGTTTGACAAGTTAACCTAGATTTTTTTTTCTTTTTAATTAATTTTTTACGTTTACTTTAGTTTGTTAATGTTAAATTTCTTTCTATTTATAAAAAGATGAGCTGGTTTTTTTTCATTTTTTTTTTACACTTTTAGGGTTTTTTTTGCTTTTTTTTGTTTTTTTCTTTTAATAATTTTTTTATTCACTTATCAGACTTTCATGACACGGATCCCGGGTTTAACAGGTTAACATGGTTTGACAAGTTAACCCAGAAATTTTTTTTTGCTTTTTTTTTCTTTTTAATTAATTTTTTTCGTTTACTTTAGTTTGTTAATGTTAAATTTCTTTCTATTTAGTTATTAGACTTTCATGACGGTTTTTTTTCGTTTTTTTTACACTTTTAGGGTTTTTTTTGTTTTTTTGGTTTTCATAATTTTTTTTTGTTAATGTTAAATTTTTTTTATTCAGTTATTAGATTTTCATGACACGGATCCCGGGTTTAACAGGTTAACATGGTTTGACGAGTTAACCCAAAATTTTTTTTTTGCTTTTTTTTCTTTTTATTTAATTTTTTTCGTTTACTTTAGTTTGTTAATGTTAAATTTCTTTCTATTTAGTTATTAGACTTTCATGACACATATTTCAGGTTTCACGGGTTAACCTGGTTTCATGGACCGTCATTTTTTTTTCTTTTAATAATTTTTTTTATTTAATTTAGTTTGTTAATGTTAATTTTTTTTATTTAGTTATCAAACTTTCATGACACGGATCCCGGGTTTAACGAGTTAACCTGGTGTGGTGAGTTAACCCAAATTTTTTCTTTTTAATTAATTTTTTTCGTTTAGTTTAGTTTGTTAATTGACAATAAACTAAAATTGCTCAGTGTTTCACTGTGCAAGTCCACAGTGAAACGTTGAGCTGTCTTCTTCTTTTTTTTTTTGTTTTTTTTGTTTTGTTTTTTCTTTATTTTGTTTTGTTATTTTGTTTTTTTTTGTTTTCTAGCCTTTATGAGTTTTTTTTTTGCTTTTTTCTGTGTTTTTTTTAATGAATTTTTTTTGTTAATGTTAATTTTTTATTTAGTTATCAGATTTTCATGACACGGATCCCGGGTTTGACGAGTTAACCTGAATTTTTTTTTTGCTTTTTTTCTTTTTAATTAATTGTAACATATACTAAAAGGAATCAGTGTTTTATTGTGGACTGCATAGTGCAGTCCACAGTAAAACACTGATGCTTTAGGTTTTTTTTTTTAAGTTGTCTCATTTGTTTTAGCTTTTTTTATGCCTTTCGGGATTATTTTTTTGCTTCTTTCTTTGTTTTTTTCTTTTAACAAAATTTTTTGTTTAATTTAATTTAGTTTATTAATATTAAATTTTTTATTTAGTTATGAGACTTTCATGACACGTTTTCCGGATTTAACGGGTTAACCTGGTTTAACAAGTTAACCCAGTAATTTTTTTTTTGCTTTTTAATTAATTTTTTTCTTTGTTAATGCTATTTTTTTTTTCTATTTAGTTATCAAACTTTCATGAGACATATCCCGATTTCATGGGTTAACCTACAGGTGAACCCAGTTAATTATGGGTGGACCGTCAATTTTTTTTGTTTTTTTATTTTCATAAATTGTTTTTGTTTAATTTAGTTTGTTAATGTTAAATTTTTTTTATTTAGTTATCAGACTTTCATGACACAGATCCTGGGTTTAACAGGTTAACATGGTTTGATTAGTTAACCCGAATTTTTTTCTTTTTAATTAATTTTTTTTGTTTGGTTCAGTTTGTTAATTTTCACTTTTTTTTTTATTTAGTTACCAGACATTCATGACACGAATCCCGGGTTTAATGGGTTAACCTAATTTGACGAGTTAACCTGTAATTGTTTTTTGCTTTTTTTTCTTTTTAATTTTTTTTTGTTTAGTTTAGTTTGTTAATGTTAAATTTCTTTCTATTTAGTTTTTTTCTTCTAAGAGGTTTTTTTTTCTTTTATTTTTTCTTTTTAATTAATTTTATTTAATTAATTTAGTTTATTAATATTAAATTTTTTTCTAAGTAGTTCTCTACTAATGCCTTTAGTTTTTCTTTTTGTTTTTTTGTTGTTTTTATGCCTTTAACTGTGGACTGCACAATGCAGTCCACAGTGAAAAGGATGATGCCTTTTATTTTTTTTCTTTTTAATGAATTTTTTTTGTTTAATTTATTTTGTTAATGTTAATTTTTTTATTTAGTTATCAGATTTTCATGACACGGATCCCGGGTTTGATGAGTTAACCTGAAATTTTTTTTTTGCTTTTTTTCTTTTTAATTAATTGTAACATATACTAAAAGGGATCAGTGTTTTATTGTGGACTGCATAGTGCAGTCCATAGTAAAACACTGATGTTTTAGGTTTTTTTTTAAGTTGTTTCATTTTTTAGCTTTTTTTATGCCTTTCGGGATTATTTTTTTGCTTCTTTCTTTGTTTTTTTCTTTTAACAAAATTTTTTGTTTAATTTAATTTAGTTTATTAATATTAAATTTTTTTATTTAGTTATGAGACTTTCATGACACGTTTTCCAGATTTAACGGGTTAACCTGGTTTAACAAGTTAACCCAGAAATTTTTTTTTTGCTTTTTAATTAATTTTTTTCTTTGTTAATGCTATTTTTTTTTTCTATTTAGTTATCAAGCTTTCATGACACGAATTCCGGATTTGACAGGCTAACCTGGTTTGACAAGTTAGCCCAGTTAATTCTTGGTTAACCCATTAATTTGTTTCTTTCTTTTTAATTATCAAACTTTCACGATGCGAATTCAAGGTGTGACAGGTTAACCTTATTTGAAAGGTTAACACAGTTAATTCATATATTTTTTCTTTTTCTTTATTAGTTTTTTTCTTCCTGTTGGTTTTTTTCTTTGTTTTTATTTAACTAATATATTTAATTATCACACTTTTATGACATGACCTTGCAGCCAGACCCACGTCCAATGCTATTGGATCAGGTATTGCAGTCCAGACACTTTTATGCTAAGGGTTAACCCAAGTTTAATGTTATTATTAATATTATAAATATTATTTTTGGGTCAAGCGTTGCAACCAAACCTAAAACTCTTGGGTATAACTTTGCAAAAAAACCTAACACTTTTAGATCTTGATTTTTTTTGAAATGCAAAAAATAATTGACCCGCGGCATCACGCGGGGCATTTAACTATTAAAAACCTAAAAGCCATCGGTGAAAATTATAATATGTGAGGAGAAATACAATTTATTAGAACAATATTTTTTTTCTCCTTAGGATTTTTCTATATTTTGGTCCCTTAACTTTTTTTTTTCTTTTTCAACCCTTTAACATTAGTTTGATTTATGATTAATCTTGGTGATTTGTTCTTCATACTTGTGTACATGGATCTCGAGGAGCCAAGAAAATATTTTGTCTCTTGGTTAATACTAAATTTGACGAAACAAAATTCAATTTCATTCACCAAATTTGAAGCCTAAACAAATGTTCAATCCCTTTTTTAGCCAACATTTCTAATTTGCATGGTCAAGGAAAAAAATTAGGTTTATTTTTTAATTTCAGTCCCTCTACTTCTTCTTTTTTCAATTTGATCCCTTCACATTGATTGTATTTGAGATTTGATTTGGTAGTTTATTTTTGTTTCCTTGAGGAAGATTTTGTATGCTTGATTTATGCTTAGTTTTGTAAAATAAAATAAAATCCAGGTAATTTAGAAAAAAATAGTATTAAAGGACCAAAGTTTAAAGTGAAACAAATATGAGGATTGTGGTAAATGTGCATGGTAAATTAGTTAGCGCCTACAACCCATGCGCTAGCAGGTGGGGGAAGGTTGTTGCGTTATAACAATGCGTGCAACTTTTCCCGACAGTTAAACACCAACTTTTATAATGGAATTGGAAGCAACATGTTGAGCTTTTTTATTTTGCCTGACATGTGATGGAGGAGGAGCAGCGGCAAGCCTTTAGCAACCTTGTGTTCTTCTCCTCCTCTTTTCTCTCTTCTCTTCTCAGGATTCACGTTAGTCTGCCAAGATTGAAAGGTTGCTTGTCATTTTATTTTTGTACTAAATTTGGTTCTTATTTTTTTATGGTTATTGTTTTATTTTGAATCTTTTTTTAAATTGATTTTTTTTCAATATTTTCCCTAAGCACTGGTTTCATTTAGTTTTTATATCAAATTTGACCCTCATTCTCTTGATTGCTATTTATTTTGTTTTTGGATCTATTTTTTAAACTTCATTTCTCAGTATTTGGTTTAAATTTTTATGTCATATATAATCCATATTCTTTTGATTGCTATATGTTTTGTTTTTTTATTTCTTTTTGATTGAATTTCTTTATTTCAATTCGGTCCCTTAGTATTTAATTGATTGAGAATTTAAGGAGTTATCCTGATCACATATCCCAAGTCGCAAGCTTTGCAGGTTAACCCAAGTTGACTTGGTTTTTTTTTCCATTGCTATTTTTTTTTAAATTGAGTTTTTTTTTTCAATATTGTCCTTCAATGATGGATTAGTTTGATAATTGAGCTTCATAGTTGTATTTAATTTTCTTTCCACAAGTTTATCCTAATCTGACAATTGGATCGTGGATTTTTCAGGCTGACTTGAGTGGACTCGAGTAAGTCTTTTTGTCATTTTCTTAAATTGATTGTTTTTTTTTATTTCATCATACAATATTTGATTTACTAGCAATTAAGCTTTGAAATTTTTTGTTTTGCTTTCTATGGGGTTTTTATTTTTCTTCATTATCAAATAAGGTCATGGAGAACTTTTAAAAATATTGGGAGGTTACATTTCCATAATATTACAAGCATTAATACTATTTCCATAATGTTTAATTTAATTTATTTATTATCATTACCTGTTTTTTTAATTATATTATTAAATTAACCAAGTTTATTGAATTAGCTGAGTCATTTACTCGAGTCTTGGATTTTTCTTACTTTTTTAAAAGCATTAACATTACCAACTTATTTTTTTTTATGTTAAAAGAAATTTGACATAACCTATAAGCAGGCCACCAATCTAGTTAATATCATTTCCTTACATAACTTGGTATAGCTAATTGCTTTATTAGGGGGAATTTGAAGTACAATTATTGTCGAACTTTGTAATCTAGTTAGGAAAACATGGCATCAAATCCAATAGGGCAAGCTTCAGATGGCGCGCCCCTTGTAATGGAAGGTGAAACTAGCAGCTAAAATGCGTAGTTTGCATTAAAACCAGCGGCATTTTCGGTTTGTCTTTTAATTTTGACGTTGTGAGCAATCGACTCTGTACTCTGTATTGTGCACTAAAATCTTTCAGCCTATTCTGCATGACAGTGTAGCTTTTTCGTTCCTGCAAGTTGGTCGGCAGTAAAATCTGTTGATTATAATTTAGGGCATTTGAATAATAACAAATTGACGGGGGCAACTTGTCTAGAATGCGAAAGGTTGAGAGAAGAAATTTTTGAATGAGTGTTAAAAGGTCGACAATGCTGAATTTATAATTAAGCTTCTAAAATGTTTGAGAGATCCTTTCTTATTTTGAAAAGTTCATAATCACTTAATTTTGTTTGTCTACAGTCTTTGTTAATACTTTCTTTTAACCGTATACTCATTCTCTTGTTGGGAATATTTTGGGAATAAATAAAATTTGTCTATGTTCATGAAGAGTCAGACTTTTTGACTTAATGTTTTGATGCTTAGAGAGAGAAATTAGCATTGATCTGGTAAATTACCATTAATGATATATTATAGATTTTTATCCCACATTAATGTCATCAGGATAAAATAACTATTTAGTTCCTCCACTCCATCAAAACAAGTTCAAGGATTATATATACCCCCTGAACCATCAAGGTAAATTATTCATTTTTTCTACTCTCCAAGCATTCATATCTTAACCCTTAGTACATTTGTCATACAAAAATAAAAATAAATACTCTTGTTCTTAAAATTTTAAGCTCTATCTTTTATTTATTACAATCCCCATTTAAAATTACTGACTTCATCATTAGAGACTCCCTAAATCCCATAAAAATGAACAATTTTGCAGGTACTAGGACTTTCACCATCAATTATATACTTTATGAGCTATTGGAATAGGACATGTAACAGATCTCCTTGCCACAACAAACACTTCTGCCTGACCAACCTTTTAACAACTTATCAACCAAGTGTAACTCCTCACCTAAGCAATGTTGGTAACCCAAGGCCTAAAAGAAACTTTGCCAACTCAACAGGTCTCGACACCACCTAAACAACCAGCTACATCCTCATTTACATGTCTACCATAACTTGCTGCATCCAGTGTCCACAGACAATTACACTACCTCAAAGAATATGAGTAAAATGAAATGATAAGGGGTTTTTACCTTCAGAAGTCATCCAGCCTTTCCAAAGAGCATGTGTGTCATCATGATGCTTGTGCATATAACGAGTATTTTAGACGACCATCTGGTCATCATAGGAAAGAGGTTATCTACTAATCACATCATTCCACAACAAAAACCTGAACAAAGCTTTTTAGGATCACTCAGGTGGATGACGAGTCCATGAGAACATACCTGAAAAGGTTTAATAAGGAAATGCTCAAGGTTGTAGAATTAATATAACGTGTGGCTTTAGAAGCCCTTATAAATGGAGTAAAGGGAAGAACTCTGTGGGAAATGTTTTATGCCCTACCAAACAGAAGCTTGTTGAAAGTAAAGCAAGCCATAAAGAAACACATTTGGGTAGAGGAGGCAAGTGTGTTGCCCTATGTTCCTCCCTGTTTCTCTAAAGAAACATTTCCTCAAAGGTCTTCTAAGTGGGATCGTTCTCTTAGGAGAGACAACAACATTAGAAAAACTAAAAAGAAACTAATCAGTGAATACCTGAACTATCCAGAAATGCATACTATTCCACTGAACACTACCCTCACTAAAGTTTACACGGCCATCTAGGGTAAGGATTTTGTTGAATACGACCCATGAGATCGCCACCTAGTACTTGCTCATCCAAGAAGTACTATTTATTACACTAAGATAAGGGGCATGACATTGAATAATGTTATGTCTTGAAGAAGGAGATTGAAAAACTGATAGCTAAGGGCTATCTCCACTATTTTTTAAAAAGTAATTCTCACCATGAACAAGGTATGAAAGAGCCTGGTCAATCTATGCTAGCACTACCTGAAATCATTGTGATATTAGGTGGCACATTGACTAGAGGTGATTCCAACACAACATAAAAAAGTATAGGAAACATGTCCTTACAACTTCTCGTCTTCTAAATCTGTGCCATGAGCCTATCATCTTTACCTTAAGAGATGGAAAGGGAATAACTTTCCCACATCAGGATGCCCTGGTTATATCTACAATCCTTTCTAACCATTAGGTATATCGAGTATTGGTGGATAATTGTAGTGCAATCAACATCTTCTTTTGTGAAGTAATGACACAAAACAAAATATTTCCTTTAAGGTTAACCTTAGTGAAGGCTCAACTTATTAGGATAAAAGGCTTAGACATACCATTGAAGGGCGTCGTAGAAGTCCCTATCACTATTGTCACTCCCCTAAAATGTGTCTCCCTCCAATAAACTTTCATGATCATTGACATGACCTTGGCCTACAACGCCATCCTGGGTAGACCTCTTCATCATTAGATCAATGCTACTATAAGCACCAGTTGCTTAGGACTGAAAATCCCAACTCAAAAGGGAGTTTCCACAGTTCAAGGGAATCAAGTAACCTCAAAGTAATGTGCCTTTATTTGTCTAAAGGGAAAAAAAAAGCTTTAGTGTTGAACTAGCAAGGTCGTTAAAAGAAAGAGTGAAGATCAGAACAGAAGCTGTTGAGGAATTGAGGAAAGTCCTTCTAGGAGGAAATGAGTAAGCGGTCATGAAAATAGGTTCCACCCTAACACAAACATATAAACAGTCACTAACAAAGCTCCTCTATATCCAAATATCTAATTTTGCAATGAGCACTGACACGACCAAAAGATTGATGTCTTCTCCCAAGTGCAGGAGTGTCGAAGTAATAAATAACCCGGCAAGACCGGGGTCGAACCACAGAGAGGTTTATTGTATAAATTATAAATAACAATGCAACAACAACAACAACAACAACAACAACAACAATACTCAGTACGTGGCGTTGTTATACCTGAGAATGATCTAAAAGATCGGGTCACAGGTTTCCAGCCTATATACTGATTTTATGAAAAGATCAAAGAGATATATTATATAATATAAACAGATTTCTGATGCGAATGAACAAGGCAAGACCAACAATGTCAGGATCCTTGATCAAAGACAGAGCATACTTAACATACATAACATATAACAAGAATGTAAATAATAATAATAATAATAATAATAATAGTAATAATATTAATAGTAGTAGTAGTAGTAGTAGTAGTAGTAGTAGTAGTAGTAGTCGTAGTAGTAATAATAATAAAAAGAAGAAGAGGAAGAAATTAATGAGAACTTTGAGATGGAAGGTTAATGTAAGGATTAAACAATGATAAAAACAAATGTCAAGATTAGAGGATTCACTAATGGTATTTCAAATAAATATAATATAAACTCTTTTTATTACTCAACTAGAAACCACACACAAAGGA
>Ga0325402_1007065_pt1 | contig 10649 bp, 7 predicted proteins | sample PopdelMetagenome_22_FD_207212 | JGI IMG/M metagenome (GOLD analysis project Ga0325402, IMG submission 207212) | Populus deltoides microbial communities from Bellville, Georgia, United States - Xylem-PdKOR-R3 | ecosystem: Host-associated > Plants > Phyllosphere > Stem > Wood/Secondary xylem...
TGTCTACATATTTACTACATTGAGAGCTTTATTTTATTGTTTTAGTTTTTGTTATTAAAGATAAGTTTTCTATACAGAAATTTCCACTTTCTTCTCTGACTCTTCTTATTCTCCTCTTTTTTTTTTTCTTTTTTTTCATATTATTATTTTTATATTTTTTTAAAAGCAAATCTAACGATAAAAAATCATTGGCCATAATTGAACAGTGAAGAACATATTTTGAAAATCTAAAAAGTTTGAAAGGGTGAAAATTTCAAATGTTTGTAAGGATAAATTTGAGGTGAAATTTGATGATATTTTTCTATTTATGTCTCTATTTTCCGTGCCCTCTTATATAAAAAGATTTTTTTTAAAAATAACATATAAAAAATTTAACAAACTAGCATGCATAGTTGAAAACAAATAGTCAACACACGTTAAGTGGTTGCATCAGTAAACCCTATTGAATTTTAATTGGTTATGCTGACGAGAAGAACACAATCACTATATATGTCGGTGCAACTTGATAAAATACAAAAAAATTAAAAAAAAAAATTTAAAGGGCTGAGCTAATCCTTTCAAGACGTTTCTTCAATATTTTTCTTCTTTTGAGGGTTGCATTGATTCATCCATAGGCACAACCTTTTATTTTATTTTTATATTTTTATAAACACAACCACTTAAAGTTGCTGACTATTTATTTTAGATTGTCAGGCATCAACTTCAGCAACCACTTTTTCTGCAAAAATATCAGATACAATAAAATCAATCTCGAAGTTTACCAGATGACCACCGAATACAGTACAGTAATAGAATCTGTCTCTATACAAGCTTGTACAAATTTGCATCGGGTCACGACAATTAAAGATTTTAATTTTGCCTTTGATTAGACCAATGCCACATTTAACGGCCACGAAAAAAAGAATCAGAGAATAAAAAACGCTTGTTATGGGATGTTAATTTCAAGGGCAGAACTTTCTCTTCGTTGAATTAAAATGAGCACCAAATGTATGTGTGTGGCGTAAATTATTATCTGGAAAGGACACCTAACACCCAAGCTGTGAAAAGCAGATGAGTTCTGGGGACCATGGATTCTATCAATTTAAGGGCAAACTCGTGTCATATCATGTCATTCCACTCTGTTGGCACTTGGCGTGATTAACGATAGCCTAGTCCCTAGATAGCTGCAATTGTTTCACTTTCATCTGGGTAGTCAAATTTTTGAGCAGTCAGTACCCTGAGGTTATGAAATGGTCCTTGCCTTTATATCTGCAATTCTTTGTTGAAGGAGGAACAAATATGTTTTGAACCTCGAATTCAATAAACCAGTAAGGAAAAACAATGTAAAAGATAGATTATGACTAAAGAAACCAGAGTTAAAGCAGAACATTAATGGAACCGATCTTGGCAAACCAGCACAAATTCGTACGGCTTTCTTTTTTTGTAATTAAAGATTGAATACAATCATTGGGAATTAATAAATACACAATAACGCTCCACTAATCCTCTTTCATTTTAACAAAATTAAGAAGCCGAAACAATCAGACCACCAAGCATTGATCTCCACTGGTTCGGACAGTAGCAAACAGTTCGACGAGGATATATATTAGCAGTTTAGCACTCACCAAATGTCAATGTCATTTTCCCCCTTCATTTCTCTACCTTTCACTCTAACCTCTATGTCAGTGCGAGACAAACTTTTCGAGAAGAGCTTGGTAGGTTTGCGGTTGTGCCCCTTTTAGGATGTGGCACGCCAACATGATTTACAGGATCATGATTATTCAAATAGAGCTCCTTTTTCTCAGTATTCATTTGTTCTTCGTGGAGTCCATCATCAATTTCCACAACTTCACCGCCCAATCCCCCCGCAGATTCAGAGTCCTCTTCCATCTTGTCATCGCCATGAAACGCCATCGTCGTTTCGACTGATCCTTTGCCTCTGTCCGTTGCTGTATTTTGTGTCTATTTTCCTACTGATCTATGCTTGTTGCTCTGATATAGATTATTGAAAACACTAAATCCAAGCTCTAATACTAATGGTTGGAAATAAAGTATTTGGATCAACCTTCTAAACTTTATTGATTAATTTATCTTCTCACCAATAAACTTATCTAACATGCTTATTATTCTTAACGCATTAATCTAATTATCTAATTAAACAAAGATTATAATAAACTAATCTAACACAAAAAAATTTTCAAGGATTCCTACCTGCACTAGAATTATAACTAATATCTAACACGAGCAAGCTTCCATATAAGAGTAGTAGAGATGTTCGTAATTATCAGTCAATGACTGGTGGTGAAGGGGTTTGAAACCTACAAAACAAATCTCCTTCATAAGTTGTGGAAAATTTCATAGTGGCAATACTAGGAAGTTAAGTAAATCTTTATGTGCATGTATATGTGTTACAAAGAGGGTATAATAAGTATTTAAAGGTTGAAGAAGAATAACTTGCGAGCTTAGAGATCGAAACTCTTTATCTAAATTAAGTTCATGAGCGTTTGTAAACCTATGAGTTAGACTAAGCGCCCCTACAAGATGTCTACGCTTTTTCCCAGAGCTTGAAGGGAAAAGTGCAATCGAGTCCCAGGCAATAGATGCTCTTGGGAAACAGTGGTCCTTTAAATACTAGGAAGTTAAGTAAATCTTTATGTGCATGTATATGTGTTACAAAGAGGGTATAATAAGTATTTAAAGGTTGAAGAAGAATAACTTGCGAGCTTAGAGATCGAAACTCTTTATCTAAATTAAGTTCATGAGCGTTTGTAAACCTATGAGTTAGACTAAGCGCCCCTACAAGATGTCTACGCTTTTTCCCAGAGCTTGAAGGGAAAAGTGCAATCGAGTCCCAGGCAATAGATGCTCTTGGGAAACAGTGGTCCTTTAAGCTATCCGTTGGCAAAGGTGGATCGAATCCATCATAAACCTGCTATCACGGGACAGTGGCCTTGAATATGTGAAGTAGAAAGGTGTCAAGATGGGTGATATCGAAACTATATTACTGCAATATAATGAAGTTGATGAAATGCAATACAGCATTACAGTGTCCAGAAAGGTTTTCAATGTTTTGACTTATTTGCCAAAACATTCTCACTTAGATAGCTACCTCAAGCCATGATATTTTAAAAACAATTACTGCCAATGCAATAATTCTATCAAGGCTACGAATTCGACAAAGCTACTTCTATTGAAAAAGGATGAACTTCTGCTTTAATTTTTTTTTTTGCTGCTGTTGCGTTAAGAAACTTGCTACTGTTTACTGAAAAAAGACTGACGCTGCTGCTGGAAAGGTTTGTAAATGCTGCTGCCAAGGCTGAACTTACTTGTCTCTACGGCTACTGCTGTGACTGTCACTGGCTGCTACTTCTAGGAACGTGGCTTTGATTAAGAAAAACTGATGCTGGACAGCTGCTGGTGAAGTTCACTACTGCTGCCACGCTCTGCCGCGGTCACGGAGGGAGAGGGCAGGTGTGAAAAACAAATCAAAGCTGCTGCTGTTAAAAAGGACCTGAGACTGATTGTTTCTAAGGAGCCGCTGCTATTACTATCAATATTAACGCACGTCTACTTGTCCAAGGTACTGCTCGAAGAAGGAACGGCTGCTGATTCGAGATTCAAGCTGCTGCTGTACTCGTCTACTGTTGCCGAAAGCACTGCGGTGTTTTCAACTTCAAACCAAGGATATAAAGCAATGTTATTATCAGAAAACCAAAGGACATTATCCAAAAACCCATAAAAAATTCAGCCATGAGACAGCCAATATGAAGCCCAAAAATGAACATTTTTTTCCCTCTAAAATATGATTTAAAAAAACTAATAAAAAACATCAAAATTAAACTTAGATACCAAATCCAAAAATAAATAATTTAAAACAGCATACATGTTCATACAACATAAATTTAAAATTAGTTTTCTAAACTCATTTTATACATGAACAAACTTAACAAGTTAAGGATAAATACTCTTACTTTAACATGCATTACTTAAGTTAAATAAAGAGTAAAACAGCATTATATATATAAAAACAACTAATCAACAACAACTTTAATATATATATATATATATATATATAAAACTTCAAAATAACTTCATTAAATAAAAAATACTACAACAAAAAGGTTAATACAACATTACTTGTTGAATATTCAAACCATTTTTCTATGCTTATAACCATAAATATATATATAAAAAAAACACAAATAGAAAACAACAAAAGCAGGCCGTCAAGACCTACTTTTGGATTAGAAAAGTATACCTAGAACAACTACTCTTTCCTTCTTCTTTTTTCTCTAAGATTCGGGAGTATTTATAAGATTTTACTAGAGTTTGGAGTTGAATCCATTCCTGACCTTTTGATCTTGAGAGAAGAATTGTAAACCCTTGATAAAAACTCATTAAGAAGGCTTTGTGTGTGAACAATCCATTTCTGACCTTTTGATCTTGAGAGAAGTATTGTAAACCTTTGATAAAGACCTATTAAGAAGGCTTTGTGCGTGAACAAACAAAAAATAGATCGGTTTGTGCATGATAGATGCACTAGGCTGATTAGTTGACCACTTTCAAATCTTCGTAAAAGTAATTATGACATCATCGTCGCTTGAATTCACTTGAAGTTGGTAGTGGGGATATACACCTTCCATTTGAATCCAACCTTACTCAATTGAATATTTGTAGCTCCACATTCATGTGCTTGAAGTTACCAACTTGATTAGTCAAAACAGTCAGGACTGAATGAGTTACCTACTTTCGAAGACTCGTTGGAGAAATTTTGAGGTTGCCGCCGCCTAAGACCACCTGAAAATGGTAGAGGCGAGGCACACCTTTCATCTGAATCCAACATTTCTTAACTTGGAGGTCTGTAACTTCACATTCATGTTTTTAAAGTTATCAACTCGATCACCTAAAACTGTCAAAAACAGAGGCTAATCGACTGAACAACGAGTCATTCACCTTCTATTCTTGAAGTCTGAATAACGTATCGTTTAGAGTTTTGAATTGGGATTGAAAAATTTCAATTGAGCTACTATTCTTCCAATTTCTCTTAATTTCACCAATAATCGCCTTCAAACTTTCAATTTTTGGTCACTAGTTCTGAATTTATGCATTTTGACCCTTAATTGACTAACAAACTTTTAATTTTTTTCAATTTGACTCATAATTTGGTCAATTTCAAACCTATATTCACGCGCGCTTTCCATTTTAATCCTTGATTTTGGATTTCTTCAATAAAGTCCTTAATTGCCCATCAAACTTTAATTTTTATGCAATTAAGTCTCTTTTTTACCAAATTAACTCGTAAAAATTATAATTCGACCCCCAAACTTCAATTTCTTCAAATTAAAGTCTAAATTGAATTTAAAAAAATAATTTTTCTTGCAATTAACCCCTCAATAAATTAAAATAAACCTTGAAAAATTCCAATTGAGTTCTTAAACATTCAATTTTAAAATTTTCTCCTCAAATTGAATTTTCTTTGTTAATAGGGCTTTTATCAGTCGAAAATATACTGTTAAATTTTTCAATTTTGTATATTTGATTTTTCTCTACAGGTCTTCGACAATTTACCATTCAAAACATATATATGTGCGCGCGTGTGTTTGAGTGCATGAAAAACTTTCTTAATACATGTCTCCCAAATTTCCTCTCTTCTTCATTTCTTTATATAAAAAAATCTCCTTATTAAGAGAATGATTTGCTTTCTATTGAAGTTTTTATGTTTTGAATTAAATTGTTTTGCCTGATCATAGGAAGATATGTTTGTAGTGTTAGGCAAATATTATTTTAAAAATACTGAAGTTTTTCTAGTTTTTTTTCCAACAATTACCACTATCATATTTTGATTGTTAAATTCAGTTCCGTTATAAAACCCAACATATAATTTTCTTCAGTAAAGTAGATTTATTTGATTTTTTTTTGTATAGCTCAAAATCCAATATAAACCTCGTAATAAACCTTTTTTTTAGATTTAATTATAAGTTTATGTTTATTAATTTTATTTATTATGAGATTTACTTTTTCAGCATAAATCTTATATCTCATATCGTGTTAGAAAGAAAATTTTAATACCTGCTTGCTCTAAAACAATCATTTAATTTTTCATAAATTAATAAAAATACTTTAATCGATACTCCTTGACTGAGAGTGAAAGGAGTCACGGCCCTGCAACAAATTAATTGATGGGGGCAGAAATGAGAGGAGATGTGTCCACCTGGAGCAGTATAGCCAATAGGCCCAATACATGCGATGAGACCTGGAAACAATCCCCTAGATTCATTCATGAAGGGCAGCTGTCTGAATCCTTACAGAACCACCACATTACGTGGAGTGAATTCACGACCAAATACATGCACAATGGTCATGACTGTTTTGACGACCGCCATAATATATCATCCACCGTGACTAAAATAAAAGGTTGATCAAAAGGAAAATAATGGTTCTCGATCAGTAGCTAATTTTTATTAATTTCTCTAAAAAAAAGTACTGGTACGTCGGTACTGGAAAGATTAATTAATAAGCAAAGCTCATGGAAAGATTATTTAATGAGCAGAGAGCATTCAATACTGAAGTCTGACCACAAAACAAAAGGATGGAGACACATTCGAGATGAAATATTTTGTTGATTTCATATAAACAATCCGATATATTTCATGGATTCTGAAAGGAAAAAAAAACAACTACGTTCATACTCCTCGCCAAATTAACAAAAGGTAAAATTATATATCCCTAATATTGTATGTGCCTTTTCTTCTAAGTTTTTGATGATTTTTCTTAAATAAGAATAAATTATTCCTACAATATATTTATGCTAGCAAAAGAAGTTCAAATAATCATAAAACCGCATCGCTGTCCGTTTGAGTCGTCAAAATTGCTTCGCCATGCGTGATCTCATGAAGCTAAGGCAGCACACCTGCATGCCTCAAGTCAATATTCTACGAACAGGTACCATTTTAACTTGTGCTACTCTGAAACCAAACCAAGAGTCAGATCCAAACGGACATCACTGTCATCACCATGTCCATTAAATTTGAAGAACCTGTCCGGTTCAACCTGACTCCACAAAGAACCCTCCACTACTGTTTCAACAGAAAATATGCTATCCTCATCTTTTATATAACTACCCCCATTTCCCAAATGCCCCAAGCATGAATCACGAACCGGTTCAAATCCCCACTCACCCGGGTTGACCCTGCTCGTTGGTTCAGACTGTGAATTGGGCCTGGTGGCAATGGACCGCTTGAACCGGGTCTGGTTCTTGGCTTTGTTTAGTTCAGGGGAGTCTTGGTCCCTGGGCACGTGGCGTATGTCGTAGGTGTTGAGAGAAGAGATCAAGTGTGGTGCTGGAACCTCAGAAGAGGAAGGCAGTGACATGATGGGTGACCCTTTGAGCACCGCATCAACGGCTGCTTGGCATTGGGCCCAATTACCTGACCAAAGCATGCCTACTGAACCAAAGACCGGATTCACTATCCGGCCACATGCCTCGTATAGCAATGACCTAAATATAGCTGCACGCAAAGCCAATAACAAAATCAGACCTAAAATTTGCCAGAAAAATATGTATACAAAATCAGATCGAATAGTAATTTATACCTGGGCGGAGTTTTGGGGGGCCGGCTTCAATGAGGTTGACGAGGCCAGCACGACCATAGAACTTGGCCAAGAATAAAGTGGCATTGGCTTGAGAATCAGGGGTTTTGATCCATTGAAGGCAAGGTCTAATGGTGCAGTTATCACTGCAACCTTTACGGAGGACCCTGCAGCCATTGCAGCTCATTCTCATGGTTATTAATGTTTCTGATTTACAGAGAGGAGGGGTTTATTGTACGGATATGGAGAGAGAGGGATGGGTAAGGAGGGGATGAAGGTGAGTATTTAAGGGCCAAGGGTTGGTGGGATGCAAAAGGCGCAGCGGTTTCCGAAGGAGTGGTGTTTTGGGAGCAAAATAGATTTGCTGAAAACCAGGGGTTTTGTTCCTAATCTTTTCTTGTTTAGGAAGGGTGCTTTCCTTGGAAAAGCCTCTGATTCTCCAGTCTTTTTCCCTGGTTAGTATTTTGCCCTACATGCATAAACTTTATTACAGATATACCACGATACACTTTAGCATTTAAATTTATGGAAAGCACAATATTCAATCACTCTATAAAAAAATGAATTATTAATTATTAATTAATGAGTGTTTTCACCCACCAAAGAATAAAAAGATGGTACAAAGTCTTCTTTAAATACTGGAGCTGACTCCCATTATATATTTTTATACTAAAAAAAGAGCTTCAATAGACAAATATAAAATAATTTTAGCTTTCAAATTTTTCTGTGGTGGATTTAGGTTATTTTTTTATAATGTGGTTGCGGGTAAGTTTCAAATGAACAGTAAAAAATTATGTTTGGTTATGATTGAAACTGTGTTGTGTTTTATTTTGGTAGGATTCACTAATAATTGAGATTGAAAAAAAAAAAGGATAAATCAGCTGCAAGCTTACTATCTCATTTTCTAAATCCACCAGCAAAAACACATACAGAGAAGATACGAGAGAAAAAAACCGTTGAAATAACGAACTTTCAAAATAACCCTTTTTCTCGTACCACCCTGCAATGGTTCATTACATCAATAATTCTTCATTTTAAAAACAGTTGAAATTAAAAATATCTTGCAATGGTTTTTTGACAGGGTAAATTCATCATCTCTCTCTCGAAAATTCCAGAGCTCTGTCTTCTCCAGCCATCTCCTCTACTCACTTGTCAAAATTATTTGTCCTTTCTTTTTTCTGCCTGATAAGTTTCTCCAAGTAATGATCTTTATATCTAATTAAAAAGGTATTTTGATTAAGTGATGTTTATTGCTTACACAATGAACATTTCTTTCTTTCTTTTTTATTCTTCAAAATTAAAACTTGATCCGACATCTCTTTATTTTGTTGTAATAAAAAAAAAATTAAACTATAATTTTTTTATTGTTTCTCACAGTGAAATCTGTTTTTATAGAATTTATCTAGTGTTGGTTTTGGAGACACAACAACAAAAGGACCCCGAAAACTAGAATGGGAACAAGAAGAGAAGGTGTTGTGAAGTAGATAATGTGTTTCTTTCTTTACAGATGTTTAACTAAAAACTTGTTTTAATTACACAAAAGTTAAAGTTTGGGTGTTGTTAATTGTTATTATTTACGATATTGTAAACTTTGGGTGTTGTGAAATAGGTTAATTAACCATGTGTACTCCTAGGTTTTCATGCCGATAATGTGCATTTTTTCCTCTTAAATCTTGTTAAAAACAAATTATTCATACTTAGAAGCTAAGGAATTTGAATACCCAAGGATATGTCTTAATGTATTCTAATTAGAATGACAAGATTTATTTTACGGTATGTATTTTATCATCTTGTATGAAGGATATGTCAAAAGTGACTCGAATTATGCACCACCAACCCCCTCTACTCGTCTTAGCACTCTACCTTTTGTTCTTTCATCAATTTGCTTTGTTTTAATTAGTGGTTTAATAAATAATATGGTTTTTGATTTACCTAATAAAAAAATTAGAATATTAAGATTTTGTTTTGCCTTTTTAAATGAGCAGTTTCATCACCTTTGTTAGAATAATTATTTTTAAAATATAAATTGAAATAATTTGGAGATTGAAATAATTAATTTTGTAAGATATAGATGATTAGAGAGTATAGTATTAAAGTTTTATTATTATTATTTCTCCCAACAACATTAAGTAAGTTTAAAAGTGACACAAATGAATTGCCTGGTTTTGTGCAACTTCTTGTTTCTGACTTAGCTTAATTTTGTATAATAATAAAGTCATGAGTCAATGGAATTTTTTATAAAAAATAAAGAAGAGGTTGGATCTTGAGATTTCTAGGAAAAAGAGAGAAAACATAATTTGTAGGAGAATCATAATGGTGCAATTGATGGTACATATATGCGAACTTGCATATCAATCGAAAATCAAATTTCATTTATCGTTAGAAAAAATATACTAACACAAAACATAATAGTTGTTTGTAGTTTTGACATACAGTTCATGTTTGTGTGGGCAATATGGGAATGCAGTGTCATAATACACGTATTTTTCTTCGGGCTATTGACAATAGTAATATAAAATTTCAAAAACTATCAGAAGGTAGTTATATGATAGAAATTGAATGCTAATATAAGTATAATAATTTGCTTTTTTATTTGCTAATATTATGACATATTTAAAATGTTGTTTGAAATTTCAGGTAAATAATATTTGGTTAATGCTGGATATCTCGATGAATATTAGTATTTAGGTACATATAAAGGTAATAGGTATCCTTTACAAGATTTTAGGCGTCGTGGATAACCAAGAAATCAGGAAAAAGTACTTAATCGTACACACTAATCACTAAATAATGTGATAGATTGTTCTTTCAGAGTATAGAAACAAAGGTAGATAATTTTACAAAACTTGTCTACTTATCCATACAAATCACAAGTTCAGATTGTAGTGGCATCAATGACACTTCATAATTACATTAGAAGAAGATCACATGATACGACATTTGCAGAATTTGTTTACAATTCTAATTTTGTTCATGATAACTTTTTAATTGACGTTGCTGCACGCTCAGAAATTCATGGATACAAAAGGCCTTTTTAGATGGATTTTGTCCGTGATGAAATTGCAAATAGTTTAATGAGA
>Ga0325402_1007067_pt1 | contig 10649 bp, 4 predicted proteins | sample PopdelMetagenome_22_FD_207212 | JGI IMG/M metagenome (GOLD analysis project Ga0325402, IMG submission 207212) | Populus deltoides microbial communities from Bellville, Georgia, United States - Xylem-PdKOR-R3 | ecosystem: Host-associated > Plants > Phyllosphere > Stem > Wood/Secondary xylem...
ATATATTGTCTCCATATCTTTTTCTCTTATGCGCAGAAGGATTGTCAACTCAAATTAACAAAGCTTCCAAAGGATTATCAAATCCGTGGCTTGACTATCCATGGAAGAGCTCCACCAGTCTCCCATTAATTCCTTAAGGATGAGAGTCTCGTGTTCTCCAGAGTTAACAACCAATAGGTCGAAACTTCGTTTCAAGCATTGCAAACTCACTGCAACCTTCGATAAATCTGAGCTCTCTTTTAGCCGATAAGTGTTCAAAACAGATAATTTATTTTAATTTATGTTTTTTTAAGTTTATTTGATTAGAGATATTTTGGGTTATTTTTTATAATTAAATTTTTTTTAATTTTATTTTTTAATATTTAGATTAATTAAAAATTAAAATTTATAATTTATTTTATAAAATGTTATTTCATTCTCGTAATTTAAGTTAAAAGTTTGACGAGTTGGTTGATCTAAATTTTTTTTTAATTACATTTTAAAATATTTTTAATTTGTTTTTTTTTTAATTATTAAAGTTTTTGGAGATCCGTACTTTTCTACCTCAACATCCTCGTTTTTACCGACTTTTATTAGCAGTGTCGTCACTATCAATGAAGACCCACCTATTGAAATATATAATAAAAGTTGAGGTATTGTCGAAAGTACAGAGGATGCCCATAAAAAATCGTGAATTCTATCTCTTCTGCCTCGTCTTTTTGTTTGAAGTCGCAGCAGGCTGGAACTTCTTCCTTGGAATTTGAACATGTTTTGAGTTAAAATTATATTATTGGTGGGCCCTCTCCAACCCTATCAAGATAGATGGCATAATTTAGTTTCAGGATTAACTGATTAAATTTTAAAGTTATTTTTAAAAAGTTATTAATTTAAATTTTATAATTATTAATTTTAAAACCTATAAAATTAGTCAAAGTATGTATAAAATAAACTCAACAATTATATTAATAAAAAAAAATTGAGGATGCCCAGAAAAATCCCATTATAAATAAACGATGAATTTAGCTAGGAGTTTTAATTAATTCTAAAAATATATTTGATGTATTCAAAAAGGAATTTGTGTTTATGGAATTATGGATTATATTATTGTAATTATAAATCATGGATGGAATTTCATTATTTTGATGTTCCAGGGACTATAATGAATATAATGATAAATCTTTAAATAATCAGATTTTTTTTAATGTAATATCTTTATATTAAGTAACCAGAATATAAGTCAGATTACATTATCTTTATATAATGTATATAGTATACGATGCAAGTTAGGTAATTGATGTATTCTTTTTGAAGTACAGAATATAAGTCATTTAACAAAAAAAATAAGTGCATAATCCAACACTATATACATGGATTTTATATACATATTAACTAATCACAAATGATTGAGTAATTAAAACATAGCATGAGTGATGTTTAATGATATAGTTTTATATTATATCTAGTATTAATAATTTAAATATGATTTAGAAAAATAAAATTATTGAAATTTTTTTATTTTTAATCATAATTCATTTCAAAGTGATTTGTTAAGTGTTACAAGAAATTTATATAAGTTTTTTATAATTAAAAAGGTTAGGTTAGGTTAACTGAGGTTGCATAAAAAATCGGGTCGTGTCTAGATACATTAATTCCTAGATAGAGGGATTCAAGGATTTTCACACATCTTCAATCTTACCATAATGGCTAAAATAAGGTAGGTATTTTGAGGTGTTTGAAAGTGTAGTTGTGGTTGTTTTTTTTAAGTATTTTTTACTTGAAATGTATTAAAATAATATTTTTTTTATTTTTTAAAAATCATATTTGACATCAGCATATCAAAATGATCTGAAAGTATCAAAAAAAAATTAATTTGAAAAAAAAATAAATTTAAAATACAAAAACAAATAAGCTGTTAAGATAAATAATCATTTTTGTACAGGTTGTTGAAGGCCAAGTGCTTTCCAGTGGTAATCAATTTTCAAAATCCTTTTCTAAAATAAAAAGGATATGGGATGCACTCACGAAAATTAGTCACTTATTTTGAGATATATGCTCCAACGAGTTGAATATTAATCACATTAAGAGGCTTGAAACAAATATCATCGAGACACTATGCAAACTTGAGATAATATTCCCTCCATCATTTTTAACTTAATGAAGCATCTTCTCATACATCTACCGTTCGAAGTAAAAGTTGGAGGACCGGTCCAGTATAGATGGATGTACCCATTTGAATGGTTAGATATTACAGTTGCAATGTAATTCACATATAAAAGTATTTTCTTTATTTTTCTTAATTGAAAATATTTGATTAATTCAATACAAGTACTTGTTCAATCTCAAGAAAAAGGTTAAGAACAAGGTGCATCTTGAGGCTTCGATATATGAGGTCTATATTGTCGAGGAGATCTCAACATTTATCTAGTACTATTTCAAACTTCATTTGAAAATGAGAATCAATCGCGTTCCACGGCATGATGATGGCAGTGAAGTGCCTTCTGGTGAGAACTTGTCAATATTATCCAATCCTGGATGACCCACACCTAAAAAAGCCATAGGGGGAAGATATTTGTTGGAAATAGAGTTCAGACAGGTACGCAATTATGTTCTATTTAACTGTGATGAGCTGAGACATTTTATTCAATAAGTATATATATGTACTGTTAATTAAACTTTGTTAATAATGTACTATTTATATATTATAATATCATAAACTCATATAATTTGAAACAACCTTGCAGGCAACATCGACAATATTTGATGTCCAATAACTCACAGTTGACCGAATCTCAAATCTTTCAATTACAAGATGAACAATTTGTCACGTGGTTCAGAACACATGTAAGTATCATCACAAACTCATTATCTCTTGCCAAGTTATTGTATGTCATTACAAAATTCTCGTTTACTATTCATTGTTGTCGTAACCCAATTTTTGAACAAATAATAAATGAGGTTGACAACACAAAATTTGAAGTTTAAGGATGGAATTATTAAATTTAAGAGTCAATTGGTCAATAATTGAAGAATTAATAAGTTTGGGAATTTATTTAAATTTTGGATTAGTTTAATTAATAAAATCAGGGTCAATAATTGAAGAATTAATTAATATGTTTGTGACTTAATTAAACTTTGATTTAATTATAGGGATTTAATTGAAAAAAATTGAAGCTGATTAAAGCCAAAATTGCAGAAAATTATAATCCAAGGACCAAATTGAATATTTCAAAAATCCAGGACTATTGTGTAAATAGCATTTAACTAAGGATTCAATGGAAATTTATCCAAGGGCACAATTAAAAGAAATTTTTAATTATTAGGGATCCAATTGTTAGATTTCCAAAGCTTAGGGGTCAAAATAAAATTGTCCATTTCTACCGAAACGGCACCGTTACTGGTGGAATAGACGTGTTCGTTTTCTTCATCCCGATTGAACAGGGAAGCTAGAAAATCAACAGCAAAACCGACCCAATCGTGACCACGTCCTCTGCCCACAATCCCATTCGTGGAGGGATAACACTCCTACAAAGGCAGGACTGGTTTAAGGGCAAGCTCTCTGGCCTTATAAAAGGCAGAGCAAAGTAGAGCCCGGAGAAGAGAGAAAGAAGGGAATAAGAACAAAAACCCAAAAAACCGAAGAAGAGACAGAGGTAAAAAAAACCCCAGAAATCCAGAGCAAAATACAAAAAAAAACTCATAAACACAAAGGCCTGCCATTGCTTTCATCTTTGCAGACATCCCTGCAGAAAAAAGAAAATAAGAAACACTCAAAAACATCACAGAAAGTCGGCACTTTCATCATCTCACAAACTGCTGGAAGATTAAAGCATACGGGCACAGAATCAAAAGGAAACAGAAGGAAAAGATACAAGAGATACCACCGAGCTGCAACCATCTTCACTGTTCCAGTAGGAGAATCTGCTTGAAGACAAAAGCAGACCATGGACACAGGAGCAAAAAAGAAAGCAGAAGGAAAAGTCATAGGCAGACGAGAGGCACCATTGCGTTGCAAACATCTTCACTATCTTTAGAAGCAGGTACGCCCCTTTCTTCAAACCTGTTTTGCATTCTTTGAATTTAGTGTTGCAAGAACACTGTGCGAAGGTAATTTAATTACATTTGCATTGTTCATGCATGCGTGAAATCACTTCACATATACTTTCTTTGATTTTTGCCCAGTTAGGTCATTGACTTGGGTCAATGTGGGCTGAGCTGGGCCCAGCTCAAAAATATGGGCTGGCTGGGCCTAGCCTAGCCCAACCTAAAAAAATAAAAAATAATAAAATAATAAAAAAAACAAAGATGTGTGTATGTATAAATAAAAAAATAAATATGAATTTATTGTTTCTATTTATTGACGCCAGAGTCAGAATAAAAATACTAATTCAAATTTATTTCATTGTATTTTATTTAATTACATAAAAATAAAAAAAAATATGCATGCAAAAATAAAATAAAATAAAGTAAATTTATTGGTTTATTCACTGATGTCAGAGTCAGGAATAAAGATATTGATGTAAATTTATTTTATTTTACTTTTATTTAGTTACATAAAAATGTGTATGCGTGAATAATAAATTTATTTGATTTGTTTATTCACTGACGCCAGAGTCGGGAATTAAAAAAATACTGATTTAAATTTATTTTGTTTTTTGTGTGATGCGTAAAAATAAATTTATTTGATTTGTTTATTCACTAACGCCAGAGTCAGGAATAAAAAATACTAGTTTAAATTTATTTTGTTTTTATAGCTACGTAATATTTACCAACGCCAGAGTTGGAAATATCCGTAGTTAAATATTCACTGGCGCCGAGTCAGGAATATTACACGTAAAACCACCGTAGCATAAACTAACAAAACATTAGCAATTTATGACAAAGTCAGTAATGCAGCCTGCCTTAGGAAGGACGCTCAAGGGGTGATAATATCTTCCATTTTACGTAACCAGTCTCGTACCATAGAATCTCTGTTGACCAGTTAAGGTTCCGAGTAACCATAATATTAGGTGGCGACTCCTTAAATAATATCATTTCCCATCAAAGAATAGGGTGCCAGAAATCTATTCTTTTTTTAGACTAATTTTTAAGGCCGCCTCGATGTCCAGGTGTGACAATTGCCATACATTACATACAAGGTTTATTAAATGGGAAGGAGTGCTGCTAAATCATTGTCTTCACTAAGCCTGGGCTCTGAAAGAAAAGTTAAGTGCTACAACGGGTATTTTATTAATGGATATATCTTCCATACTAAAGAATACGGGCATGGAAGAAAGACATACAACAACGGTGTTTGTGTTAAGGGATCGACTATTAGTGAGTTAAAAGTTGACTACTATGGTAGATTAGAAGAAGTCGTCGAACTGTAATATCATAGCGAGCAGGATATAGTGTTTTTATTCAAATGATATTGGTATGACATCACTAACAGAGGAATCAGAGTTGATCATCATTATGGTCTGGTCGAAATCAACTCAAAAGCTAGACTCTGCAACGTAAACGATGTCTTTGTTTTCATAAAGCAATGTTAACAAGTTTATTACACATACACCCTTTCCTTTAGAAAGGATTGATAAAGAGTTGATTGGTTATTCATTTTAAAAACAAAAACCAGGAGTCATGTCGAGATTGTTCAAGATGAGAACGAATATAAGTGTGCGAGATGAAGTCTTTCAAGTTAGTGAGTTGGTTGAACCATATCGAGTTTCTCATTCGATTGACTTGGAAGAAAATTCAAATTTTCATGTTTTCGATGATAGTCTTGTTGATGTTGACACAGAGGAGTTGAATGTTGTTTTGAGCTCTAGCGGACAAGCAAATGTTGATGAAGATGATGATGATATCTATATTGAAGATTGTGATGAAGGTGATGACTATTCAATTGACGACAAAGAAGAAGAAAATTCTGACTAACTATCAGAATGAAGCAATGTGTAAAGCATTTTTTTTCATGTAATATATATTATGGATGATATTTTGTAACACGAAATATTTATTTTATAAGTGTTAACTGTTATTATTTTGTGCGATTGACAGTTTGTAAATTAAGTGTTTGTAGGTTGGTAAATAGGCAACACAAACATAATCTTTCTTGAACAGTGCACTATCATCGATGTCAATATCGACGGATTATAGTCCATCGGCATTACACAGAGAGCTTCACTGAAAATGCCACAATCACCGATGAATTTGCAGACAGATTAAGTCCATCGGCATTTCACAAAGAGTTTCATTGCAAATGCCACAATCACCGATGACTTTGCCAATAGATTTTGTTCGTTGACATTTCACAGAGAGTGGTGGAAATGGCAGAATCACCGACGACTATGCAGATGGATGCAGTCCTTCCTCAGCAGTTCATAATCACCGACAAAATCACTGATGGACGTTGCAAATTCCAAAGGGTGGGGTATTAAATGCATCTCTCATCGCGTACCGTTGCCGACGGACTGCAAAAAATATAGAGGGTAATTAAAAATTCCGGTGCGAAATTCAAAATTTAACAACGGATTTTTGAAAGATCACCAACGGAATAATTAAAAATAATATTATTTAAATGAGCCGTCAACAATTCTGTCGGTAAATTGTGTTATAAACCCTAACGACTGCCCTTTCAGTTCATTTCTTCGTCTCCTTCGTTTCAGAGCTCTCATTTCATTTTTTTTTCCCTCTCATTTCCTTCAAATCTTTTATTTGTTTATCTTGTAATCTCTACTTGAATCTTCAACAAATTAAAAGGTACGTATTTCCTCTACTTCATTTTACTTCAAGATAAGAAGCGGCACCTGCACCATCTATCGATACTACCTCTTCCAGCGCGGTTTCACAGTGCAGAGGTGGTAGGGGTGAGCATTTTAGGTTCGGTCTGGTTTTCATCTAAAAAAATAACCAAACTGGTTTTTTTAAAAAAAAACCAAAACCAAACCGAAACCGGTTCAAACCGACCAGTTTCGGTTCGGTTTGGTTCGGTTAATTGAAGAGAAAAATCAGAAAAACCAGTTTATTTTTTTTGGTTTTTTTATGACTTTTGATGGGGTCATTTAAAAGGCTTGAAAATTTGTAATCGATATAAAAAAACCTATATTCATTGTTTAACTTTTCTTTACCAGAATTTATCTCAAATTACAGGAGAAATATCTTTTAATTTGCACCCCAGTTTTCTCAAACCAATCAACTCTAATCAAAATGCAAAATATAATTATACAAGAAATAACACTTAAATCAAGAAAATAACGCATCTGATAAAACTAAAGAAATACAATCTGCAGGAGTCCTTGAAGTTGAAATAAAACGCATCAACAGTCTCTCTCACAACACTCACAAAAACAAAATAAAAGGAAAGATGCTGCTATTTTAATATTATTGTTAAGTAAACCATATGCCTTCAATATTTTATTGCTTGTATTTTCTCAGAAACCAAGTGAGAAGAAACTGCAAAGAAAAAAACCAACTATTGAGGCGCACAAGCATGAACATTAAAAGTTCATCTGGTTCTCTTGAATAGTTCACCTGAAAAGTTTAACACAATAGGTTAATATAAACTGATAAAAATTAAAAGAAAAAGAAAAAACAATATAGAAAAAAGAATAGACAGATCCAACTTGGAGAGACAAAAAACTTGAAAGAGCGACCACTAGTTTTGATTTAGAGACAAAAAGATTAAGAGATGAAGATTTCATTGAGAGATTGAACAAGAGGGAGGGGGGTGGCGGCTGAGTTTGCTAGGGTTGGAAGAAAAAACTAACAAGTAGATCTGTATATGGGAGAGATGAAGATCTGATCGAGAGATTGAATAAGAGGGAGGGGGACGGCGGCTAGATTTGCTAGGGTTAGAAGAAGAAACTACAAAGCAGATCTGTAGATGAGAGAGAATAGAGATGAAGATTTGATCAAAAGGGAGTGAGGGGGGGCGGCGGCTAGGTTAGAAGAAGAGACTGAAATGTAGAAGTAGAAGTGTTGATGGGAGAGAATAGAGAAGAGATGAAGATTTAATCAAGAGAGAGTCAGAGAGGGGGGCGACGGCTAGGTTAGAAGAAGAGACTGAAATGTAGAACTGTAGATGGGTTAGGAAGGTATTTATAGTACCGGTTTTTTATTTCTATTTGAACTGGTTCGGTTCGGTCCGGGTTAACCGGTTCCTGCATTACAAAACCGAAAACCGAACCGAACCGGGATTTTTTCTAACTATTCTAATCGGGTTTTTTTCGGTTTGATTTTTCGGTTAATTTTTTCTCGGTTTTCTCGGTTTATTCGGTTTTTCGGTTTTTTTTCACACCCCTAAGAGGTGGGGTGCCTTCACAGCGAAATCAATTCACCCGCAAGTACGAGGCACAGTGGAAGGACGACCTTTTAATGTAAGTTTGTTTCGATTTTAATTTTTTTTAATTATAACATAATTTATGAACAACTAATCAATATTTTAATAATTTAATTTATTTTCAGGTTCACAAACATTGAGGCCGCCCGAGTAATATCATCGATGTTTAAATCGTTGATGGAGATTTCATTATTTCAATGGAGTCAGGTATCCAAACATCCTAAATCGATACCTTAAATTGATGCATGGTTTGAAAGATTTAAGGTTGATGTTAATTTCTCATTTCCAGCTTACTTTTAAGTAAATAAATTATTATTTTGGTTTAAAATTAATTATTTATACATAGGATAAATTCACCTGGGACAGTGCGCATGACACTGTTGTGAGGAGGGTGTGGGAAAATCACGCGACAACTAGGTAATATCGAAAACAATAAAATATGTTTTTTTTTAAATTATGTTTTAAAATCTAATTTCTCACTATGGAAGTACGTTGCGTGATTTTTTGTATGAAGCAGAAAAAAGAAAAAAAAAACACGAGAGATAACGGTCTTTAAGGCTGAAACGACGTGATGGTTTGGAGGGATTTCAAATCGATATACATCCCGGCAGATATATGGCAGCAATATATTGAGCACTTGATGTCTGAGCGGTTCACACGACGCTCACAGTCCGGTGCTGGCAACCAAAACCGGCCAATTCATGGTTCGGTGACAACGCACACCGACGACTCTGTTCCGTTTGCTGCACATGCGAAACAGATGGTAAGATTAATTTAAATGAAATATATCGTTAAATAATTTGTTGTTACTTAATTAATTTTTTCCCTTACAGGCTATGTATCTTGGACGTGAGCCGAGCCCATTGGAGCTGTTTGTTGAGACGTACATGCGGAGTTAAGATCATCAAAAGGGGGTGCAACAGTTCGTTGATAACCGCGCTCAACACTTTGTGGTATGTTCGTTCAACCATTTTATTTCGTAAGTTATTATTTTTATTAAATTGAATATGATAATTTCTTTTTTCATTTTCAGGACACCTATAATAGCCGGTTGAGGGAGAAATATGGGGATGATCCTTCGATCCATTCGGATTTTGATCCGAATTTGTAGATGGAGGTAGGATAGTCCGATGGACCCGATAAAAATCGAGTGTACAGGCTCTCCAACATTACGGCCGAGAACTTGTGGGCGGCCCGTAGTGTCTCAATCGTTAGGAGCTCCCAATCATTATCGAGCACCCAATTTAAGAAGTTTGTGGCCTTGCAGCAACACACGGCTCATCTCACTGAAAAATTTGAGCAATTATTGGCGAATTATGAACAATACACGACGAATTATGAACAACACACGACTCATCTCACCGAGAAATATGAGCAACTCTCGGCGAATTATGAAAAACTTCGTTAAATGGTCATGAACTTGACATCACAGAATGGTGATACATGTGTGCTCCTTTTTTTGCTGTATGGTCCCGGGAACAACCAGCCTCATCCTCCTCCTTTAACTCCGTTATGGTGCTAATTTAATATTTTTTTGGAAACATATTCAATTTGTAATGAATATTATTTAACTTTATTTTTTATGTTTAATGAAATTTATTTGCATAATTGGTTTTTTTACTATTAATTTATATAATTTTATATTATTTATTCTAAATAATTTTTTTAAAAAATAATCACCGATGGATTTACAGACAGAATGTATCCGTCGACATTTAACAGAGAGTTGAAAATATTTACTGGAAATGCCATAATTACCGACGGTTTCACCAGCGGATATTGTTCGTCGATATTTTACCGAGAGCTGCAACATATTTAATGGATAAACCACTATCACCGACGGAATAAATCCGTCGGTATCCAACGGGATTTTTTTTTGCGTGCAATTTCCGTCTGTAAAACCTTCAGTAATTTTTTTTTTGTTTCTGACAGACTTAGCGACGAAATGTGGTATTACTGACGAAAGGTATGCCGACAGACGGTTTTTGTCAATGATTTAGTCGGTGAAAAAATTATCGACAAAGTCTGAATTTCATATTGATGGATTCTATTTGTCGGTAAAACTGTGAAATCTTGTAGTGTGAGACAATATTTTTGAGAAGGAGAAAATACAATTTAATCAACATTCTCTCTCACTTTTCAGTCCATTGAACTCTCATCTCATTAACCCAGGCCATCTCCATCAACTCATCAACTCGCCAGCAATTCATCATTAACTCATCAAATAGGAAAAAAATAAAGAAAGAAGAATCTTAATAGCCCAAAATAAATTTCACGAAAAACAAATAAAAAATGTCCAAAAATCTTGATACTTGGGCTATAGCATGCACCTGGACCAAGTCCAAGAATGTTGGCC
>Ga0325402_1007069_pt1 | contig 10648 bp, 3 predicted proteins | sample PopdelMetagenome_22_FD_207212 | JGI IMG/M metagenome (GOLD analysis project Ga0325402, IMG submission 207212) | Populus deltoides microbial communities from Bellville, Georgia, United States - Xylem-PdKOR-R3 | ecosystem: Host-associated > Plants > Phyllosphere > Stem > Wood/Secondary xylem...
GAGAGAGAAAGCAAATGCAAGCATAAGATTGTCCTGTCCACAATAAAGAAAAAATAAAAATTTTCCAACTCGAGGGCGTGTTTCATGTGCCATAGGGCGCACAAGAAAAATAACCAATATACAGAGAAAATGGAACCAATATATTTTTCCATTATTTAAGGTCTTCTATTAAAGACAGTACTGGCATGCGAATTGAAATTAAGAAAAATGGTGATGTATTCGGTGACGCGCCGAGGAGCTTTACTATCCACGTACGCCATGATAATCAGTCGCCAGATTGAAATTAAGAAAAATGGTGATGTATTCGGTGACGCTGAAGCAGCTTTACTAGATATCCACACCATGTCAATCAAACTGCTTTGAACTAATAAGTTTTCATTAATAATTAAGACATTGTAATTATTTTATATGTATATATATGTGTGTGTGTGTGTGTTTATGCGCTAATTAACTTACTTAAAATTATTTGTCAAGTTGAAAAGCCTCAAATTAATTAATACTTTTCTGAGGAGGGTCAAGTTAATTTTAGCACACGTGGGATGATTTTGATTTTCCTTGGTGCTCGTTCACTTTGGTTTAGTTAGTCAACATGGGAAAAAGAGGATGCATTCATTCATAAATATCCTCGTTAAAACTATATGCATTGGATAGTAATTATGCTCGAGACTTGTCTTTGGGGTGGAGATTAATCTTAAACTATCTACCCTTTTAATAATTAAGTACAAGTCAATTGCCAACTTCTACAAGTTACACCTGCTAAGTTTGTTCAGGTTACGCCACCAATATAAATGTCCGAATTTGAGAATCATCCCATTGAATTTTAGCGAAATGAAAATTTTACACGTTGTGAAGTGATGTTGGAGTTTTGTTCATTTACCTGGGTCTATAAAATACGCTTTCTGTAAAATGAGATTTCTTCAAATCCATATAAAAAAATAATAATGTTGGAGAACTTGTCATTAGTAAACAATATATCTTAATTGATCAAAGCTAATTAAGTTTATGCATGCTAATTAATTGGACCCAAGTTCAAATAGATTTTTATGGTATTTGCGTTCAAATTAATTTGTTAGGGGGCGAACTATACTAACGAACTCATCACAAGCTCTCAACCTAGTCCCATATTATTTATGATTGGCTACAGGCAATAATTAATTTGCCTTTTCTATTAAATTTTGTTTCAAGCTAATCACTCTAAATTAAAGGTTTAATATTTGATGTTAATTATCAAAATGTTTAAAGTTCAATTACAAGAGTGTGAAGAATTGACTTTGGAACCAGGAATAATTTAGTATACCGACCATTCTGACCAAATTAAAATTTCCGTACTTAGGAACCAAGATTGACTTGCATTTATATTTCTGAACTCGGTACGCCTCCTCATTAGAATTGTTGCTATTGCTAAATCTACAGCCCCATTTGTCCGAGAATATTATATTTTTCTTTTTTTTAAATGAATTCTACACCTCTTGAATATTATTTTAGTGTGAAGAATTTAACCCTTTATCTTTTAGTTTTTTTTAATAATACCATTCATACCGCAACTTATTGGCTGACGAGATTTGATATATATTAGTTTTTTTTTTTTACATAAAAAATATATAAAAAAGTTAACATTTAAGAGCGTTAAGTCTATCTACGAAGTTAAACCCAAGAGCTTTGAGTCTAGTCACAATACCAGCCCTAAGAGCCTTGCATGTGGGTCTGGTTGCAAAGTTATGTCGTGATAACTAAATAGAAAAAAATTTAATATTAAAAAATATTAATTGAAAAGGAAAAAATAAAGAGAAAAGAACAAAGCAAAGTGCTATTCCAATTAATAATGCTTTACGAGGAGAGGTACGGTAAAATCCTCTCATGAGACCATGATAATCTAATGAAAAGTAAATAAAATAAATCATGAAGTTTAATTTTCAATCAAATTGATATTGAAAGATGAAATTGAAAGAAAAAAACTAATTAAAAAAAAAATCCGAATCAACTGAATTAACCCGCTAAACTTGAAATCTACGTCATGAAAATATAATAACTAAATAGAAAAAAATTTAATATTAACGAATTAAATTAAATAAAAAATTAATTAAAAAATAAATATAATTAAAAGATCTCCACTGTCTTTTACTGTAGATTTACACAATAATTCACAGTGAAAAATTGATTTTTTTTTTATTTATAGATAATATATATACAAACACATCTGATAAAAAAAAAAATCAGGTCATGGATCTTCCCTCGAATGAAAGCAAAGTACTTAAAAAGGGTTAAATCATAAACAGAATTAATGGCCCCTCAAACGTCACCAGAAATCTCAATCAAAATCATTATACAATAGATGTGACAACATTCAATGAAACCAGAACATAATTTATACCAAATGGAGTGTGTCATCATATTTGTAAGAAACTCCCGTGGTAATGTTGACAAACAGTGAAAAATGTACATGACGAAAGACAATGCTTGAACGGAAGTCTATTTATAAGCAGAAATCTCTTGTCCATAACCTCGCACTTGTCTTTCATTTACGATTAATTAATTTTTGGCTTTCTACAATTTCCACCACTCTCACACTCTATCAAACACAGTGAAGTAGAGCAGAGAAGCCAATAAAGAAAACCCAAAGAAAGAAAGAACGAGAACAAAATTGATCAATGGAAGAGATACTGTCCCCCTCTTCCTCCTCTTCACTCATCTCATTTGCTCAAGAAACCTCTTCAACGCTTCAACAACGCCTCCAATTCTTCCTTCATAGCCGGCCAGAATGGTGGGTTTACTCAATCTTCTGGCAGGCATCAAAGGATGCTAGTGGCCGCCCTGTTTTATCATGGGGTGATGGTCATTTCCGCGGCAATAAAAAGTACTCAAGCAAGGATAGCAACAAGCAAAACCATCCCAAATTCGGGTTCGATATCGAAAGAAAGTCTCTTTTCAATGAGGATATGGACCTGGAGAGATTGGTTGATGGTGATGTTGTTGAATGGTACTACACAGTATCGGTAACACGAGTATTTGCCGTTGGAGATGGAATTCTTGGCAGAGCATTTACCTCTGGTTCTTCTATTTGGTTGACAGGTGATCGTGAACTACAAATTTACGAATGCGAAAGAGTTACTGAAGCTCGGATGCATGGAATTCAGACTTTCGTCTGTGTTTCAACTCCATCTGGGGTTCTTGAATTGGGTTCCCCAGTTTTTATCAGCGAAGATTGGAGCCTAGTGCAACTAGCCAAATCAATTTTCGGTGCAGAAATTAATGCAAATCCGGTTCCAAAGCAGTCCAACCATGAATCTCAACCTCAAATTTCAAACTGTAATGTTTCTAATTTCCTTGATATTGGGTTGTTTTCAAGTCCTCAAACGGAGAGAACTTCTTCTCTAGAGAATAAAAAAGAGGTCTTCGGCCAAGGCCGATCATCTTCCGACTCGGGGCGTTCTGATTCAGATGCTGGATTCAGAGAGAATCATATCGGGTTCAAGAAGAGAGGAAGAAAGCCAAGTGGAAAGGAATCACCTCTAAACCATGTGGAAGCAGAAAGGCAGCGAAGAGAGAGGCTTAATCATCGATTCTACGCACTTCGATCTGTGGTTCCAAATGTGTCAAAAATGGACAGAGCTTCTTTGCTTGCGGATGCAGTCAATTATATCAAAGAGCTCAAGAGAAAAGTTAATGAATTGGAAGCAAATCTACAAGTAGTATCCAAGAAATCAAAAATATCAAGCTGTGCAAACATTTATGACAATCAAAGCACCAGCACCAGCACCATGGTGAATCACACAAGGCCTCCTCCAAATTATATGTCCAATAATGCAGTGGAAGTGGATGTGAAGATTTTGGGATCGGAAGGTCTGATCCGAGTACAGTCCCCAGATATTAATTATCCTGCTGCAAGATTGATGGATGCACTTAGAGAGCTAGAATTTCCAGTTCATCATTTGAGCGTGACTAGGGTCAAGGAGCTGGTGCTGCAAGATGTTGTAATCAGGTTTGATGATGGATTGGTAACTGAAGAGGCGATGAGGGCTGCTATTTTTCAAAGAATGCAGAACTAGGCCAACTAATTAACAATGATGATTGGTGCACTAAGATGTAAGAGAAGCGGTTCAATTTCGTCGTAGAAATCACGCAAGCTCCAAGGTGCAGTTCCTATCGCAAGGAACATAAAATGATATTAGCATATGTACTTGAATTAAGTTGCTTGTTCCTTTGCTTTATCCCACTCGATCGTGTGATAATTAAGTTAGATTATGTTGTCAGTTTAATTTATTGAAGAAGCAGGCACGTCAATTGCTTGCATGCTCAATCTTTCTAGTCCTTGTTAGTTTCCTCCCTTGATATGCTTTGGAAGTGCTCATCTTATGAATATTACATATTTTCAGTCGTTGAATCTTAATATTTAGAGCACATGGATACTTCATTAAGTGTTATGTTCGTATGCTAGAGAATTTTCTCCCAGGTTGAAATTATGGTCCGTAAAGAACTAGAGCTATGATCAGTAGTGTAGTGATTAAATGTTTCAATGATTGTGCATCATCTTGTAAGAACTTGAAAGGGCTAGGTCGATTAACCTGACCAGTACTTGTTCTCTTTCGGGCGTTAATTAATGTTTTGATTCATCACAGGTAACTGCTAGCTAGTGATTTTCCTATATTGTATCTTTTTTTTTTATAGAATATAATACATAAAAATAAAACATGTCAGGGAAACTGGCAAGTTCTATAAACATATGTATAAATCAGAAGCAAAAGACACATAAGATACATGTTCTTACCAAAATATTTGGGGATTGAAATATTGACAATCTACAAGAAATTTTCAATGCAGTCCAAAGACACATAAGATACAAGAAAAAAAATAAAAAACAAACAAGATCATTAAGCCTTAACCCAAGTAAAACGTTAGATAAATTGGACAAATGCGAGAAGAAATATTAGATCTCGTAAAAAGTATATTAAATCCAAGATTAATGAAAAAAATAAAAAATAAAATACAAGAAGCCTTGCAGCCGAAGCCGAAGTATAGTAGTGACAGACTTATTCGATTTGGTTATTTAAAATTTAATGTGATTTTATTTTTTCAAATAAAACCAAATGAATAAAACTTGCTTTTTCATCATTTTCTATAATTATAGAATAAAAAGATGAATGTATATCTTTATTTTCAATTAAATATTAATACTAAGCATTTGAAGTTTTAAACTTGGTCAGCCTTCGACTTTAAGCAAGTGCTAATTTTTAAAACAAATGGAATGAGAGAAAAGTCTAAAATGGAATATTCTTCAATGCTCAAAAACGAAAAAGAAAATGCGAAAGAGAAATGGAAAGAATAGAAATGCAAATACAAGAAGGGATCAGGTAAGTTTGTTTAAGGTATGCCTTCCCGATGCATTTTAGAAATAATCCATGCAATTAAGAAATATAGAACTCACAAAAGGTTTGAGAATAAATGTGTGTTTGGGGGTAGTAGTGGGTTTTTTATATATATTTTTGAATAGTTTTGATGTGTTGATATTAAAAGTAATTTTTTAATATATTTTTATATTTTTTTAATATACTTTTAAATGAAAATATTTTAAGAAACAATTTCAATCATTATTCCGAACACCCCAAAAGATAAAAAAAAAGAAGAAAACAATCCTTTTTTGTGGGAAAATAAAATTAAGTAATGGAACAATAATTGCAGGACTACAAATTAAGAATTGTTTTCATTCTTGAGATGTTTGTACTGGGGGATTTATATATATTGGATCTGCTGTTATATTTGCATGATGATCATTAATTTGCACACTCTAAACAGTAACGAGCATTTGAATATTGACCAATTAACCTTACAATCATGCGTGTGCCCGTTGGTTTAATTGGCATTCATTTAGTTTGACCTATATTTTCAAAATGCTTTCAGAGTCCCATGATTTGTTTTTTCTTTCCTGGGGAAAACTCGCTTTGGAGAAACCAAAAACAAGGGTGGTCATAAAGTTGTGTGGAAAATGAAGTTTCCTCCGTAAAGTCGATCGGCAAGGGTCCTAATTTCCATGAACTCCATATTCTTGCTATATATACACATCATTTCCTTTCGCTTAATTTGTTTTTCTCCATGCATTTCATGTCTTGATTGTTTCGTTTCACATGGAGCAATCAATGGGTAAGATATTGGTCAAGAAGGTGGAGCTGTTCTGACCAGGAACTAATATTCCTGCCGTCTCTTTCCTTCTAGCTACAAAACTTAATTTTGTCCCGGGCCGCTGGCCGTGGACGGTGCACTTAGCAGGGGGGCAGCTGTTTGGACTTTTGGCATAGATATTTTCACCAAGACCATCTAGGGCATAGTTGTAATATCTTGTTTGATTTGATGAATTGATGCCAAAAATTAATATCGCCAAGTTGTTAGTTGACTGATTATGGGGTGTTTGGATTGAAAATGTGATTAATTTTTTTTTTTTGTGGGACTTCCATAAAAAGTATGTATTTTTTACTTTTAAGGGGTGTTGGTTATGCTTTAAGATGGTTGTACCCTTGAAGAAAAACCATCACACCTCCAAACCAAACACACACTTTCACAAGCTAAAACTCATTAAATTTAAGTAAGTTTTTAATGATCCCAATAATTCAATCAAACTTAATTTAAATTTGACTAGATTAATTATAAGTAAAAAAAATAAAAAATAGTAATACTATCCAATAATAAAGAAGCTTGGTTTTTTTTTTAATAATAGATGGTGGTTGTTATCATTTTAATATTTAAGACTTTAAGTTTTACTTGTATTTTGGATATTTGAACTATGTTTGTAATTTTAACTTTTAAATCTTTAAATTATTATTAATTTTTTTAGATTGAGTAAAATTTATGTTGAAATTGAAGTTAGAAGTTGCATTGAAATTAAATAATATTTATATTCATCATGCTAACTCATTTTTAATGTAGTATGTTATTAATCAAATGAGATGATTGATGACCTGCAAATTGAATCCATAATCATGTAACTCGGGCTCTTTTTTAGATTAATCGACAAATCAGGCCTAAAAACTATAATTATAAATAGTAATATAGTCTTCTATCTTTTTTTTTTCTTTCTTATCTTACACCTGTAAATCATGAGCTTTGAACTCAAGAAAATCATTGTATTTTTTTTTAATACAAGACTATTATGGTCTGTTCCTTACACTTTGATCTTTTTTTTGTTAAGCTAGAGTATAGAAAATCAAAAAACCTTTAAACACATTGTTCATAATAATTTTTACTTCTTAGTTTATAGGGAGTCAATATAGAATATTAAAAATCAATTATAATTTGATAGTAAACTACTACACATCATTTTTTATTAACATATACATATGTCAATACTCATCAACTTAATCATTCTCAATTTTGTATTGACATACATTTCATTATTCGAATCCTTCACATCGGATTTATATAGGTATATTTCTTTGCACCGTCATGTTATCCAATAAACAAGTTTTTTTTCTACCCATATGTTAATAAATAATATTATCTATATAAAAAGAAACACCATGAAGACTCACATCTTTACAAACAGAAATAATATCATTCACTTTTTAGTGATTCGATTTTTATACTCAACAATTTAAAATTCTCGTTCTTCATACCTTTGGTCATTTAGCAAATGACTTGTTTTATGATAGTTGATTTTAGTTGCATTATCATCATTTTTATCTTGTCATATTATGGTTTAGATACATTTCTAAACAAGGTGTTTGAAATAAAGATTATGTAATTCAAATATTTCTCAACAAGATGAATCTAAATTCTAGATTTGAGAGAAAAATCAAAGCATAATTAAAAGGGAGAAGAAAAACACTAAAAATAAAATGAAAAAGAGTGTGTAAAATTTGAAAATTTCAAGTTAGAAACTCTTTCTTTATCTCCCTTTTATAATGAATTTTGAAAGTTAAAAGGTTAAAAAATTAATTTCCCTCATTATCAACCATTAATTAGCCACTATAAATCAAGAATTAAATCTAGAAAAACCAAAAGTTTTTTGAGAAAAAATCAAGAGTTATTTGAGATTAGTTTTTTATTAACTCATAATTTGTTTAATTAAAACAAATCTCTAACATAATTGATGGTTTTTTTACATTTATTTTATCTGTTATTCTTATTATATTTTAGGATTTTGTTTTTGTTTTTGTTTTTGTTTATCTTTATCGTTTATGCATCTTTTTCATAGGTTTATGGTGTTATAATGGAGATTTATTTAAAATTTAATTTGGAAGTTTGGAGTCTAGACTAATTGAGCCAAAGTACAAGTACGTAAGAGAAAGATTTTCCAAAATAGTAGAGTTGGTGGATAAATTGTTAGAAAATAAAAGTATTTATTTCTCTTATAGTATAGTTTTCTATCTAATTTCAATCAGATTTTATATCGCATAAAATATATTTTGTATGCTTTTAAAGTTTGTATTATGGTATCTAAGTACTTTTAAAAAATATCTATTTAATTTAGATCAACTTGAATATGAGATATACGAGTTTCCTCTCTATTTTAGAAAAGATCTACCTTTAAAAAAAAAACATGGTAGTAGTAGTAATGTAATTAAATAAAATATTATATATGATTTTTTTATAGTATTTATTAAATAAATCATTTCTGTTTTTATTTAATGCATAAAAACAAAACAAAAAAAAACAAAAACGACTTCGCTCAAAATTCACTCTCGAAGCCATATATAGAAAAACATCAATCACGATTACGCATCGTCAAGTTAAACCAAATATTGATCACCATCAGACTATAGATTCTTAAGTCAAAGATGCTTCTTAGAAATTCCCGTTTCTTTTTTTTTTTTTGCCTTGTGTTATGCATGTGGTGTTGTCCTAGTCGTACCGGGAGAGAGACAGATGCAGGACATTCCATTTCGAATATTACCAAAATATGCAGGACATTCCGAGAACCTTGCTGGGAAGATATAGCACGTGACTAAAAATTGAAAACCAAGACATAAACTATCACGTAATTCTAAGTGATCATACATGAAAATGGAAAAGATTTAGTGTTGGCAAGATTCATTGAATCTAGCAAGCTTCACGACAGTACTGGATATGGTCCCAAGAGTGTGCTGGGACGGTCAGGTCTTTGTTCCCATTTCAAGATCACTACATGCCGAGTTCATCACGTGATTATAGTTTCAATTAGTGATAACTGAGGATTGGGTGACCTGAAAGGGATTCTTGCATGAATATGTATCTCCGAACTAATAATCAATTGCTAGATTCAGATAAAGCTAGGCTGCACTGATATATAATATAATTAGCTAGCTCCTCTCTTTCGATGGTACCTTTGGGCCCCAATACAGTTTTCAGGGACGACAAAATCAATTAATTAAGAAAAAGAACCAGGTACAATGTTAGGAAAATGATCATGGAAGATATACAGGCATTTATAATTATTTTCATTGTCAAAGGTTGTTGGTCCACCACTTTAGCAGGGCGTCTTATTGATGGAAACTGACTAAATTAAGAATTGAAAATTTTGGAGAAAGTTTCGTCTAATTTGGGAAAGGACAAATCTCCAACACGTTAATTGAATCACATTTAAGGATGAAAGGGGATGTTTTCACTATGAAGAACCCATTTTTGTTTTTTTATGAAAACAATCTCGTGTTTTTATTTTTTTATTGCGTAAGATAGGACATAAAAAAAAAAAGATACGCAACGTGTCAATTCGAATGATATAAGTGGGATTCAATTAGTTTTGACAAAAATGGATGGGAAGAATTCACTAGAGGTGTTAATTATTGGTTTTACAAAATTACAAAACATAAACTAGGCTGGTTGGAACACGTAGGACATTAAATAGAGAGAAGGAGTGGGATGAGGTAGAAAAGGTAGAGTTAACAATATGTGTAATATCTAAACATGTACCATCACTAGGAACAATATCAGTTGGTCCTTCTTAAGGTTGCTTAGAAGTTAGGTTATGGGATTAGCAATTGGTGTTGCCGAGGTAGAAAATAGCCTTCTAACAGTATAGCATCCACGGGCAATGTGACCTTTTTTGTCACAAAATTGACAAATAACACTAGATCGTTTTTCAAAGGATTGGTCGCTATAACTGTGGTTGCCAAAATCGGGGAAACGCTGATCTTGATTTCCTTTATGTCAAAAATGTTTTTTACTTGATGAATTTGAACAAGGGAAAACGAGCAGCATTGATATTAATTAATCATGTCAAGACTTCCGCTGGATCGAAGCTCTTCTCATTTGCGAAATGCCTCATGTTCAACGAGTTTGTCGTGAAGCTCATCAAAGCTGAACGACGGTATCTCGCGCTCATAGTACAACAAGAAGTTTTTTGAATTCAGCACCCAGACCGCTGAGAATGTGAGTGATGAGATAATGGTTTGGAATTGGCACTCCAATTAAAGTCGGCTCTTTAACAATGTCACATATTGTTGCAAGGTATTTTATCGGAGGCTGTGTGCCAGTAGAATTGTGCCCTGGTGACCCGAGGAACAAGATCTCTATATGATCGTATTTTTTCACCAAGTTGGCAACGTCGTTTTAAGACTGTGGGCAAGTAAAATCCTACCCTAGTTACTTAAGAAGCAAGAGCTCTAGATTCGTTTAAGAAACAAGTTGGCAACGTCGCTTTAAGATGGTGGGCTAGTAAATCCTACCATGGTAGATTCCTATC
>Ga0325402_1007070_pt1 | contig 10647 bp, 6 predicted proteins | sample PopdelMetagenome_22_FD_207212 | JGI IMG/M metagenome (GOLD analysis project Ga0325402, IMG submission 207212) | Populus deltoides microbial communities from Bellville, Georgia, United States - Xylem-PdKOR-R3 | ecosystem: Host-associated > Plants > Phyllosphere > Stem > Wood/Secondary xylem...
CCATCTACAAAACTCATCCATACTCCCTGTATGAACACCCCTTAGAAAACCTCTCGGAACTCAGGACCTTGCAAAAAACAGTGTGCTTAAAGAACAACATTATTCCTGATAAAATCTGGCCTAAAGGAACAGATCCTGATGAAGAAATTAACTATGATTTGTATGACCCTCAATATTCTGCTCATCTCCATGACCTGCAAATGCAGTACAAAAACAAAAAACTCAAGCAGATAATTTTGGGCATCCCAACGCTTCTGGAACCACATGAGATGGAAATGGTTGCCGATGATGACTATGTGTTGGCTCTACAAGTCCAAACTACTCGAGATCAGGATAACCTATCAGATCAGAATCTCTCTCTAGATCATGAACCTATTGTCGGTTGATATTCAGATTAGCTTGTCGTTTGTATCATAAGGGTGTCTTATTAAGTGTGTTTCAGCGCTTTCTAATGTAATAAGTGATGTAAGCAAATTAAGTATGCTTCGGTATGATGTAATGTGTGATGTAAGCAAAAACCTCAAATGTAGTATATGCTTTTATAAAAGTATTTTTTTTATTTAAAAATATGTTAATATACATATATATTATTTTATTAGCATATCTAAACTATAACACAAATATTAAAAAATTAATTTAATATTATCTTTATATAAAATATATTTTTAAAACACATTAAACAATAAAATCAGATATTATCGCAATTCAAAACACTTAAAAGCCTATTTGAAATCGTAGCAACAATTATTTTTTAAAATGTAGTTGTTTTTGAAAATAATTTTTGTTTGAAAATAAATTAAAATAATATTTTTTAAAATTTATTTTTGACATTAGTACATCAAAATATATAAATATATATATATAATTAATTTTAAAAATTAAAAACAATTATTTTTTAAAAAATTACTTTTAAAACATAAATTGGACCAAATACGTGGAACAAATTTTCGTTAACATGATCCATTAATCCAGTCCTCATGGGTGTATCCAACGTGGCAAAAGTCCACGCGCCTTTTTTACTTTCGTCCACGTCACCGATTTATCCGGCCATCTCTAGTTTCAAACCTGCACGTACACCGAACCAATAATCCCACCCCAGATTCAAACCTTCCACACCCCAGCTTCGGATCCTGCTCAGACTCTCCCCTCGAGTCTCGACTCGAGGAGACTCTCACCAGTCCGCACTCTCACTCCGTTAAAACTTCCTTCTCGTACCTTTAAAATAACAGAGCCCCATGCTTCTACCTTTTCTATTTTTTTATTCATCGCATAAGTTGTAAAATCAAAGGTAATCGCTAAATTAATTATTTCAACAATATTCTGGTTTTAATTTGAATTTTTGTGTTGAATTTTTTGAATTTTTTTTTGCGTGATAATTGTTGTATTCAGTGACAATGCTTGATCAATGGAGATCGCTATTACACAGAGTCCGTGATCAGTAATAAATCCTTTTTTGATCCGTATAATTTTTCGAAATTAAGGTAAGTTGTTATGTATTTAGTTTTAATTTTCTTAGAATCATGAATTTTCTATAAATCTCGAAATTCTGTGGATTGTGATTTGAATTTGATCGATCAATTTTATGTGCTACTACTGGCAGAGTTTTTGTTTGTTTTAGTTTAGGTTCTTAGCAGTTTTGTTTGGTGATTTTTGAGCTGAAATCATGGCACAGAGTAATTGGGAAGCAGATAAAATGTATGGATCTCTTGTTTCTTCAATTTTTATTTTTGGTAATTTATTGCATGGTCTTTTATTTTTGTTAATAATTAAGTTTTTGATAATGGTATTTTTTTAAAACTGGCTGATTTTTTATAGGCTTGATGTGTACATATATGATTATTTGGTGAAGAAGAAATTGCATGCTACTGCAAAATCATTCATGACTGAGGGGAAAGTTCACCCCGATCCAGTAGGTAAGGCCCGGAATCTTACTTTTACTTTACTTTTCAAGAAGCGTGGGGGAAAGGTAGCTTGTTATAGCATAGGTTTTTGACATAATTATGCTGGTGTTTTAGAAGTTAATGGAAGTGACAGTAGTCGGTTTTTTTTGGCTTGGCTCTGAATCAGCTGCCTAAATATGGTGCAAAAGGAGTTGAAATGTTTAAGATATAATTACTAGTTTGAATGTGCAGCGATTGATGCTCCTGGGGGGTTTCTTTTTGAATGGTGGTCTGTCTTCTGGGATATTTTTATAGCAAGGACAAATGAGAAACATTCCGAGACTGCTGCAGCGTATTTAGAGGTGGGTTTGATTGCCTGCCTGCCTGCCTATTATGCATCTTCTGTTGAAGTTCTTTACTTGGACTGTTGCATTGATGTGTAGGCACAGCAAAGCAAGACAAAGGAACATCAACAGCTGCAACTAATGCGTCAAGCTCAGTTGCAACGAGGGGGTCCTAATAATCCAATCGTTGGGGGTCCGGTAAATTCTATTGGTTCTGAAGGAATGCTCGGGCAATCAAATGCTAGTGCACTGGCTGCAAAAATGTATGAGGAACGCATGAAGCATTCCAACCAAATGGAGTCTGAAGCGTCCCAACCGCATCTTGATGCTAGGATGGCCCTCCTCAAATCAACTACAAACCATCCAGGGTAAATTTCTTTGTAGATGTTGTTAGACAGTTTTTATACCCAATATTTGCATGCTGATTCTTTTGTGCCGACACAGCCAATTGGTCCAAGGAAATCCTGGGAATGTTACTGCAGCACTGCAGCAAATCCAGGCACGAACTCAACAGACCGCTGTAACTACTTTAACAAAAAGAACTATATTTGCTGCAACTCTGAGTTCTGATTTTTTGCTTTCACAATTTCATTGATTGCTTGATTCATTCAACAGGATGTCAAACCTGAAGTGAGCCTGGGTGCTGCCCAGAGATCTTTGCCTATGGACCCTTCAACCATTTATGGGCAGGGAATCATGCAGTCAAAACCTGGAATTGGAAATGCAGGTAAATATATTGGATCCTTTATTGCAGAAATGGTACTTGAGATGAGAGCATATAAACACATGCATTTACAAATTGATTTTCGCATTATTCCTGTTTGTAAAAACTAGGCATCTGGTTTTTAAGAATAAAGTCTTAGAACTAATTTTGTCTTGCATAAATCTTAACTAACAGAAGGAATGAAAACTTCCACTGCCCATAAATTACTTTCCTGACTGTTACCTATGAAACTCCTTGGTCATTTAACAAATTAAAAAATCTGTTACCATGTGCTTCAACTCTTGATGTGGTGATCTAACTGTAACATATAGTATGCCAATATGGGAAGGTAAAACTGCGAAGTCCTTCAGAGTGCTTGTACTTTCTTCTCTATTTGTTCATGCAGTCATAACTTTCTCCCACTTGATTTGACCTATTGATTGAGATATTAATTTACTTGCTTGCACCAAAAGAATCTTTCTCCACCAGTCTCAAACCCAAGAAGGGTGTTATAAAGATTAAGAAGGTCGAGTGTCTCCTGTCTCCTGTCTCCTGTCTATGATCATAGCAGTGTCAACTATTCTTTTTCTTATTTAAGTGCATTCATTAAGGATTCCTCTGTTAGCTAGGTACTGGCTACTTGCACTTCTGAATTATTATTTTGAATAAAGGTCCATGTTGATGTCCCTTTATTTTGTACAGTCTAATATGTGGGATTGTTTTTCTACCTACTTATTTCCAACCACTTGGGACAAATACGTTGGCCCATCATCATTGTGCAGCTTTATTGAAGTCTAGATCTTGCACAACAACGATCATCAAACATTTCTTGCATATCCAGTTGACAACTTCTGGTATATCCAAGATTTTAAAATCCATAATTTCAAAATGTTATTGTAAACAGACTTCTTATCATGCCATATATATCAAAATAGATATCTCATGGTTGATTTAGATTTTGAATAACTAACAAAATGCAAGCAATACATAGAGATAATGGTATTTTGAATTCAAGAAAATAGATGTGTCTATTCACCTTGGATAAAACTCTTCCCTCCAACTTATTCTGGAAAATCCAAGAAGAATTCTACTGTACTAATCCCCATCAAGTTTTATGTTTTGAATCTCTTTTTTATTTTAATTATTTTTAATTTATGTTTAGGATTGAACCCTGGAGTCAATGGTCTTCCCTTGAGGGGATGGCCCTTAACGGTAAGTTCTATACCGGATCTCATTTGTTCTGGAGATTTGATTAAAAATCTAGCTGGTTGTTCACAATGTAGGTTATTATTGAATATACAGGGACTTGAACAAATTCGTCCAAGTTTGGGTGCACAAGTTCAAAGGCCTCTTTTACATGGTCCTAGTCAGTTTCAGCTTTTGCCACAGCAACAACAACAGCAGTTATTGGCACAGGTCCAGGCACAAGGCAACCTTGCTGCTTCACCAATGTATGGAGATATGGATCCACGGAAGTTTAGGGGATTGCCAAGAGGGGCTTTGAACAGCAAAGATGGCCAACCAAATGTAAACGATGGTTCTATCGGTTCTCCAATGCATTCAACTTCATCTAAGGTAGGACTTTCTTCCTTGAATTAATCCAAATTTTGATGTTTTGAACTGTTCTCATTGGGTTATGAGTTCTTAATGCTTTATGTGGTTGTGTGTCTTGAACAGATGAATTTGCCACAGATGCAACAATCATCCTCTCAACAAGATCCTTTGCACCCACAGCAGGTTGTTTTTTCTTAAATGCACTTAATAATATACACCTGGTTTAACATGGAACAAAATTTTAAGTTCCTTGAGACCTCATGCTTTATTATCTACTCTACTGCATTTACCCATGAGCTCAATATTAACTAGTGGCAAGATGAATTTCCTTTCCTAAATATTCCATATAATTTTATTGTTAAAGCACCGACTAATGCTTGTTTATGGTGTAATAGAATAACCGAAAGAGGAAAGGCCCCTCATCTTCTGGACCTGCTAATAGTACCGGTACTGGAAATACAGTAGGCCCTTCTAATTCACAACCATCAACTCCATCAACTCATACTCCTGGTGATGGGATTGCCACAGCTGGCAATTTACAGCATGTCAATAGCATGCCAAAAGGTTTGATGTACAGTGGTGATGCAACTGGAGCTCTTGCATCATCCACAAACCCACTGGTATGCACTCTTAACAAACTTACATGCTGTGACGTGAATAACCTAGAGATGTGAATGTAGCATCAGGAAAAATGGTCAAGTGTAGGGTTATCAGACTTTCTTGTATCACTCTTAACAAACTTACAAGCTGTGACTTGAATAACTTAGAGATGTGAATGTAACATTAGGAATCTGCTGTTTGGAAGCCACAACAACCCATACTGCTAATGGAAAAATGGTCAAGTGTGGGGTTATCAGACTTTCTTGTATTGTTACAAATGCAATTAGTTTATATTTTTGCCCAATGAAATTGCTTGTCCAAGCACTCCTATAAATCTTTTATTTATTTCTGAGCCTGCGCTGGTATTTTAATGTATTCCTTAGTCAATTTAAGTTATACTGTTGTGCTTTTAGTGGAATATTCTTCATGGTATTGCCCAAAGTTGGTCCTATCTGTTTCCTGTGTTTTGACTTTCTATCTCTTTGCAGGAAGACATTGAACATTTTGCAGATGTTGGCTCCTTAGATGATAATGTGGAATCTTTTTTATCCCATGATGATGGAGATGGAAGGGATTTGTTTGGTACTTTAAAAAGGAATTCCTCTGAACATGCTGCTGAAGCTTCAAAGAGTAAGCAATATTTTCAATTCCTTGCACTATTACTTTTTTCAAATTGACCATAGCAATGCCTGTTTCTTGACATCTCAGGTTTCAACTTCAGTGAAGTTAGTTCGATACGCAAAAGTAATGGGAAAGTTGTTTGCTGTCACTTCTCTACAGATGGGAAATTGTTGGCCAGTGCTGGGCATGACAAGAAGGTATAATGCATTGTATTGTAGCCTGAAAGGATTAATTTCATTTTCTGATTGCCATGTTAAGGCAATTTTGGATGATTGAACTTTTTACTTTCATTTTGCTTGCATATCTTTGGATGCTGACTTTCAGATTAGTTAGTGCATACCTATACTAATGTGGAGAATTGTAACGAGCTTATAATGCCCATATTAATCATGTTTTGATTGCTAGCCAAATACACTATTTTCCTGTACCTCGCTAAATAGATGATTCAAGTCGGTTTAGAAATCATTGCTTGCACTCCAAGGTTCGATGAATTAGAGCATGAAATTGATGAGATATTGTGTTGGGAAACTATTAACTAAATAAATATTGTATGAGGATATATATTAAAATGCAGCAATTTCTACAGTATCCTATACTTAAAAGTGATCATTTTTACATATATGGCATCATCTCGTTTGGCTCATCTGCTTCAGATTTCTATTCATTAATTGATGGATAGTGGGTTAATTATTGCAATCATATAGAGTAACAGTTACACCTTGCTTAGGCTTATCCATTGGGTTGATACTTATCAGGGACCTGCAATTGCTGTATTTCATTGTTCTTGCTGCTGCATGTGCTAGGATAGTTTGTTGTTCTTCTAATCTTCTTGTTTTTGTCATCATTGGATGTTATCACTGTATGGTTCTGTTGGACCTGCACATGAAGAGCGTGTCATTCCTAGACCTGATTAATGTAGCTTACTGCAAGTTACCTAAGACCTCATCACTTGCTGAATAGGAACTCAACACAATTAGCCTTGTCAAGTTTAACCATTGATGATAACCAATTTGGGTAGTTTAATTGCATCAACTAACTCCTTGACGTTTCAATACGTTGGCTTGGTTCATTCAAAGATGAGCTACTTTACGTGTAAAATCACAATCTCCTTATATTTATTTGGGTGAGAAGGTGTACTCACCTTGAGATCCCAAGGAAGCTTGTGACCTTCTCTTATGTATTCTGGTATTGCCCCCTTTTGTGCTAAATGTTTTTTGGATATCCTGGTGGATGAAATTGGGGGCAACCTCTTTAGAATAAACCTTAATCCTTTTGCCAGCACTCTTAATTCTTAATAGTTATTCTTATATATTGTTTTTTCACCTGATAAGAGTATTTGCATTTGTTTTTGTTAATCCAATAGCGGCTTGATAACCACATTTTGAGTTAATTTTTGTGTACATACTCATGGCCATTTTTCTACTTTCTACTAGGCTCAGTTAAATGTCTTTTATGTATATGGTGCTGGTCTTTCAGAACCTGGAGAGCAGATGGGCTTTCTTATTAGCATGTGGTACTCATGGTTCCTAGCATGCACCCCTCTTTTTTTCTTTTTATTTGTGTGTGTTATGAACCATGGTTCACCATTATTATAATTTGATGGTGGGGAGTATTGGAACTTGCACTCCAGCTTCTATAGCTTCAGCCATACAAGTCAATAGCCAAAGCTTCATTCATTATAAACCTTGGTTTATAGGTCATGTTTGTTGAAGAAAGTGGAAGCATTTTGAGAATACAGTGAAGAAGGCGGACAATTGTAGAAGGGAGATGATCTCTGAAAAAATGAAGACAATAACTCTCTCCTTTTCTTAATCGATTTAAGATCATTGCTATACTTTTGTACAATGTCATATTGTGGAAAGAAGTTTTTACAGTCTAGTCACCACATTCTAACTTGAAAATGTGATAATTGACATGTCTGAAAGTATCGAAGCATCTGGTCTTTAAATACTTTGCATGTGTTACTTTTTAAAATTGAAAGAGATCTGTATTGTCAGCTTGGTGATTTTTATTTTCATTTGCTTTCCTTTTCTACAAGCAAGAACAGAATGCTCAAACTGGATAACTAAAATATGACTGCTACATGTGGACATTTATGCATTTTTTCTATTACTCGTATCACATCACTGCAACTTAATGAAATACTAAATGACAGGCTCCTATAATTTCTAAACTACCTTTTTTTTTTTGTTTTTCAGTATTCTCATTAAATGAAATTGTAAAGTTTCATGCACACTATACTTACAACAATCAAAGCAGAAAAACATAGGTGGACTAATAAACATAGGACTAAGCCATAATAAAATCATCCCTTTAGATATCGATTTAAGTTTTTGCTTTTTTAATCAGCAAAAGCAACAATGAACCATGAAAATTGACATCATATTGATAAGAATTGATGTGGATTTACTTGTTTTCACGTTAGTAGGTTGTTCTTTGGAACATGGAAACTCTGCAAACTGAGTGCACTCAGGAAGAGCATACCCACATTATTACTGATGTTCGTTTCAGGCCAAATTCAACTCAGCTGGCAACATCGTCATTTGATACAAGTGTACGCCTCTGGGATGCTGCAGAAGTGAGTTTTCTATCTCTAATGCTTTCTCACAAAAATCATCCATTCTTTTGTATGATTTAAGTTATCAATTGGGTAAAAATCTATTGAAGTCTTCAATTTTTTTTTGCCTCAAACTATTTGTCAGTTCCATAAGTTTACTGCTGCTTTTTTCTTTGGCCATGGTATAACGATTTTTCTGTACATGAATTATTTTATTTATTTATTTTTCTTCTGGGGGCTTGCTATCATGTCGCATAGGTAAATCATCACTCCTTTTCAAAACAACTGTATTTTCAGGTTTAAAAACAATGCCAAAAAATTTCCTGAGACTTGGATTTTTTTTTACGTTTAAAAAATTATGATCCCCGTGCAACGTAACGCGGGCATACAAACTAGTAAGCACTAAATGTGGTTATCCTTGCAGCCAAGGTATTCCGTGCAGACATTCACAGGGCATACCTCACATGTGGTGTCCCTCGACTTCCACCCTAAGAAGAATGATCTTTTCTGTTCCTGTGATGGTAACAATGAGATTCGCTTTTGGAACATCAATCAGTTTTCTTGCACCCGGATATCCAAGGTTAGCCATGAAGCTCCTTTACATGTATATTTTTTTTGTTTTTGTTCTTGAAGTTCTGATGATTTGAATTCCTTTTCTATTCTAAATTTTGGACATTTGATGGAGTAGGGAGGGACTGCACAAGTTAGATTTCAGCCAAGAATCGGACAACTGCTGGCTGCAGCTTCAGATAATGTTGTATCCATCTTTGATATTGAGTCTGACAGACAGACACACTCATTACAGGTATTGGTCTTGAACTTAGAAGCTGAGAAAACTAATAAAACCCCTTTCACATTTGTTATGTGATAATAAATGAATCCTTTTTACTCTAGGGGCACTCCACAGAGGTGCATTCTGTTTGTTGGGATGTAAACGGGGAGTACTTGGCTTCTGTCAGTCAAGAGTCTGTTAGAGTGTGGTCATTGGCCACGGGAGATTGCATTCATGAACTTAGTTCGAGTGGGAACAAGTTCCATTCTTGTGTTTTCCATCCAGGCTATGCCACTCTCTTGGTTATTGGAGGATACCAGGTAAATTTTCTTTTGATATTAGTATTTAAGTTTTAATTGTGTTTTTATAAACAGCAGAAATGTGCTGTTGCCTGTAACTGACCCTGCTTTGGAAGTGAGCACTTCAAGTTCCATTTTATTTGAAACAAATCAACCTTGTTGCATTTTTAGGAAACAATCCAACGATATAAGGATTTTGTTTCAATTTTAACCCACCTTTTGTAACTCATAGGAATGTTGTGTGCTTGTGTTTTAGGAAACAAAGTATCTTCTTAACTTCATGGGATCGTAATATCTATTTACAGAGAACTTTCTGCGTTACAATTGTTGATATTTTATACTTATTTGTACTTTTAACAATTTCATTAATTACTAATGCTGGTTTCTATTTTCTTTTCCTTGGGTTGTAACCATTGTTCTAATTCAGTCATTGGAGCTCTGGAACATGGCGGAGAACAAGTGTATGACAGTTGCAGCTCATGAGTGTGTGATATCAGCTTTGGCTCAATCACCAGCTACAGGGATGGTTGCTTCTGCAAGTCATGACAAATGTGTTAAGATATGGAAATAAGCGTTGCCATTTGGTGCTTCAAATCCCCCGATATCAACTTGCTGGGCTTTCCATTCCCTGACATGGTCTTCCAGTAAAAAAAAATGATATAAAAGGATGCAGTAAATTTGTTTTGTTTTTCTTCTCTTATTTTAATTATTTGTATATGTAACAAGGGGAATCTGAGGTTTCCCTGATTTCGACTAGCTGTTTGAGTGTTGCATCTGTTATGATCTGAACACAAATTACTCAGAATGAGTTAGTGCAAGTATACTTGTTTTGCGAGGTTCCTCAGCATGCTGATGCTTTGATACAGAGGGCATTGAGTTGAAAGCTTTGTGATGGAACGTTTTCTTTACGCGTCTGTTCCTGGTGAAGATGGAACCGATATATAGGCAGGTAAATATTAATGATTGTGAGGTTCTTTTCTTGATACCCTCTGCCTTGGATGACATTTCTTAGATACGACATTTGCTTCTTTTCTGCATAATTGAAAAAGAAATCTTCTATCTAGTTGTCTATTCTTTTTAACTCATTACTTTTTTTTAATGATATTTTTTTTTGAATTAATTTTCACATGATAAGATTACCTAATACATCTAAGAGTTGGAGTTTTAACTCATCTCCTTCACTGTGAAAATGAATGGTGAAGGTGATTTTTTTTATTCCTTTTTTTTCTCAATCAATTCCTTAATTTCATGAATAAATTTTTTATTGATTTTGAATGTCTTCATAAATTGTTTGGTTTTTTTATGTGAAGAAATCAT
>Ga0325402_1007071_pt1 | contig 10647 bp, 2 predicted proteins | sample PopdelMetagenome_22_FD_207212 | JGI IMG/M metagenome (GOLD analysis project Ga0325402, IMG submission 207212) | Populus deltoides microbial communities from Bellville, Georgia, United States - Xylem-PdKOR-R3 | ecosystem: Host-associated > Plants > Phyllosphere > Stem > Wood/Secondary xylem...
TCGTTTGGGGGAACGTGGGGACTGGAAGCTAGGGCAAAGGCTTTCCTACACCTAGAGAGGTACTCCAAACTTGAACGCCGAGGCAAACCTATAAATGGCATATTGCTCAGTTTTCAATGAGATAGAGGGCAAGGGTTTGATATACATTTTTTTTTATTATTCTTATCGCGTCTATTTTCTTTGCTTTTTTTTTATAAATTATTTTAAAGTGAAAGATAGCAATTTTTCAAGTAATACAAAACATTGTTATAGACTAGATCTAATATTGATATATTATTTAATTTTTTAACCTTTTTGTTCAAATTAAACTCCCATTAATTATAGGCTATGATTTTTAGAGTTTTTATAGAGTTCATAGCATATATTTATAAAACGACTTTCGTGGTATTTTGATCTCATCCCTCTATTTTTTTTAGTTTTTGTATATACCCTCCTTTGTATTAATTAGAAGCAGATACACTTCCGCATATTATTTTTTGTCAAGTGCGTTTTGAATGAGGGAGTTTTGCTGTAAATGCATGGGACAAATGCAGTATATTTTTGTTGTGTTGGTGAGTTTGTGTTTTCTATTGATAAATTGAATATAATGTTAAATTAATGAGTTTTAAAATCCAAGATGTTTAGTAATAATGTTGATGTATTGGATAATTAACTAGTTGATCTCTTAGTTCAAACAATGTGATACATTCTTTCTAGTTAAGGTACCTAGTGACTTGATATAGAAAGCTTAGGGGGTTGGTTATTGGTAGGAGATGATATGTTTGGTAAGCTAATGTAACCGGTAACTATGGTAATAGTAGTTTGTGCCTGGTAAGTTAGGTGGTTTGTAAGTGATGTCTGGTAAAAGATCTCTTTTGATAGACGTGAGGATTCTCTAATGATAAAGTCAATAACTATATAGAGAGAGAAATTATAATGATATTTTAAAGATATAAACACTAAAAATATGTATGCTGAAAATATTAAGAATGAAGAGATTGTCAACCTTGAGTTTGAAGAATTTATGATGTATTTATATCTTATGATTTTTGTTCTTTTATGGAGACGAGTGACAAAAGTGCAACTTTACCCTTGTGATATTTTGAGTTGTATTATACTCAAAATAATACGTATATGATCAGTGAGAAATACTTAGGAACCCGTGTAAGGTCTAGGTGAAATTTTCAAAGGAGCGTTGGGCTTAAACAAAGTGTCCGAGCCCATTAGAGATGAAAAATAGATCCAAGGGTGCTGCCTGGATTCAAGTATGTTGGGCTTGGGTTGTGCACCCCCCACCAAAAGGAGTGTTAAGGTGCATGCTTAGCACTTTGTGTGCTGGGTAGCACACCCAACAAGGTGCTGAGGTGCATGCCTAGCACTAGCTGGGTGTGTCACGCCCAGCAACGCAAGGCGTGTCATGCCCATACTGGGCATGACAACAAGCCCAATATAAGCGTACGCCTGGTGCATGGGTGTACACCTATGCTTGGTGCATGGAATTAGGATCTTGCTCGAGCCCATATCCTTAAGAGCTAGACTCGGGCTTCTTTGGTGTTTTCTTTGGTCTTTTATAGGTTTTTGGGTCCACTTGAGGGGGCGTTTTGCTCCACTTAATTTTGGATTTATCAGTAGCCCCTCAAGTCTTTGTGGTATTAATCCACAAAGACTAGTAAAAATGTTTGGTTACTATGATGATTTCATCTAATTTTCTTCTTATAAGAAGAGGGGTTGAAACCACGGGTAAGTAGCTAAGAGGAATCCATGGAGGGTGAACCTTTACTCAGATAAATTTCTAAGAAGTTGAGGGGAACCTAAAAAGGGTGACCCATGACAACACCTATACTTAAAAAAAAATTCTAAAGAGCTGAGAGGAACCAATGGATGGTAAGCCTAAACTTAGAAAGATTTCTAAGAGGTTGGGGGAAACCCAAGAAGGGTAAGCCTATACTTAGAAAGATTTCTAAGAGGTTGAGAGGAACCCAAGAAAGGTGACCCATGATGATGCCTATACTTAAAAAAGTTTCTAAAGAGGCTTGGAGGAATCCAAAGAGGGTGATTATATTACATCAGGGAAACCAAGTTCATCCCTTGGAGAGTAGTCGCACTAGAGTATGGGAAGTATGTGACCTACCTAGGATGACATAGGGACTTGGGAGCTCATAGAAAGTTAATAGCCTCCATAGCGATGACGTGGGGGCTTGAAAGCCTCCCACTAAAGAGTGGTGCTAGTTCAAGACTGTATTAGGGAGACAGGAGATCTAAGATAAACCCTTGATGAATTTGTGAGAAACCCTTAGATATAACCTAAAGAAAAGGGATCCCAAATCAACCCTTGACAAGTTTGTGAGAGGCCTTTAGGCCTCATCTAAAAAATGTGTCAGTCCGAGACTACACTAGAAATCTGCACATAATTATGTTCTAACATAATTAATTTTTGTCTATAAGAAATAGAATCACTCATGGATTTGTAATTAATAGATTGCCAATTAAGCCACTCTCAAAGGATACAACAAGCTAGCAAAAGTTGAGTTTGAAGCGGCCTCCTTTTTTTAAATAACAAATTCAATTATTCCATTGATGATCACACATGAAACAAAATTGTTGGTGCTTGAGGGTGACATTTGCTTACTATGAAATGATTCTATTGTAAATCTAACGGGGATAGTCGTATCTCATGAATGATCATTTTCTCCCATGGAAAAAATAACTCCTAGCAAAACTTGAAGGAAGACAAGTTAAGAATGATCCTAATTGTAAAGTTTTTTTCTTTTTTTTTTCTTATGAACAAACTAGTCTCATGTGTGTTTATCATTATGATGCTTTTAAAAAATATTTTCTTACTTGAAAATATATCAAAATATTTTTTTTAGATTTCTTTTAATTTTTAAGATCAGTACATTAAAACTATAAAAACAATACTAGAAAATATTAATTTAATATTTTTCAAGTGAAACGCACTATTAAACGAACCCAATTGATTTTATCTAGAGAATGTGTTCGTCCGAAACTCCACTGGAGATCTATAAATAGGTTATATATTTCAAAGATACAATATTTTTATTTCAAAAATAAACTTACATTTTCTTTGATGATTGTGCATCTTAAGATGATCCAAATGCCATGTATGAGGGAGATTTTTCAAAACATGTTATGAAGTTGGTAGGTGTTTGCCTTGGCTTCCCTAATAACCTTGAATGAGTGATCCCATTTTGATTCAAGGGGATAGTAAATTCTTAGGATACACCAAGTGCTCATGGGTTGGTTCTTCATGGTTCTTTATTGAGCTTTCATTTATATTAGGAGAATGATTTTGTTTGGAAAATCTATATTAGTTATCCATGTAATGATAAGGCGACCGATGTCGTAGCAAATCATCCTCTCCCACCCGTATATGATTTTTCATGACTTGTTTCACCTTAAGCAATCTTCTTTCGGGTAAGGCATAAAGTTTTCCTAAAGGGTATGTTTCCTTACCCCTTTTATCAAGGCCTCTAACGTTACTGGCTCAAGTATTTTTTCCACCTTAAGTATCTTCTTATTGAATCTTTTCAAATATACTTGAGTAGACTCACCCTCTTATTAGGTAACTCTAAATAGTTCTGTAGATCTTTTCTTAGTGGGTATAATAGTGTTGAAGCGTGCCACTAGCTTAATGTAGAGGTCACTAAACCTTCAATGAAGCTTAACTCCAAATTATTGTACCAAGCACATGCCTCAGAAGGTCGTAGGGAGGATTTTGCATATTGAGTCAATATCCTAGATGACCAACTATAAGCTCCTATGTACATCCTGTACATGCTCTCTTGGGTCAGTCAGACCATTATAATTGTCCAGACTCATGTTTATGAAAATATAGTCCATGGAAAGTCGAATGTTCAATACTCGTTTGGACAAGAGAGAACACCTTCACTGATGAGGGCTATAGTCATTATCCTAGGTATGCTCATGTATAGACCTTATCTTAGTCCTTTTCTATTAGGCTCTTGGGTGTCTAGGGAGTTTGGCATGGAACAACAGTTATAATAACTAGTGTCCATCTCATGGTAACTAAAAGGAAGATTTTCAGGGTACTAGATCTATATATGGGTATCGCAATGATATGATTGACCTTATGATGGACTCTCAGTATTGTCATTATATTTAGTTTTCTTAGGGTAGTGTAATTGTGTATGGGCCCTTGGTGTGGTCGATAGCAGTGGTATTGAGGTGTTGTGTGTTATCGAAGGTGTCAGGATTCGTCGGGATAACAAGGTTTGATTTTTACATTGGGTTACCAACACATTCTAAGTGAGGGGTTGCACCTTACTAGTGAGTTGTTGAAGATTTGGTTGGGTAGAAGTGTTCGTGATAACGAGTAAATTTATCTTACATCATGACCTATATGTGTCTTGTTTGTATGCTATGGAATGGTCTGGAAATATCAAAGACAAGTTTTAGAAACTGATGGTTTTTTTATTAGTTTTCCACAGACGGCTCTAATTGATGAATTCTAAAATTCAAGATGTATTGGAATAAGGTTTATGTGCTGGATAATTGACTGATCTTTTAGTTCAAGCAATTTGACTCATTCTTTCTAGTCAAGGTATCTAGTGACTTGATATAGAAAGCCTAGAGGATTGACAACTGGTAATAGGTAATGTCTGGTAAGCCAGGGTGACCAGCAGCTATGATAGTAGCAAGTGGTGCATGGTAAGCTAGGTAATCAGTAGTTGTGGTTGTAGTAGGTGGTGCCTAGTAAGTTAGGAGGTTGGTACTTGGAAAAGGTTCCATTTGATGGATGTGGTAACTCTCTAATGATAAAGTCAGTAACTTATTATAGTGAGAAAGAGTAATGATATTTTAGAGAGATGAATTCTAAAAATATTTATGCTAAAAATATTAAGAATAAAGAAATTGTAAACCTTGAGTTTGTAGGGTTCATAAGATATTTAAAGCTTATAAGTCTTGTCCTTTTGTAGAGAAGAGAGGCTAAAGTGTAACTTTTTTCTGGTGATATTTTGAGTTGTATTATATTCAAAATAATACGTATAGGATCAGTTAAAAATACTGAAAGACCTGAGTGGGGCCCTTGAAGAATTCTTAAAGGAGTGTTGGGCTTGGGCAAGGTGTCCGAACCCATTAAAAATGAAAAATAGGTTCAGACACGTTGTCTGGACCCAAACATGTTGGGCTCGTAGTGCGTGCACAAATACGTTGGGCTCAAGGGCATGCCCCAGCCTAAGAAGGGTGCTGAGGTGTATGCCCAACACTAGCTGGGTGTGTCTCGCTCAGTAAGGCTGGGTATGTCATGCCTAGTACAGGGACGTTCACCCGTGCTTGGTGTGTGGGCACATGATCTTGCTCGAGCCCATGCTCCTTAGGTATTTTCTTTGTCTTTTATAGGTTTCTTTAGTCCATATGGGGATTTATTTGCCCCATTTATTTTTAGATTCATCATATATGATTCAAAAAAGTTAGATTATTCTATTTATATATACTTTTATTATATCCCATTGCAGCAGTACATGCGATGCCTACTACGAGCTATCACAAACTAGCATTTATAATAAAAAAATTGATTTATAAATAATTTTTTGATATTAAAGTTCTAAATAAATTAATGTGTCAATCTATAAATAGTAAAATATTGTTTTTAATAAAAATAGACTTTTTAGGTCAGAATTAGTTAGGATTAATTTTCTAGTCATCTCAAGTAGTCGGAGCTATATCAATAAGTGACGTGTCATCTATTACAACAAATAATGTGTTGTCTTTTTTTTCAAGGAAAAAAATCAATGGACAACTGATGTGTTATCAACCCATTCCAAAGAGAAAGAGAAAGGGAGAGCTAAGTGTGTGAGCCTAACCTTATAAGTCCATACATATCTGATCTTCTTTTTTATAGGCCAAACATGTTGGCCCACTCAAGGATTAATATCATTCAATTTTTATTTTTATTTTTAAATAAAACTATATAATATTTTTATTTTTTATTAAGATATTTTTTTATAATATTTACAAGCGTTTTTTTTTTATTTCATTTCATGATTTTTCATAGCATTGTTTTATAATAGTGTTTTGATATTTTTGCTGTTGTATAATTAAATAAAAAGTAGATTTTATAATAAAAAACTATTAGAACCAACCAGATTCGTGACTTAGGTTGTAGGTTTAGTGAGTTATCCAGGTTGACATGAGTTGATTTAAATCGACACTGCTTTCAAATTTTTTTTATTAAGTCGGGTTTTTACATAAATGATTGGGTCACATTTGGAACTACCATATTGATCAGGTCATATTATATCAAATCCCAACCAATTTAATTGAACTCAGTCTAGGCAAATGGTAGGGTTTCCAAGTTGACTCATTGGGATAAAGTAGGTTTAATAATATTGCAAAAATAATCCTTACATTAACACGTAGGCTAAGTATTATTCTTAGTTTTTTTAATGCATTTGCATCAAAATTATAAAAACATTAATTTTTTTTATTAATTTAAAGTTGCTTTTATGTCGTTGTCTAAAAATCAAATATCCTAGTAAAAACAATACTGGAATTAGTGGGGTGTTTATAGGATGAAGGGGTTTTAATAAGAGAATGCTTATTTTATCCTTAATTCAAATCATATAAAAAATTTTGATATTTTTTTCTTATTTTTATTGAATAAAGAACATAGAACATTAAAGTTATATTTTTTTTATTAATAAAAAAGAAGGAATTATGCTAGCCAATTGTTTTGTTTCAATAGAATTAAAATTGCTACTTTTTCTTAAAAATATATTTACATATAATTAAACCAAAAAATTATTGAATGGTTTTCCACAACATGAAATCATATATCTTAATTTACATCTATTTCTTAACCTTTTGATTTAGTATTTGGTTTAAATTAACAACTCTTTTTAATATTCATTACACATAAAATAATCATCGATGTATTTTATTAAATAAACCCATCAAATTTTTAATTTACAATTGAACTTTTTCTTGATGTTAAAAAAACTTTGGCAACGCTTTGTATTAAAATTGAACTTTTTTCTGGTAAATTAGCTTGTTTCCTTTGTATTTCTAATAAAAAAAAGGACTAAAAATGTATCTTTTATTTGTAATACTCTCACAGTAAAAGCTTTTTTTAAGTGATCATATCTCATCTCAAAACATACATGTCTTTTCCATGTAGGTCACCTATAAAAGCATTGTTTATTTTTATGAGTGCAATCGCTTTGTTAGAGGTTGATAGTTTTTTTTTTCATATCATTTTTTTATATATTTAATATCCATGATAAATAATAATTTTATTTATTTAGGTTCTGTTTAGTATGGCTTTTGCAATTAATTTAAGTTATTTTTTAATTTTTAATTTATAGAAAAGTCATAAATATGTTAGCCTATGAATAACTTCTGATTAAAATAAAAAGATGTTATAAAATTTAGATAAAATCTTGATTTAATCAAAAGTTAAAATTTTTAACTTTTAATTTATAAATTCTATTTTATACTACATCTTTTCTCTAAAAAGGTTTATGGGATTTATTTTTTACTAAATATACTTTCAACTTAAAATTATTTTTAATCACAAGTTATTTATGAAAAATAACTTTTGAATCATGACTCAAAGTAAAAAATCACTTTTTATAAGTCATAGTACTTAATAATTTAGTAAACATGTTTCCCTTTGTAACATATATTTTTAAATTTAGTATGTGGTTTTCACTTCATATTGTTGTATAAAAACATTTTGAGGCGACATAATTTATATTTAATCTAATATTTATGGTGTAAAGTAGTTTTAAAAAACATTGCAACTTATTTTTGTTTAAATTTTATAATATTTGTTTCTTAAACTAAATATCTAAATGTATTTATCTTTCCTTTTCTTTTCTCTTACAAATTCAAAAATTTATTTAAAAGTTTATTTTTAAAATTCTTAGATCTATGTCATCAACTTCAAGATTGAACAAAGAGAATTTTGACTAACTTCTTATCAGAGGAGCAAGACTGAACAAAATTGAGTTATTAATTACTTTTTAATGGATACATTGAGCTTGGGGTTTTATGCAATTTAGATTGGGCCTTTAAATGCTCTTACTTGTTCATGTTCATACGAGTCATAACTTAAGTCTAAGGCACCTTGGTAGCCTAAGCCTTAAGACATACACTCTATGTTAGGCTCAGGAGAGACTTGGGGCTAGACATACAAGAATCAATTTAGACTTGGAGAAACCTTGATGGTGTAACACACCTTAAGAAGCTTGCAACTTTGAATGGTTGAGATGCTATTTAGATTATGCAAACCCTAAGCATGTTTTTCATATCTCAACACATTATATTCTAGTAAAACTTGGTCTACCCGTCACTAATCAAAGAAATAAAATGCATATTCATTAAAAAAAAAACACACCCCAAAACACATATCAACCTAAGAATTGGCCTAATGCTTATCATCAACTCTACATAACCTATAATAGAGATAAATTTTGTATTGATCTATTGTCACTACTAGATCTTTATCCCTAAGTAGTTTAAAATTATAGTTGACAAATACATTGACAATTTTACCCTTATATGGATACATCTATGTAGGTTTAAGGTTATATAAACAACCTTGAACCCCAAAGTAAGATTATCTTCTTTCCCTCATTAAACCCTAAACATTTCTTTATAACTAAAGTTACACAATCTTAACCTTCTAAGGTCTTTTTCTCTAACCTAAATTGACTTAAGCATTGAAAAGTTCATAAACCCATAAAAAAGATTATTTTGTAGGTTTTATAATTGTCCAAATCCAATTTCATCATACTTTCTGCCCTTTATAGCTTTGGAGAAGTCATAAGTTATACCATATTATACTGAATAGATATCTTTGTTATGATCTAAGTCTTAAAAAAAATAGATGAAATTTTCTCCCATCAGATCTAGAAAATTCATAGTAGAGGTTTTAATAACCTTACTAGTGGCATCATCTATAAGGATTTTTTGAACAAAAAAACCACACTTTTATTATATTTTAAAATTTAAGTTTTTTTTTCCATGACTAATAATTAAGAAACATTAGGGGTTGAAAAATTCATTAATCTTTCAATCAGTAATGCTCAACCAATTCTTTTATATCTCTAGTAATGAGCTCAATAAATGAAGATGTTAATTGAAGCCTTTGTGACAACTTAAAAATGATTAAAAATTGTTTAGTGCATGCAAACAAATCTTTTTTATGAAGAAGAAATGACAAAACAATATGGTAAAAAGTAAAACGGAGTGTTGTCATCCTCATAACCCTCACAAAAGTCACTCATGCCATAATAAAAGGTACCCTTTAAGTATAAACTCAAGACATAATAGGAAAACAACAAAGAAAAAATCAGTATACAATCACAACCATAAAAGAAGTCATCATCAATGCAATTTTTCATTAAGGTAGAATTGTACAACCCCAAATGGTAAAGGCCTTTCCATTAGTGAGTCATGTCCTCGATATAAGTCTACTAAAGATTTTATCTCTACTAAATGAATTTGGATTGTTATAATGACTTAACAGACCCTCAAAAGCAAAGTAAAATTTATATAATAGTTTAGATTTGATCATGCAAAATACCAATCCCATGTGTAAAGCCATGCCTATAATATTTGTCACCATGAGAAGAAAAGGTAATTCGCTAATTCGTTGCCCTTCTTTGAAATGAGATAGCCTTTCAAAGGATTAGCCCAAACTTAGGACAATAACTTAAACCTTAACTTTTTCATTAGATTTGAGGACCTTTTCTTAAAGCTCATTTCTTGATTCAGCATCAATATCAAGTTTTTTTTTATTTAGCCCAAACTTAGGACAATACTTTTTTTGATTTTGGGTCAGTTTTGGTTTTGTGGGTTATTTAAGGGTATTGATGGGTTTGTCAAGTTGTATATGATATTTTCTAGGTGTTTTGGGTTCAAAATGGGTTGGAAATCGAGTTTTTTTTTTTTTTACAAAAACAAAAACCTTGGCTCAAATTCCCGATGACCTTCCAATCACTTCGTTATTTTTTTTTAAAAGACAAACAATATATCGCCTACCCCTTAATAAACAAAAAAAAAATAAAGTCAGCTCAAATAAATAAATTGAGGCTGAAAAACCTATGTCCTAAGCCACCTAAGCTGGACCCGAGTACTTGAGTCTCTCTTCTTCTTTATATCATTGTGTGCCATAAATATGCGCATTGATATTTTTATGTCAAAAATATGGGTAAGCTTGCATTTTGTTTTTCCATGAATATAGGCAAGCTCATAATTAGAGATTTATATATCTTTTTGTTTTTTTTTAATATTTAGCTCGGAACAAACTGCTGATAAATAGCTAGTAAAGTCTAAATTGAATAATACAAAGTTATTAGTATGTAAAGCTAACGCTAAGCTAGCTTCTCCAAACTCTAGCACATTTACTTAAATATAACTTTAAAGGAAAAAAAAAATACAAACCAAGGCTATTGTGTTTGGGTAGGATAATCAACGGAAGAAAGTACAAAAAAGATTTATTCTCGAAAGATCCATAAAATACTTGTAAATAAAGTAATATGATTTTTTTTTCCATAAAATTGAGATATAAATATCAAATTAGAAGGAAAAAACACGTTTTTAAATCCATGAGCAAATATAAAAAATAAAAAAAATATTTTAAAAAATAATTTCATATCATCAAAATCCATGAGCAAATAA
>Ga0325402_1007074_pt1 | contig 10644 bp, 8 predicted proteins | sample PopdelMetagenome_22_FD_207212 | JGI IMG/M metagenome (GOLD analysis project Ga0325402, IMG submission 207212) | Populus deltoides microbial communities from Bellville, Georgia, United States - Xylem-PdKOR-R3 | ecosystem: Host-associated > Plants > Phyllosphere > Stem > Wood/Secondary xylem...
AAAAAAACAATATATTAAAAAGAAGCTGCACCACAATCCCCTTTCCTGAAAGTAGCACTTTGGAAGATTTATTACAATTTGTCAGATTCTATCATCGTCCTCGTCATCATCATCATGATGAAGGTGATTCGATACAAAGTGTCATTAATGGTGATAAATAAAAGGCAAGGCTAGTGCACTCCCTTTAGACGTTTCTAGCACCTACCCCCTCCCTCAGCCCCTTGTTTTCTCCTCTTCCCGTTCTCGCCACCAGGTTGTTTGCACTTTGCAGTGCATTATTTAAACCCATCTCAGATCTACTTCGACTCTAATTTTAAACTATATCAAATACAAGTTCACTTTGCAGTGTGGTGATCAAATATCTTTCTTATGTTTTAATATTTAATTTTTACATCAAGATATCAAAACATTAACCATATAGTAGGTGGTTTAGTGGTAAGAGCTTGTAACCAAGAGGTTTGTTTTTCTGTGATCTCAGGTTCGAGGCATGTGATTGCTATTATGATAGTCACTGGAAATTTACATTGTCGTTAACTTTAGAGCTCACGAGATTAGTCGAGATGCCCGTAAGCTGTCATGGACACTTAATTTAATTAAAAAAATATCAAAACATTTCAAGAACACAAAAATAACAGCTCCATGGAAGAAATACAAGAAGAAAAAAGTTATTCAGTGGATCTATGATATGAAATTTGTTTCGATGGGTTTTTTTGGACCACAATGAATAAGAATACCTTTCTTGAATCCAGCACGAGATTCAACCACCAATTTTGCTTCTTTCAGCGTACTGAATAAAGGGAATTAACTTTTCGAGATCGTGAGCCTCGTTACTTGGTAAGAGCTACAGCTACAAGCATGGTTTTTGCCAGCCAGAGGCGTCGTTAGGTGGTGTGATCAATCATGCACCACGGCCATGGTGTTTGCTAATACTGCATTATTTCTCGTAAGCCACGTGTCTTGTTTAATGACACGGCAAACCGCGTTGCCGGAGGGAAACCCAGGAACTATTTGTTTTTATGTTCTTGATAAAGTTTAATTTTTTCCATGCATTTTATTTTTTTAAAAAAATCAGTTTAAAAATCAACCAATGTATCGTTATTACAAACGCGGGCTCTACATGAAAATCTACACTTCTTGAAAGCAACTTTAAAAAATCGAGTATGCGCTATTAAATTATATCTTTTAAAAGAATATATTATTTTTTATAACGTGTCACCTCCTTAAGTTAATAATAACTGTCCAATTAAAATCAAAAAGACTAATTCAACTCCTCGGTCTTAGATTTACTTTTTAATAATTACATAATTATAGGTTGGGATTTTTTGAAATTAATAACTTGAAACTTAATTATCGTTAACTTAAAAATTTACAATCCGGATGTTCATATTATTAAAATAATAATAATAAATAACTATTAAATTAATATATTTTCAACCATCTTGGCATGAAAATATTAAATTAAAACGCATGAACCTTTTTCTACACATGCTAAACCATTCTTGATCGATTCTTGAACATAACATTAATGCCTCTAAAGTTTAAATCGTAATTAACAAAGTGGGTATACACACGCTACCAAGCGGCGCTAAGCCATGCCAAATCGACCTCTATCAGAAACCAATCGAATCAACAACCACTTGAGATCAAATCCTCCTTTACTCATCAATGTTCATGTCTACACATACCAAATTCAATCCAAAAACATCCACACACAACAATGCCATAGCATTGGCTATATGAATCCTTTTCTAAGAATAACCATGGTCAAAGCAGCCAGCAGGATAGTGGACACTATAATACAAAGCAAAGAGAAGAGAAATTGATTCACACACACACAAAGTGGCCCTTTTATTCACCTTCCATTGTCAGTCCAAGCCCTTTATAAGTCCCACTCATCTCCTCTTCACTCCCCACACAGAAGCTAGAGAAAGAGATATAAGATTGATAAAAAGAGGTTTTTTTTTCCTTTCAATGGAGAGCAGTCATGGTTCCTCTTTCTCTAGCTTGAATTCTTACATTCAGGCCCTGGCTCAGACCCCAGCTCGTTTTGCCAGGCGGGCTGGTTCCGTCTCAACTTCTTATGAAGAAATGAGCAGGGTCAAGGCCAGGTCTGGTTCTGACATGCAAAGAACTCTTCGTTGGTATGACCTTGTTGGGTTTGGCATCGGTGGTATGGTTGGTGCTGGTGTTTTTGTCACCACTGGCCGTGCCAGCCGTGTATGCGCTGGCCCATCAGTTATTATCTCTTATGCCATTGCTGGTCTCTGTGCTCTCCTCTCCGCCTTTTGTTACACCGAGTTTGCCGTCGACATGCCCGTCGCCGGCGGTGCTTTCAGTTATCTCCGCGTCACTTTTGGTAAGTAACAACCACTAGTGTGCTGCCGACGAACTGTTGCACAATTGGCAGAAATGCTTACTGGATTTTCCTTGTTTCTTGACAGGTGAGTTTGCAGCGTTTTTAACCGGTGCAAATCTTATAATGGATTATGTCATGTCAAACGCCGCTGTCGCTAGAAGCTTCACTGCCTATCTAGGCTCAGCAATTGGCATTTCCACATCAAAATGGAGAGTTGTTGTCCATGTACTCCCAGATGGCTTCAATGAAATTGATATTTTTGCAGTCCTTGTTGTCTTAGCCATTACTCTCATCATCTGCTACAGGTACCATAAAAAAAAATCCTTTCTTTATAATATTCACAGTATTCTCAGACCAGCTTTCGCTTGCTAAATATGACCAGCTTGTTCTTGGTTGACAGCACAAGAGAGAGTTCAGTGGTGAACATGGTGTTAACAGCCTTACACATATTGTTCATTGGGTTTGTGATACTAATGGGATTCTGGAAAGGAGATTGGAAAAACTTCACAGAGCCAGCAGACCCAAAGAACCCATCTGGGTTTTTCCCATTCGGAGCTCCTGGTGTGTTCAATGGAGCAGCAATGGTGTATCTGAGTTATATTGGATATGACGCTGTTTCTACTCTAGCTGAAGAAGTCCATAACCCAGTTAAGGATATCCCTATTGGAGTTTCAGGCTCTGTTATAATTGTCACCGTTCTCTATTGCCTCATGTCCGCTTCCATGTCCATGCTCCTCCCTTATGATATGGTAATTGATAATTAATGAATCAATTATAATTAATTTAATGCCACTGCAAATTACTTGGAAAATGACTGAAAGTTTCTTGCTATTGGGTGCGGTGGTGACCATGTAGATTGATGCAGACGCACCATTCTCAGCAGCATTTAGAGGGAAATCAGACGGCTGGAAATGGGTGTCTAACGTGATAGGGATAGGGGCCAGCTTTGGGATCCTTACGTCATTATTAGTTGCAATGCTGGGACAAGCTAGATACATGTGTGTTATCGGACGGTCCAATGTTGTCCCTGCTTGGTTTGCCAGGGTCCACCCAAAGACATCAACGCCCGTTAATGCCTCCGCGTTTCTTGGTACGTGTTTTTATCATGTGGTTGCTTGTTTTTTTCTTGAAAATTATCACCTGTACGTATGAAGAAATGTTTTGTCATGGCTTTTTTTGTTTTTGTTTGTAATAATGAAATATTTGTGTGTGCTGTGTAACGTGGATAGTCTTGGCTTTATCCTCGATGTTCTGGAGTTTGTTCTTGATAGGTTGTTGGGTTATGGGGCCTACTTGAACCGTTTCAGTTTTGCAGGTCGTGATGCATTTATGTTCTTGATTAATGTTGTTGCCTCTCATTCCTTGTAAATGGAGAGCATTAATTACTAGCCGTTTTGCCTTCTTGTTGGGACCAAGACCAGATCGGATTCTAGAACTGACCTGAAAACGGATCTGGATCATCTATGAATCTCAAGACTAGTACGAATTAATTATTTTATAACAACGGCATTTTCTCTTCTCTTCTTTTTTTAATTTTGACTGGAGTTGACATGGTTGGATTTGGTTTGCGAGTTTAATATCTTGAAACCTGGTCCAAGTCAAGATCCCGATGGTGAGTTTCTGAGTCAACCAGCGAAGTTAGGCCACTGGGACTAAGATACAACCATGGCTTTTAGAGAAATGGTATAGGGAATGGCCCTTCGGATGTCATGTGTAACCTGTAACTGGGAAGGGATTTAATCTTGACGAGAGAATTAGAATTGCTAGTTTTTTGTTTTTCCTCTGCCCCGCAGGAATTGTGTAGTCATTACCCAACAAGCAATGCATTTGCTGCGAGGCCATGCATGAAGAATTATTAGTTCCTGTGGGATGGATTAATTTAAGTTTACGAGATAGAATATAAATTTAGTGAGCGCAACCTTCACTTTGTACAAGGTACAGATATGCTGAAAATTAACATTATTTGGTTGTTTGATAGCGCATGTAAGCTTGGACAAATGTTATGCCCTGTAAATTATTGAGGCAGGGTACGTCCAAAAGTGTCCCTAATAGGAAAGCCTTACGAGGAACTCGCGCTTTGTCTCATTGTATTTTGGACCCTCTGAGCTGGACCATCACCTTGCCAAATTGGTATGCCTTCGCTTTGTAGAAAGTGAGTGGACATTTTTCTATTAGATTCTTCAAATTGGTCTTTCTTGGTCCCTTTTCTCCTGTTCACGTGACTGGTTGAGTGTTTGGTGATGTGTAGTTTGCTCAATTAGTTAATTACTAGTTCTAGAAGTAGGATTTGTTGTTTAGTTAAGAAATACTAAAAGTTTTCTTGAAGACAGCAAATCTTTTTCTAAAGATGGCTGAATTTATATAAACAGATTAGGCGGGACTGGCATGCGTCTCTGAAAAGAAGTGGATGAATTAAGAGGAGAGCACATGCCAGGCATGTTGATATCTAGTGGAAACTGCTAGATGCGGCAACATTTCAACAGCATTTGATTATTATGTACTACTTCTACCAGGATGAATATAAAAACTAGGGTTTTCGAGCTTCGAAGATACAGTACTAAACTGTAAAGAAATCAGTACAGAAAACTATGATATTTCCAAGACATGTGCTAGGAATTTACTGAGTGACATTGACACTTGCTTACAAGGTTGAGTTTGTTATCCTGTTGTGATCAATTTTTAACACATCATCTTTAATATGTGTTATGATTTCTTTTTCAGGAATCTTCACTGCAGCGATTGCTCTTTTCACTGATTTAAATGTCCTCCTCAATCTCGTATCAATCGGCACACTATTTGTCTTCTACATGGTGGCTAATGCTGTAGTTTACAGACGTTACGTAGCCATAGGGACGACTAATCCATGGCCTACATTAGCCTTCCTGTGCTCATTTTCCTTGACCTCTATCCTATTCACTCTCATTTGGCACTTCATGCCACAAGGCAAGGGAAAAGCCTTTATGCTCGGTGCTTGCGCGTTGATAGCGATTGCAATAATACAGCTCTTTCATTGCTTGGTGCCACAAGCAAGAAAGCCTGAATTTTGGGGTGTTCCATTGATGCCATGGATACCGTGTGTATCTATCTTCTTGAACATATTCTTGTTGGGGTCTCTTGGTGGTCCATCCTATGTGCGGTTCGTCTTCTTTTCAGCTCTTGCTGTGCTTGTATATGTTCTGTACAGTGTCCATGCTAGCTTCGATGCTGAAGCAGAAGGCTCTTTCGGTCAAAAGAATGGTGGGATTTTGAAGGAATCAGGAGAGAGTGATCAGGACCCTAGTTTCAAAGTGTAAAAATTTATCCTTCTCATTTACCTTTTCCTTGGTAGTGACCTCTACTTTTTGAGTGGTTGATGGATACCAAAGGAAGGCATAGAATAGAAGGAATTTTGCAGAAGTGGCTGCTTGTATAGTTGGTGAAGGGAGGTAGACTTGAAATTAGGCTGTGTGATCCTTTGTACATCAGCTTATGTGATCCATCAACTACTATTAAATTTGCTTGTTTGACTTGGAACAGTTCATGAATGAGAGCAGCGTAGCATAGAAAAGAAGTCATTTCCACTGTGTTTTTACCACAGTAACTAATCCTGGCCGATGATGGAGCCATGATGAGTTCCTTCTGGTTAATTTGGATCGATTGGACTCAATTAAAATGTTAAAATGACATCAATTTGAATCTGTTTTTCAAAATAAAGGTCAATTTGGCTGAATCAGAGAATATATTGGTTTCTTCTTGATTCGACTCAAATCAAGTTTAATATTAAACCTGGTTTTTACACCTTTCGTTGGATTTACTAATATTCTATTATTTTGATAATTCGAATGGGAAAAAAAGGGGGGGATTTTGACGGTGAATAAAAAATTGGGATTTTGTTGAAATATACTCCGGGAATGATGATCTTCATGATCAAATTGAACTAAAGAAATGGGGTTTGAGAATAAATCGAAAGTGAGAAAAGTTCGATATGATGTCACTTTGAAAAGGAAAAGATGCTTTTGCATAATTTCATGATTATTGAAGCTGATTGCCTAATTAAATACAAATTGACAAATAACAAGAGATTTCTTTAACAAGTTACCCCGGATAGAGTTAGAATCATAGTGTAGATGGTTGATAGAAAAGAACAATTTCCCCGATGTCTTGTCACTCCTTTCTTAAAGTTCCATTAACCAACCTGCAATGAAAACTTAAGCTAGGGCAAATCATGTCGATCGCAAGGTCGATCCGAGTGGAGTGGTCTTGCCTGATCATGAAGTTCATTTCCACTTTCTTTTGACTATTACAATAATCGATGCAATTAAGATATAAGTTAGATTAATTTGAGGGTGATTTAATTGGTCAAATTTTAAGTTTGATTTTTTAATAATTATAAGTTTGAGTCTCCTCATAACCACTAAAAGCTTACATGATTGTTAACTTCAGGACCCGTGAGATTAATCAAAAGAGCGCTAAATTCATAGTTGAAATGCTCTTCAGAGATATTCTTCCATTAATGCTTTTTAATGATAACTTTTTATTATTATAACCATTGAATTTAAGGAATTTAGAATAAGTTATATATATATATATATAGACACACACACATCAAGATATTGTTTAGCTATTATCTTGAAGTATAAAAGATAAAGACAATAAAAACATATAATATGTTTTCTTGTATATTCGGTCTTAGAATGACAAGAACTCATGTAGATATCTTTTTAAGATATGTATATATTGTATATCCCTATCTCTGCAGTCAAATAAGATTTTTATGTTATATATATTTGTCAATTCTTTTACAAAACACTACCCAAAAGCTATGAATTTATCTATGCATTATTAATTGTAAAAAAAGAAGAAAATCATCCAGCAAAAGCAGAAGGCCATGCCTTGTGACAAAATAGACATGGAAACAAAGAATCATGGGCCAACCACTGGTTCCATTTAACTTCCATATCCTAATTGAATCTTTTTTGTCTAGTGCAGGGATCAATTTGCACCTGTTTCTTCATGTTCATTCACAAAGTTTTGGACTCACCGTGTCCACTGGGAGAGAAACAGGGGCCTCCATCGGCGTCTTAGGAACTACTACACTCAGACCTGTTATCCCATCACCGTGCCTTTAATAAACCATGCTTCAGAATTCTTACCCTAAAAATTAAAGTGAGAAAAATGACGCTGTCCTTCTGTTCTTAGTAAGGGCAAAATTCTATTCTGATTCTCCTCTAACCCCCTCCTCCATATATACTTGAATTGCACTGTAACGAAAAAGTTTGTCAATCTTGTATCTTCTCACTTTGATTTTTCACTAAAAACAAAAAGATAGCTATAAAACTTGTATTAACCTGGCCAGTCCGTCAATACACTGGTTTGGTTGACATAGAACAAAGAATTAATAGAATGTAATTTGTTAAAAACCTCAATTGACCTAGTTAACTTGTTAAAAGCCCATAATAAAATTCATTGATTTTATTTTGTTTTATCAAAACTATGCAATTTTTATATATATTTTTTTAAAAATAAGTTAATCTTTCCAACGCGCCCATGACACGAGCTTTGTACTAAGTCAATTCTAAGTAGGGTTTAAATCTTTCGGGTGCATGATGAGATGGTTTGACTAATTACAAAATCTGATTTTCTCTTCAGATTGTTTCTGGTCAATACTGGATAAGATTTATGCTCCATGAGCATCTTGAAAAACTAGGGCAGAGGATGCCTCCAACGAGAAGTGGGTAGCAAATGGTGGTTTCCACTAAATGGATTCTATGCAGATAAAAGATGAAAAGGGAAATGAGAAGACCAATCCAAAAATAATTCAAGTGATGTTGTAGTGCTCATATTCTTTTGCTTTATGCACAGATTCAGCCTCTCTCTCTCTCTCTCTCTCTCTCTCTCTCTCCAGAAATAAAACAGATCCTTGAAAAAAAATACTATATTGTAAAAGATAAAATATATTTCTCAAGCTCATGCCATGTCAATAGATCCTGCCATAAAGATAAAGAACGATGCGTTGCTTCTATTATCTCCACGGACCTTTGAACTATAAGAGAAGATGAATATGCCCACCCATCACACCATTTTCAGCTGACTACCCCAACAAAAACAATTCACAATCGAGTCCTTCATCTAATTGGGGACGTTACCCAACTATCCGGAATCCATGTAAAATTTGGGACGTAAATGATTGGATGGTATCATGGTAGGGGTGTTAAAGGGATTATGTCTGACCACACGGGGGGTTTAATTGGAAAAATCAATTTTCAGGGGACTCAATCAAGATGCTATATTTATTGTTTTTTTTTTTTTAATAAAATCCAAAGGGCAAAAACCTAGCAAAACCTGACCACACTTTTCCCAAAGCATTGTGGTGTTATCACTGTCCCAGCCACACAAACATCACGAGATACCTGCCACCGCAAACTGGTAGTATGAAAGGCACAGCTCAGTAAAGCAAGGCACGGGAAAGAGATGATGGGGCGAGGATAAATGATGGGGCTGGCTGGAATATCTCTTATTTGGCCGCTTGCTAGTGACTTTCAGTTTAGATTACGGTGATGATTCTGTGAAAAGACATCCCCTTCCAGAAGATAAAGCAGCTTAGCTGATGATTTTTGTAAGTGGGGAGTTGAAAAATTAAAGCTGATGAGAGTCTTGGTCATGTAATTTTCAGTGTAAGAACACGAGGGTCCACAAGATTTGTGCCTTTGTGAATCTGCAGATTTTTGCCTTCTTTTGTACCTCTCCTGCTTGATTTTACATGCCAGGAGGATGACAATCTGGGTCTGTCCTCACTCATGTCACAGTCTCCATCATCATCATCATGGGGAGCTTTTTGAACCAGCTAACATCAACTTGCTACCTGCAATGACATGCAATTCCATGTCAACGAGATTCTTTTCACACATTATTCTTTGAGAAAGAAATTCTTTATTTCACCCTTTTTAAATTATGTTTTTGATAAAAATTAATATTTTTTATTTTTAAATCGAAATTGAAAATAATTTTTAAAAAATAAAATATATATAATTTTAATCAATTTTAAAATAAAAAAAGTTTGAAAAGTAACTTTAACCATATTTTTAAATATCCTGTCCATCACAATAAAGACACTATTTAAAAAAAAATTATTTGTGCGTAAAAATATTGAGATTTTAGCGTAGCTATTAATCCGTCACTGGAAAAAAAAATACTGAGTTATCAAATCAAATTTTATAAACCATTGAGTCAATTTGAATAGGCTGTTATTATTAAAACTATAATATATAATTTTTTTTGTATTGATCCAACCAGATTTAATTGTTTGGTCTACTAAATTATTAAAATCCTAACTAGATTAATTGGATTTTATGGAGTTACTATCTGACATAATTTAATTAAAAATATAGGTTAAATTAAAATTTAAATCTTAAAATTTTTAAATTAAACAATAGGATCGGGTTGAGAATAATAATCAAGGACATAATTATTAAACTTGAATCGGCCTGACAAGTCGATTTGGGACCCGTTCGATCTGGTAGCTGGACCGGTCCAGATAAGATGAAAGATCAAAATAAACAAAAATCAGGTAAAACCTAGTTGACCCACCGGGTTGACCAATGATTCGGGCAACCCGGCAAAACCCGATTAAAACCCTGTTTTTTCAAATATGTTTTTTCTCCTAGCGAAAGAATCGTTCTTTTTTTATATTTTTAGTTAGTTATTAACACTTTTTAAAGTTTGTTATATAAATAATAGAATAATATTTTCATTTTTTTATATGAAATATTAAAAATTTAAATATATATATTTTTAATTTTTCAGAGTTAATTCGAGTTGACCCGGGTCGACTCATATAATTCAGAATCCAGTTTTTTAACCGGGTCCTGATCGAGTCCGATAATTATTGTCAATGACATCACAAAACTCGTTAGATTCAGGGCTTGTTCGGGATTGTGGTAATAATTGTAGTTCATATAACTTTTTACTTGTTAATATATTAAAATAATATATTTTTTTATTTTTTAAAATTAAAACATTAAAATCATCTAAAATTATATATAAAAAATAATTTTTATAAAAATAAAAAAATTTAAATTTTAAGGTAACGCGGCCTTAATTGAAGCACATTTTAAAAGGCCTTTAAGCCTACTCAAGCACTATTTGCCTTTCCTTGCCAAGACTAGAGAAAACAAGTCTGTCTCCAATAAAGAAATGAATTAATGAACAAACATCCTTTGCTAGGACATGAATACATTTAGGATCATTTGCAACAAGAAGAGATTCAGTGAAAATTTTATTGTTTACTGTAAACACTTCTGTTCCTTAGT
>Ga0325402_1007075_pt1 | contig 10644 bp, 8 predicted proteins | sample PopdelMetagenome_22_FD_207212 | JGI IMG/M metagenome (GOLD analysis project Ga0325402, IMG submission 207212) | Populus deltoides microbial communities from Bellville, Georgia, United States - Xylem-PdKOR-R3 | ecosystem: Host-associated > Plants > Phyllosphere > Stem > Wood/Secondary xylem...
TTGAAGTTGCAGATACGAAATTCCGAGTGGGTAGTGGTTGTCAGTTCCATTTAGCGTATGTGGCCCGTATGCTTTCCGTATTTGGAGGTGGCACAGTGTGTGAATCGCCTAAGCTTTACCTTGTGGCGGTAGCCTCTATAAGTTATCCTTTTTGTTGCTTTAATTTCTTTTCAAATGCCTGGGGTAACAATAAAAATAAAAATAGGTAAAGAAAGTGGAGATTGATGTATTCTTGAATTGTAAATGGTTGATGGTAGTTCGCTGATATCAATTTAAGGTAAAGGGTGTAAAATAGCTTCATCACGATATTGTAAAACGAGTGCTACTGCCAACTGGTACTTTGCTTCTGGTGAAGCCAAGGCCTTTCTTCCTTGTCTTCATGGCACAATCTATCAGGAGGTGCTATAAATAGGTTGTTTGCCGAAACTGGCAAGAGTACCACGGGAACTTGAATCAATCGATGTTCCATATCTGGTGGCTGTTGCTGAAGATGTTGGTCTCCCAAGCATCCACCGGCTTCAGTTTCCCTTGCTTCCTCTGATGGTGGAGATATTTAGAGCAAGCTAGCTGCCTGCAGTTTTTCGTTTTGTTGGGAGAATTGACTCCCCTTCTCCTCCGAGGCATACGATCTGGTTCTGTAAGAGCTTGCTTTTCATGGCAAATTGGACTCTGCTTGCAATGGCTTTCACGTTGTCAATCAGCCAATTAGGCAGACTTTTTAATATTAGAAGGCTAGAAAATGAATTTTATGTTACAAAAACGATATAAATGCTCCAAGATATCGCAATCTGCATGCCGCCCTGCACACAAGCTACCAGACATCTTACATGATATCAACTCCAGCTAGAGACTTTAAAATGAAAGCATGATAATTCTAAGAGAAATGTGGATTAAACATGGTATCAGGAAACTTTCATGGTCTCACGTACCTTGTGTTCTCTAAGGAAAGTATTATCTATGAGAATTGTGACGTTTGTTAGTAAGTAAATGCCATAAAAGTTGTCACTAATAAATCTTCAGTTGATGATAAAATTCTTTTTTAGATGACTAAAAAATCGATCCGAAAGGCTGTAAAGTTCTCTCTTCTGTATTCTGTCTTGTAGGAGAGAAATATGACCATCCATCAGTGTGCCCTAGAATATTGCTTATACAATAGGTAAAAGGGATTGAAGTAGAAGAAGAGCCCCCGTCAATGGACCTACTCGTGAATGAAAAAGCAGTGCTCTATTGGGTTTTTTTTTTAATCGAAGCTTTTCTTCTCCCAAACTATTTCACATAAAAAACAAAGAATCTGATATTAAACCCACACGAAAGGCTTTCAGTCTAATCAAGCACAAGCAGGCTCCAACTCCAAGGCTTCAGAGATGAAAAAAGAGAGAGAGAGAAAATACTTCAAACATATTGGGCGAGGATTTTCGTATCCCTGCCAATTAGGAATTCTCTCTTAAGGCGTGTTTTCCGTGGTTCGAACGGAGTTTTCAAAAGATTTTGATTTTAAATTATTTTTTTAATATTTTAGATTGTTTTAATATACTAATATTAAAAATAAAATTTATAAAATAAAATAAATTATATTATTTTAATACATTTTCAAATAAAAAAACACTTAAAAAAAACAATCTTTATTGTTTCCGAACATCCCAGGAGGGTTATTAGTCAAGTTGAAATTTAAAGAAATGGGGGTCCCTTGTTGTTGGAGTGTGAAAGAGTTCTAGAGGAGGTTGGTGTCCTTGAAGGTTTAGCGCTCGTTATCAAATCTACCAATCTGCTTGCTTTGGTCTTATATCCAAGCTTTCACTTGACGAGGTTTCTTGGGACGGACCTTTCTCTGAGAAACAACTGTATTCAATGGAGGAGCAGGACAAAGATGACAATTCTGCTTCTTTTTCATGGTGGTCTGATAGCCACAAGCGTCCTCAACAATCCCAATGGCTTCAAGCTACCCTCTCAGGTTTTTCTCCCTGTTTCTCTAGGCTTTCATTCCTGATTCTTGAATAAATGCTTTATTCATTATAATGGTTATTTATCATGTCTTTTCTTTATGCAAATATTATTGCCATCTTCTCTCTGGATTACTAGCAATTCTTCACTTCTTTGCCAAGCTAAGATTAAAACAATTCCGCCTCTGCTTTTAATGACCCGTCTTGCTGCAAATTATATCCTTCAATGCACAAAAGCATTGCTATTAGCTAGGAGATACATCTCTTACCTCTCTAATGCTATCTTTATGGCTTCATTGGCTGGGATCACTTATTTTTAGGACAGTAGGCTAATCAATTGTGAAGTTTATGACAAAATGCAGATTTGGATAACAAGACTAAAACGATCCTAAATATTATACAAGACGATGGGGATTCATTTGCAAAGAGAGCTGAGATGTTTTATCAGAGAAGACCGGAGCTTATAAACCTGGTGCACGACTTGCACAAATCCTACCGTTCTTTAGCAGAAAAGTACGATCAACTTAGATCTGAATGCGTTTTTGTTTCCCATTTGAGATCAATATCATCCTCTTCGTCATTAAACTCCTCCAAACAAGTTCAACTCTTCCAGGCACGTAACGAAGAAAATGCTGGAAGCACCAAATCGGAAGCACCAACTTCCCTTCCTGACTCGGTTGCAGAAGAAAAATATAGCATTAGACGGGAAAATGAGTCCATGTCAAGTGAGCAATACAAGATCCTGAAGCCCGATCGTGATGATGACAGGAACGTTAATGGAAGTGGGCTGGAAAAGATCATTAATGGTATTGGATTGAATGGAAACATTGATGGCGGTGATTTCCGAATGAAAAGCCTCGAAAAGGAGAAACTGCGGAATGAATTAAGGCTACAGGTCTCAGAACTTATAGATGATAGTTTGCAGCAGCAGAGTGAGCTAATAAAGAGAAATGACGAGAAGAGAGAAGTGATCAAGCATCTTCGTGCCCAAATCAGCAGGCTAATGGAAGAGAACAGGGTCCTGAAGAGTTATCTACCAAGCTACAAGGCGGATATGAAGCGGAACACCAAATCTCATGTATCAAAGCTGAAGGGGCTAAATTGCATTGGCAATTTTAAGGGCTAAATGGCATTTCGCACGAGTTTCGGTTGATAACCTAATAATGCAATCAAATATCAGTTTAAAACGCCACCATTTCCTTAAGCTTTTTCGAACTGGCAGCCCTTCATTGCATTTCATTCCATTCCATTATAAAATGCCGAACTTCCTCTTCATCTTTTGTCTCTTGTTTTCCTATTTTGTTGCAAAGTGATGCAACTTCCATGGTGTTCATTGGCTTTCATTTTTATTTTTTATTTTTTATGAGATAACAATAATAGTTGTATGCAAGAAAGGATGTGCAAATAATTTCTTATCAATTGGAATGGAGCTTTTATGCTACGTATTGATCCGAAATATTTCTTGCTGGTTGCAAGTCTAGTTTACGAGATGCACATTAACACAGCTGACACCAATAGATAATAGGGTTTGTTAAATTTCAAAATCCTTAATATTTAAAGGTAGACTCTAAAAATATTTCATTTTATTCATCTATCTCTTCTTAAGATAATTACAATCTTTTATATATAAAAAAAACTAGAAAATTCTAATAATATTGAATAAAAAAATAAATTAGGCAATCTATTCCCTCTAAATAGAAAAAGAAATTAAAATGCATAATAATATTGAATAAAAAATAAAAAATTAGGTATGAAAGTATCTATTTTTTTTAAAAAAAAATTTGCATTAATCTTTCCAAGACAGAAGGAACTCATACATGAGTTTAAATCTCAATCAACAAATGTTATCCACTACAAACATTTTTTTACATGTGACCCATCCCATTATGGGTGTTTAATACTTTTGTATAAATCATTTTATTATGGATTCCTAACACAATGTATTTGTGCAGCCCATCCCATTATGGATTTCTTAACACAACATGATCTCATCACCGGAATTTCCAATAATGTCAAATAATGCAAACAAAAATAATACACTAGTTTTGAGATATCTTTTTTCAAGAAGGAACCTCATCATCCCTTTCCACTCAAACACATATCTTTTTTCGAGAAGGAACCTCATCATCCCTTTCCACTCAAATACATCCTATTATGTGTTTATTTTTAGCCATAATTATTCAACATTACACATTAACTAATAACTAGAAATCAGTGCACTATGATACACATCCTCCAACCAAAACCACTAGGAATTTTTAGGCTTTAATACCAATTGACGCAGCTGAGAGTGAGGGATAATAAAGTTTGTTACAAGTCAAAACCCTTAAACACCATAATTACATGGAGACTCTCAAAATATTTAATTTTATTCACTCATGTCTCTATTTATCGAAAGACAGTTACAACCATTTATACCGAATAGGAAAAATAAACTAGAAAAAAATTCCCTTTAAATAATTAAATAAAATATGCATAATAATATTAAATTAAAAAAATAAAAAACCATAAAATGAACTAAAAAAAATATTTATTTTCTAAAAAAAATCTTGCATTAAACATGCATATTGAGTGAACTTTTGTGGTCCACTAAACAACAGATTAACGTGTGAGAATGATAAAATCAAATGAAAACAACATTTTCTAATAGTAGTGTTTAATTATAACCATCGATCTAGGGATAAATAAAATGAATGAAGGGTCAAGATGCAGCTATTGCCTATTAGAATTTAGAACACTAAACCATCCCAATCTGAACGTTAAAATAAGGCATTCCCATTCTATAGCTGCATTCTGGAAAGATATAGCAGATCATTGTTTTCCCAACATTAAGCAATGCACTGTTTTAAAGAAGTAAAAAGAAATTAAGATCTTGATAGATAAGTTCAATAAACTTGTTTAATTTAATGATATAATTAGAAAAAAAAATCAAAAAAAATAAAACAAACAAAAATAAAAGACAACAATCACCTATAAAAAATAAAATGTTAATATCACAAGAAGAGAATAAAAAAAAGCCCATAAGAGACTCACGATTTCTCCATCGTGAGCATTATCCTATCATCATTGACGGTTCTAACATTAATGTGAAAGGCTGCATGATGATATTAAAAAAAATCACACGAGCTATCAGAATAACAACTCATAAAATAAACAAAATAAAATATAATAAAATAAACAACTCATATAATAAACGAGCAATTACCAGAACTGTACACCCTTTAGCTCCACAACTCAGTGTATATTTCAATTTGCGGCAGTTATCATGTCATCGTCCCACACATCATCCAACATGAGCAAAAACTTCTTACCACCTAAGTTCTCTATTTTGTGTATGTGTTGATTATCAAATTGTTGAACGTTTGGAGAAGTTCGTAGAATGGACTCAATGATTACTATTGTCAATCCTTTTATGCTGAAATCAACACACACACACACACACACACACACTCCCAAATCCGCAAATCAAAATGCCCTTCTATTCTTCCATCGTCGTAGACTAATTTAACAAGTGTTGTTTTACACAGTAAGAGAATAACTTGAGATTTTAAACAAAAAGGCAGCATGAAATTTAGAGTGAAGTAAAGAGATATTTTAAGAGAACGGTAGTAGTTGTTTTTTTAAATTTTTTTTGTTTAGAAATATATTAAAATAATATTTTTTATATTTTAAAAATAATTTTTGATATTAGCATATTAAAAAAATATTAAAACACCAAAAAAAATTTAAAGCAAAACAATTAATTTTTTTTAAAAAAAGACTTTTAAAGTATAAAAATAAACAAATTCTAAAAAAAAAAATTCTGCAATGCTTGGAACCGGATAAAGGATGGCATATGAAGATCCAGGAGATTTTGAACGCTGCATATTTGTATTTGGACGGAAATATTGATTTTAATGAGTTCGAATTAATGATGCGATGAACTCATAAACATTAAAATTTTGTGTTTGAATATTGTCAATTATATATTCTTTAATCTCATTATTGTCTCTCAATGCTCTTCGAATATTCAAGACGCAGGATATCATCATAAACCAAATTTACAGCAGCTGGTGGCTAGGGTTTGGTGAGAAAGAGGGGGAGGTGGGAAAGACAAAGAATGAGAATCTTGCTATAATTAATATATATGAGGTAGTAATTTGTTCTTTAATCAATTTTCAAATTTTATCATCTAAAAAACTAATACTCTAACTATATTATTGTGTCTCAAGATATATTACTCTTCATTACATTAGTATAATTATTATATTACCTCTTAATCATTTTATCTTTTGTTTTTGTTTTGGGGTAAGGTGTACTTTTTACTATGATATAAATATTTTTTTTTAAGATTGTACAAGGTTATTTTGGTAATTATATTTTTTACTGCATAATAAAATTACTAATGAAACAATTGAATAAAATAATCCAATATCTTTTGCACAATGATGTTTTTGTATTTTTATATTTGATAGAATAATATAACTACTACATTATCCTTACCATGCAAATTTTTTAGGGGTTTGGTTGTAATTTTAGCATTGGTTTGTTTGTTGTTATTATTTAGTCCTAATAGCATTTTTTATTTTATAAAAATAATAGCAATAAATGAATAAGTTGTTGACTCGTGGCTCACACCCATTAGACACTTCGTTGCCTTCTAGTGGTGTAAGCGACTGGCTCGAGTGGCTGTAACCATAATTATGCCGCATCATTTGATTCGTCTCGGTGTCTTCTTTCTTTTTAGACGGCGTATGTATGATGGTTCGCCGATGTTTGACCCTAAATTGCTTTTCTTTCTTTCTTTTCCTTCTCTTTCTTCCTCGAGATGCGTGCTGACCATTCAAGAAATTATACTAGCCCTTTAATTTATTTTTTCTTTTGGTTCAATCCCTCTTTTCTTATTTGCAATTGTTTTATTTATATTGATTATTTCTAATTGAATTTTATTTTCGATTTCATCTCTGGTCATTTGATTTTTTTAATTTGTTTTCAAATTTGGTTCTCATTCTTTTAATTGCTATTTATTTTGTTTTGAATCATTTTTTGAATTGATTTTTTTTTCTCCAATCCCACCCCTAGATGTTTATTTTCATTTAATTTTTATGTCAAATTTGATCGTAATTCTTTTAATTGCTATTTTAAATCATTTTCTTAATGGATTTGTTTTTTTACAATTCCATCATTGAACATTTAATTTCATTTGATTTTTATGTTGAATTTAGTCTTGATTATTTTAATTTCTATTTTTTTTGTTTTTTTATTAATTTTTTTTCTCATTTTCATCCATCGATATTTGTTTAATTAAGAATTTTGTTTATTTTTTTTCGGGCTTGCTTTTAATGGGGTCACCCTGGTTTCATGACCTGAGTCATAGATCTGAAGAATTAGCCAAAGTTGATTTTTATTTTTTGAATATTTTTTTACCGGTGCTTTTTTTCACTTTCCTATTTATAGGACCATCCCAATTTTATGTCCTAAGTCTTGTGCTTGATTTGTTGAATCAAGTTGACTGCTAGGTTGACTCAAGGTTTTTTTGTTTGGGTTATAATAAACTTCTTGATAGGATTTGGATTCAAAGTTTCATATGTTGCGAGTTTTTTAAGGTTTGACCGTGTTTAAGATGTTTGTCCGAGTTTACTTGGTTATTACAAGTGTTTTTAATTTCACTTCCTATGATTTTTTAATCTTTGAAATTTGATCCTTATTCTTTTAATTGATATTTATTTTATTTATGATTATTTTTTTTAATTTTTTCATTAAATTGCATCCTCTTTGAGTTTTTCTATCAAGTTTTATCCTTTTTTTTTCTTTAGTAGGTTTTTTTATTAATATTTTTCTACTGATCTCATCATTCCAAATTAAATTGATTGAGAATTATGCTTCTTAATTGAATATGGATAAAAAATTTCATGGGATACGATTTTTAGAGATTAGATCAAGTTTAAGAGGTTTACAGGGTTTGCTTTTTTTTTTTCCTCTCCTTTTCTAAATTGATGTTTTATTATTTTTTTATCCTTTTTTAAATCTTTTATTTTGTTATCTTTTTCTGTTTGATTCTATTGGGTTAACCCTCAATAATTTTTTTTATTTCACCCTTGTCATTTTTTAATCTATAAATAATCTATCATATTACAAATATTTTTCAATTTAACCCCCTTATGATTTTTTAATCTTTGAAGTTTGGTCCTATTTCTTTTAATTGTGATTTTTTTTTGTTTAGGATAATTATTTTTAGGTTTCATCGTCATCGGGTTTTTTCTTGTTAGATTTTAGCCCTATTTTTTTATTGCTTTTTTTATTAATAGTTTTTTCAACAATACTATCATTCAAAATTAAATTGGATGATATTTAAGTTTCTTGATTGAACTCGAGTCTATGATTTAACAAGTTGTAAGTTTTTTAAATTAGATCAGGTCTAGGAGGTTCGCATATGTTTACTTACCCCTCTTTTTGTAAGTTGATATTTTATGTTTTTTTTTTTTAAATTTTGACTAACTTTGTTTCCAATTTTCCTTAAGTTAGGTTGGCATTATGTTGTTTGATGATTCAAATGGCCCAAGTGTGATTATTTTTTTAATTTTTTTATCAGTTTATTTATTGTTGTTAATTTTTTTTATATTATTTAAATTGCCAATTTAACCAGGACTTGGGACTTGAATTGTTTTTTTATCTATCACTTTTTTCATATTAAAAAAAAAATTGTTTAGCCTGCAACGATATGCGACAACACATCTAGTATTGATCTAAGATGCAAAAAGTAATTTTATAAAATTCAAAAGGCAAGTGCAATTTTGACTAAACTATAGGATTATATGGGTAATTTTCTCTAAAAATAGCAATAAAAAAATAAATATCTAATATGATAGGAAAAAAAACTTAAAGATGATGAAATTATAAACAAAAATCAATTTTAAAAATTATCTCAAGTGAAATAAATAACAATTAAAAGAAAATAGACCACAATTGAAAGATAAAAAAATTTGAAAGGGAATGAAATAATTTTTTTCTTCTAATTTTATAAATTATTTCAAATAAAATAAATAGTAATTAAAAGAACATGAACCAAATTTAAAATAAAAATAAATTGAAGAACTATTTTGAAATTTTAAAGGTTTAAGCATGAAAATCAAAGAGTGAGGAAAAAAAGAGAGACTATCAGCTCGAAACCGAAGGACCGTTAGTCACACACGCCGCTCATATCATAAAAGGAACACCAAAACAATTTAAACGTCGCCACAAAATGAGATGTTTAGTTAGCAAACAGTGATAACAAGTTTTTAAAATAATATTGATTTTTTTATTAAAATACCCATAAGTCAACTTAATATTAATAATAATAAAATGATAAAGATGAGAAATCCATGGAAGATAGATAGTTTAATATATTTTGTTTTTAATGTTAATTAACTCATTTTACCATGTAAAAAATATTGAAAAGACTAAAACATCTTGATTGTAAGTTTAAATTTTATGATTTAAAAAATAATTAAATTATTTTATTGAATAAAAAAACAAAAAAACTAATCTATCCTCGTGTAATTTGAAAATAACAATTATATCATAGTAAAAATAAGAATTAAGAACAAATTTATCATTACAAATCTGTCATCCATGAGTAGATGCAGAATAATTTAATGTCACGACAGCGGTCACGGCCAGGCTATACAGCTTAAAATATCAACCTAATGAAAAAAAATCTTTTTTTTTTCCTGATAAAATTTAAATAAATGTTGCCGAACACTGATTGTGGGAAGGCACCCACTCTCTGAAAATGATATGTTTCGGAAGTCTAAATGTATTTGTAGAATGTATTGCCGGCATTAACCCGCTGTTCTTTACATTCAACCACTTCCACCTCTTGTATTTTATGGCATAACATTTGCTGCTTGTATCTCAATTGAGTGCACTATAGATATAATTAACCATTTTGCGTGTCGTTAATTTTTGATTTTTTTAATATTTTGAATATTTTAATGTGTCAATGTTAAAAATAAATTAAAAAAAATTATTTTAATATATTTTAAAACAAAAATTATTTTAAAAAATAACATTTATCCATGCCCCAACCAACCAACTATCTAGCTTACCATACCTTGATTAAATAAATCATATATATTAAGCATCAAAATCACGTAGTATGATCATAAAAAAATTCTAACATGGGATGGAGATTCATCCCAATAGATCATCTGAATATATATAAATGTGAAAAATACAATATTTTGTGTTTTTGTACTTGAGATATATTTTGAACAGACAACACTAATCTTATGCCAATGTAATGGACCGACACATAGGATAGGACTAACCTTTTTTTTTTTTCCCAGACCCTTTGAAGTTCAAATCCGAGGGAGCTCCACCATCCTAAAAAAAACAAAAAGAATGAAATCATTAGAGAATTTTCCAACAAATCACAGCCAAGCTTCAAGTATTTTCTTTAACCCCCAAAATAAATCAATTTTTTAAAAAAAGAAATTTATGAAATAATAAAACACTTAGGCCGACAAATACCCCTCATTAATGTGTTTCCTTGTTTTTTCTTTTTAAAGTTTGTTTTTATTTAAAAAATTATTAAATTAATATTAAAAATAAAAGTAATTTTTTTAAAATATTATTTTAATTAATAAATATTTTTAAAAACGTTTCTACAACACTAAAAAAAAAACACGTCGCTATAAACAGTATTAAAGTTAGCAGTTGAGACAGCTGACAACATCCAACA
>Ga0325402_1007080_pt1 | contig 10639 bp, 4 predicted proteins | sample PopdelMetagenome_22_FD_207212 | JGI IMG/M metagenome (GOLD analysis project Ga0325402, IMG submission 207212) | Populus deltoides microbial communities from Bellville, Georgia, United States - Xylem-PdKOR-R3 | ecosystem: Host-associated > Plants > Phyllosphere > Stem > Wood/Secondary xylem...
GGTCAACATTGGCAGAATGCGAGTTTTGACTTTGAAGGATGTGATTTCCATGCTCTTTGTATTTTTATTTTTCCTGACTTAGATTTACAGAAAGGTATGGATGTTATCTTTCTAATGCCACTGGAATCACTTCGTTTTGACTTTTAGAGCTCACGCTCTGCACAAAATATCGACTGAGGGTCAAATCTGCCAATTACCTCCAATTTACTCCTTTTTGCATCTTTCATCTAAAGGTGCCTTCAAAACATAAAACAAAGAATATCAAGGCATTTTATACATAAAACAATAGGCAAAACACTAGTTAAATGTGAGTGAAACTATCGAATAATATGGTTACATCACGTTCCTCATTTCATTTTTATTGTTTTGATTGTAGTTTGCAACATAAAGTCCTAAAGTCCTAAAGTCTTTAGTGTTTTCTTTTTATTTGTTCAATTTATTTTATTGTTTGTATTGCCATAATAATTGAAAATTTTGTTAAATTTGAATTGTTATTATTGAATTTACCTTTAAAATGTTAATTGAAATATAGAATTAAATTTAATTTTTTATCTTAATTTTATTATATTATTGCTTGTTATGTTTTGTATTATTTCAAATAATTTTAATAATTATTATTTATGAATTTGTATAGATGTTAGTTGAAAATATATAGATGTTAAATTTCTATAGATATTAGGTTGTATATAAGATTTTGCAATGGAGTCAATTGGCTTGTGGATGTTATCAATATTTGTAGGTATAAAAATTGTGAGTAATCTCTAATATAGGAGAGGTGCTGAAGAATGTTTTTTAAATAATTGAATTTAATTATTTAATTATTCATATAAATTTGTATAGATGTGTAGAATGAAAATTTAATTAGTTTATTGTTTGTATTGTAATAATTATTTGAAAATTTTGTTGAATTTTAATTGTTATTGTTGAATTTACCATGGAAATGGTAATTGGAAATGAAGAGTTAAATTTAATTATTTTTATCTCAATTTTATTCTATTATTGCTTGTTATGTTTTTTTTATTATTTCCATTAATTTTAATTGTCATTTATGTATTTCTATAGATGTTAGTTGAAAATATATAGAAGTTAAATTTCGATAGATTTTAGGTTGTATATAAGATTTTCCAATGGAGCCATTTGGTTTGTGATTATTGTAAATATTTGCAGGTTTGAAAATTGTGGGTAGTCTCCAGTACAGGGGAGGTGCTGCAGAAATTTTTTTAAAGAATCGAAGTTAATTATGTAATTATTCGTATAAATTTGTGTAGATGCGTTGAATGAAATCAATAACACGTCGTCAGCGGACGGTTGCAGCTAGTTCTTCTAGCAGCAAGGATGATTTCCTAGGTGCTGATCACGAAAAGGCACCTTTGTCAACTTGTGATGCTGCCTCTTCTAGCGCGATTTCACAATGCAAAGGCGGTGTGCTTTCACAATGAGGTCAATTCACCCGCAAATACCAGGCACAATGGAAGGATGACCTTTCAATGTCGATTTGTTTAGGTTTTAGTTTTTTTTATATACTTATAACATAATTTATGAACAATTAATTAATATTTTATTAATTTTATTTAATTTCTAGCTTATTTTTAATAAATTATTTTTATAATTTTATATCTTGTACTATTTTTATTTTAAATGAATTATTTATACACAACACAAATTTGAGTGGGATAGTGCGAACAACAATGTTATGAGGAGGGTATGGGAGAATCACGCGGCAACTAGGTAACATCAAAAGTAATATAATTTTTGTTTTATAATGTTATGTTCTAAATTCTAATTTGTTACTATGGAAGTAGGTTGCGTAATTTTTGGTATGACACAAAAAAGCAAAAAGATATGCGAGAGATAATGGTCTAGAAGGTTGGAAAGAGGTGGCGGTTTGGCAGGAATTCAAATCGCCATTCATCTCGAGGGATATATGGATGCAATATATTGAGCACGTGACATCTGAGTAGTTCGCACGACGCTCACATTCCGGTGCCAACAATCAGAACCGATAAATTCATGGTTCAGTGACCACGCACATCGACGTCTCCGTTCCGTTCAGTGCACATGCGAAGCAGATGGTAAGATTAATTTAAATGAAATATATCGGTAATTAATTTGTTATTGCTTATAAATATATTTAACTTGCAACCTTTGTTTTCCTTACAGGCTATGTCTCTTGGACGTGAGTCGAGCCCAATGGAGCTGTTTGTAAAGACGCACGTGCGGAGTCAAGACCACCAAAAGAGGGTGCAACAGTTCGTGAACAACCATGCTCAATATGTTCTTTCAATCATTTTATTTCATAAGTTATTATTTTCTTGAATTGAATATGATGATTTTTTTAAAATTTTCAGGAGACCTCTAATAGTCGATTGAGGGAGAGATATAGGGACGATCCTTCGACCCATTTGGATTTCGATCTGGATTTGTGGATGGAGGTAGGATCGTCTGGTGGACATGATAAAAATTGGGTCTACGGGCTCTCCAAACTACGGCAGAAAACTTGTGGGCGGCCCGTAGTGTCTTAACCGTTAAAAGCTCTCCATCAGTATCAAGCACCTAGTCTGAGGAGTTCATAGCCTTACAATATGAATGACTCTTGATGAATTATGAACAACTCCGTCAAATGGTCATGGACATTAGATCAAGGATGGGTGATGATACATGTGCAGCCCCTTTTTAGCCATACGGTCCCAAGAACAACCAACCTCCTCCTCCTCCCCTACCTCCGTCATTATTCTAGTTTAATTTTGTTTTTGAAACACTTTAAATTTGTAATGAATATTTGGATGAATATTATTTAACATTGTTTTTATATTTTTAATGTTTAATACAATTTTATTTGGTTAATTAGTTTTTTTTACTATTAATTAATATAATATTTGAAAAAAAATTATTTATTCAAACTTATTTTTTAAAAATATTTTTAAATAAATAACAACGACCTTATAGACGGACCAAGTCCGTCAGTATTAAACAGAGAGTTGAAAAAAATTTACTGCCCATGCCACAATCACTGACGGATACATTCTGTCGGTGAGTTATCGTTGACATTATCGACTGATAGAGTCCGTTGGTATTTTACCAAGAGTTCTGAAATATTTACTGCCCATGCCACAATAACCGACGGACTGGCCGTCGATGATTTACCGTTGGAAATACAGATGGAATAAGTCATCGGTAAAGTTCTAGCGGGATATTTTTCTTTGGTGCGCTTCCCCCGTCTGTAAGACCGTCGGTGTTTTTTTTTCCCTAACAGAAGTAGCAACGAAAATGGGAATTATCGACAATCAATATTCCGACAGACGTATTTCGTCGGTGATGCTATTGGTAAAAATGTTACCAATGAATTATGTGTCTTACACTGACGGAATTAATCAGTCGGTAAAACTGTTTAATGGTGTAGTGACCTAACTCTCTTAGGCACAACTACGCACCAGGACCAAGCGCCTGTGGGTCTAGCAAGATGTCAGGCTCAAACATCATTGAGCCTAGGATTACTTCTGATGCAAGCATCCCAAACAGGAATCTAGGATCATTATTTCCTTACACCCTAGCTATGAAAAAAGTCCTCGGAGAGCCATCGATACGTTACTCGATATTAATGTTGATTATAAGGGTTAATCATATCTATATTAATATTGTGTACAAAATGATGTAGGACATTAATATTAATGCCATGTCAAGAGACATTTACATCAATATGAATGTTGATGTAAGGGCCTTCCTCCCCATTTAGATATGAAGAAGGAAAAGATTTATGACCCTTTGAATAAAAAAGAAGAAAGTTCAAGGTACAAAGGTTATAAATACTCCCTGAACAACCCAGGTAAATGGTTCATAATCTTCACTCTCTTACAATATATTTTAGCATTTATCATACACGAACTAAGAACAAACATTCTTGTTCTTAGAGTTTAATGCTTATTTACTACAGCTCATCACTCAAAGTCATTGACTTAATCATCAGAGGGTCCCTATATCCCACCAAAAGAGATTGTTTTGCAGGAATCCAGGCCTCTGCCATCAACCTTCTATACCCTCAGTTATGAAGAATAGAAAATTAACATGAACATGTGATCATTAATTATCCAATCACTTAAAAACTCAAGTTCCCTATCATACTAGATTCTAGAGCATCATTAATTAGCATCATCTATGGAAACCTGTTCAAAAAGCCATCGATTGTTCTTGCATAACAAGTTTTGGACACCTCTTATTATAATAAATAGCTGATAATCAAGAAACCCCTTGGTTGGGGCATTTTATGGACCTCCCCACGATAGCAGCACATCTATCCCACCAGCTTCGTTAAATTTTCAACAGCTCATTAATTAGGTGCAAGCTCTTACTCAAGCCATCCTAGCATGTCAAGGGCAACTCCAAACCACACCACCCCAGCAAGCCCCAGTGAAAAAGGCACCACCCCTAAGGATAACTCCCTCTATCCCAACCCTACAATCACAAGATGTCCTCCTTACCAGAAAACAATTGTCTTACCCCGAGGAAACATGGAAAATGATGTGGAGAACTCCAAGTAGCCCACTAGCCCTCTGAGGGGCTGGTCTTATCTACATAAGACCTTTTTGAAAAGCTATTACTCTAGACATGATCCATCCAACTACTACAAGAAAGAGCTCAGTTATCGATCTTACCATTCCACGCTAGAGTCTTCTAGTTACTCTGAGAGTTTGACAGAAATCAGGGGGAAGTATAACTAGGAAATGTTTCAATGATGAGACCCATAGCCCCTAGGGGATAAAGGGATCCCTCTTATCCAAACAAGTCTTATGCACTCATGTCTTCAAGGATTATATCTCTATAAAGATGACCTCGAACAACTATGATGGACTGGTAGATCCATGAAAACACGTCCAAAACATCCACAACAACCCTGAGTAAGTCATCTAAGACATTAATATCACGTGCAAGATCCTGCAAATGACCTTTAAAGGGTTGACTAGAGCATGGTAAACAAGCTTTGAGGTAGGCTCTATTATGGGTTTCAGAGATCTCCATGCAAAACTTGTGTCAAGGTTCAACACCAATATCCCTACCAAAAAAAGCTCTACAAAACTCTTTGGCATAACCCAAGCAGGAGGAGAGTCCACTCAAGCATACCTGAAGAGGTTCAATGAAGATATGCTCAAGGTTGAAGAGTTGATTAAACCATTAAACCTAGAGGCTCTGATAAGAGGGGTAAAAGAGTGCTCCCTATAGAGAGACTTGTATGCCTTGCACGATAGAGGCCTAATGAAGGTAAAACAAGTCATGGAGAACCATATTCGGGTAGAGGAAGTCAATATTCTACGTCATAGACCTTCATGTTTTTATCAAGAGGCTTAGAATAAAAATACCCTAGGTGGAGTTGTTTCCCTCCCAGTAAGAAGAATAACTCAAGGCGAAATCAAAAGAGGTTGGCAAGGGAACACGTTCATCACCTCAAAAGGAGGCACAACTTTCCCCTGAATACTACTCTTACCTAATTTTTCACAACCATCAAGAGAAGGATTACATTCAATATCCGCCCCTTATGGCATCGCCTCTATATACCCGTACATCCAGGAAGTTTTTTCTTTTTCACAAAGACAAAAAACATGACACCGAAGATTACCTCACTTTAAGAAAGGATATTGAGAGGTTGATAACCAAATGATACATGGAGTAGTTTGTTAAAGGGAATACCTACATGAACCAAACAGGGAAAAGCCCAGTCCACCTAACAAAAGTCTCTCATAGATCAATATGAGCTTAAGAGGAATCTCAGTAAGAGGAGACACCACCAATGGCAAGAGAAAATATGAGAAATAGGTTCTCATAGTGGCTCGACAACAAAGTCCATAGAATAAACCTATTATTATCACTCTAGAGGACAAAGAGGGGTGACTTATCCCCATGAAGATGCCCTGGTCATTTTTGCAGTTCTGGCCAACCACATGGTTCACAGGGTATTAGTAGACGATGACGGCTCTGTCAACATCCTCTCTAAGGAAGTGATGTCCCAGATAAGGATAGACCCCTTTAGGATGAATTTGGTGAAGACCTTTTTAATCAGCTTTGAAAGGTCAGGGGTTCCACCCTAGACAAGAATGGGCACTCACCAAGATGGGTTCCACCTTAGAGCTGCACAAATTGCAATTACTGACCATTCTTCCTTTTTCCCACAAAGGGGATTTTGCTTTCTATATGTCAGATTTGTTAGGGATCATTCCAGACACAACCACCCATAAACTCTAGGTTAATCCAATCCATCCACTTGTCCAACATAAGAAGATAAATTTTAGGGGAGAAAGACAATAGGCAATAACCACGAAAGTGGATAAATTATGGGTTGTCGGCTTCAATGTGAGTTCATGTATCCAGATTGGATGGCTAATGTGGTTATGGTAAAGAAGAGCAAATGAAAGTAGAAGATGTTTGTGGACTTCACTGACTTGAATAAAGCTTCCCCTAAAGATAGCTTCCCTCTCTCAAAGATTGATAGTAGATTCCATGGCTAAATTTAAATTTTTTAAACTCTTTAGATACTAATTTTAGGTACCACCAAATCCCAATGCACCTGAAAAACGAGGAAAAAACCTCCTTCATCACAAAGGAACCTTTTGTTATTATGCCATACCTTTTGGCCTGAAAAATACAGGGGATACATACTAGCTGATGATCAATAAAGTTTTTAAGCACCAGATTGAGAAGAATATGGAGGCATATGTGGATGACATGTTGGTGAAAAGCATAACTTTCGAACAACACATGAAAAAGAGGTTTTTTCTGTGTTGAACAATTGTTAGATGAAGTTGAATCCAACCAAATATGTATTCGCCATTAGAGAGAGAAACATTTTGGGTTTCCTTGTTCTTAGCAAGGGAATAGAGCCTAACTCTGAGAAGATTTTAGTGATCCTAGATATGATTCCTCCATAAAAGATCAAAGATGTTTAAGGTCTCACGGGAAAACTGGCTGCCCTTAACAGATTCATATCTAGGCTGGGGAAACACTATTAGTTTAATATGCCTTGCAACCAATCAATTGGTTACACATTGAATTATTATATTAATGAAAATACATATTTATTATTAATAAAGTATTAATTTATCTTTAATATTCATATAATATTAGATTAATGAATCTAGAGTAAAGATAAATTCCATTGAACAAAAAATGCTTTGCAATGAAAATTACAAAGTTGTTATAATTATAAGATTCTTATTGCGTCAAAGCATTGTTCCTAAAATGTTCCTGGCCGATGCTCTCTTAAATACTGAGCATTCATTAAAGTTGTAAAGACTGATACAAATTATGTTATTTCTTTTATGAAAGGAAGCAATTGTTCTCATAAGCTGATGTATAAGAGATACCTACAACTAATATGTAGGTGTTTGTCATAAGACATGTACACTAAACTAACCCACATGATTTCATATGGAGAGAACATTTATATCTATGGAAAACCTCATGTGATGGTTGTGTAAGTGATCCTTAGACTTGTGATCACAAAGTTATCTTATATAGAGAATATTATGCTTTGATCCTGTTACATGTTATCTTAATCGAGGTAATGAAAAGGCAGACATTGAGTAGCATGAACTATATGAAGGTACTTGGGTGATCAAGAGAGGGTTAATCACCCTAGGTGAATTAGGAAAAATGTTTCATCTGTTCTCAAATAGTATTGATCGAGAAATCCTTGGCCAAGATAAAATGAGATTTGAAAAAAGTTTCAAATCTCATTCGAATTATCAATAACTATTATGTACAGAACAAACATGATTTATGCTTTAATGTTAAATTAAAATATTATTAATGAAATAATATCAATTACACTAAGAAACCGGTTACTAAAAGGTTAAGTCAAACCACTAATGACTTTTCTAATATTTGAGGGATAATGACACATTGCTAGACGATGCACCTCATCTTTACATATAAATTAATCAATTGTTTAATTGATAATAAATAAATTAATTAAATTTATTTCATTAGAATTATAATTTATATTTGAATCAACATATTAGGAACCTAATGGGTCACACACATTAAAAACCATTAGTCAAAAATTAAAATAAGATGATTTAATTAAGTATAACTTAATAAAAATATTTTTTTAAAAAAAGGATTAAAATATAATTAATATAGGGATTATATCCATAGACCTAGAAAAATCAAGTAAGGACTTAATAGAGTTAATTTCTAAAATTTTCCTGAATTAATATATGGATATTATTAATGTAAAATCTCCAGGCGAAAAATCATAAATTGACTAGTTTCATGTAAAACAAAAAACAATTCATAACTATCGATCGAGTTATCAGAAAATTATAAAAATTAGCATTGAACCTTCTAATATGATATCGTAGCTTGGGTTAAAATTTTAGAATATTTGGAGAAATTCTGAAATTTGACGAAAAATCACAATTTAACTAGTTTTATGTTATTGGACGTAATTTTCAATCGGACCATCAAATTGAGCTGAAATTTTATGTAGAACTTTAAAATATATTGAATAAAATCTGGTTGGTACCTAAAGCTATGCTTAGATTCAATCTGGTACCTAAAGCCCATTGATACTCGATCATAACCTTGATGTAAACCGAGAATCCCTATCGAAAACTATAGAAACTGGTACACCATGCAATCTCATTGCCTCTTTAATATATAATTGAGCTAGTTTTCAACCGAATCCCCCATATTCATAAGCAAAAACAAAGAAGACTTTGTCAGTCTATCCATGATCACCTATATGACATCATGTCCTTTCCTGCTTCTCGGTAACCTAGATACGAAATGTTGTCACGGATCTTTTGTCAAGATTGACAATAGATTCGACATCCGACATCACACCAATCGATGATTACTTTTCTGATGAATATTTACTTTCTCTTAGTTCAACGCCTTGGTTTGCTAAAAATATCAATTTTCTTGCTTCAGGATATTTGCCAGCTAATTGGAGTACCCAAGACAAAAAAGAGTTTTTGAATGAAGTGAAGAATTTTTATTGAGATGACCCTAACTTATTCAAATATTATACTGATCAAATATTTTGAAGATGCATTCCTAACAATGAGGTAAGTAGTGTCATTAAATTTTGTCATTCTAAGACATGTGGGGGTCATTTCTCATCAAGAAAGACAATTGCAAAAATCTTACAAAGTGAATTTTACTGGCCCACCATGTTCAAGGACTCACATGCATTCTGTAAGACTTGTGAAAATTGTCAAAAGTTGGGATCTAATTCAAAACGTCACATGATGCCTTTAAATCCTATTCTTGTCATTGAGATCTTTGACTGTTGGGGTATAGATTTCATGGGTCCATTTCCTCCATCATTTGGTTTCTTGTACATATTAGTCGTAGTAGATTATGTTTCAAAATGGATAGTGGCAATTCCAAGTGGATAGTGGCAATTCCAAGTCAAAACAATGATAAAGTTTTTGAAAAAAAATATTTTGAATCGATTTGGAATCCCTCGAGCCATGATAAGTGATGGTGGAACACATTTTTGAAACAAGTCATTTGAGTCTTTAATGAAGAAATATGAAAACACACACAAAGTTGTCACCCCTTATCATTCTCAGACAAGTGGACAAGTAGAACTTGCTAATAGAGAGATCAAATAGATATTGGAGAAAATAGTGAACCCTGCTAGGAAAGACTGGTCTTTAAGACTTAATGATGCACTTTGGGCTTATCAAACTGCTTATAAAACATCATTAGGTATGTCACCTTATAGATTAGTCTATGGAAAACCTTGTCACTTGCCTGTGGAACTTGAACATAAAGCTTATTGGGCTATTAAAGCTTTTAATTCAAACCTTGATGATGCTAGTCAACTGCAAAAATTACAAATAAATGAGCTTAAGGAAATAAGAAATGATGCATATGAAAATTCAAGAATTCATAAAGCAAGAATCAAAGAGTTTCATGATAAGAAAATATTGAGAAAAACATTCAATGTTGGTCAAAAAGTCTTGCTTTATAATTCTCGACTCCATTTATTTCCTGAAAAACTAAGATCAAGATAGAGCGGTCCTTTTATTATGAAACATGTGTATCCATATGGGGCCAGTGATATCAAAAATCCAAAGAATGACAATGTTTTCAAGGTAAAGGGGCATCGTTTGAAAGCTTACTTTGACAATTTTTCGATTGAAAATGACTCTATTAAATTAAGTGATCCTCTATATAAAGATTGATTCTTTTTCTCATATTGTTTTTGTGTTTCTTTTTGGTGTGAATTTTGTTTTGCTAGTCTCTCTCACCCTAGTCAAATGGTGAAAAACGGTACTCCGTGACTCTTAAGTCAATTCTTTCAGTTTCCCATGATAAATGATATCTGTGTATATATTTGTGCAATTCTTTGATCTTTCTCCTTTTTTTTGTCAATTACTACCCTCTCCCCTCCGAACCAAAACGAGACATTGTCCTCAATGTCCTAAGGTAAAAAGATAGAGTATATACGACATCACCTGAAACAGTGTTGCGATGTCGCGGTCGCACAAATTAATTACCCTAGCTTCAAATACAACACACAAGATAGTATAGAGCAAGCAAGGGGTCGATCCCACGAGGAAGTTTCAAGTCAGATTTTTATGTTGTACGTTATGTAATTGGGGGGATTTGGTTTGTGATTATCTAAACTATGACAACA
>Ga0325402_1007082_pt1 | contig 10638 bp, 3 predicted proteins | sample PopdelMetagenome_22_FD_207212 | JGI IMG/M metagenome (GOLD analysis project Ga0325402, IMG submission 207212) | Populus deltoides microbial communities from Bellville, Georgia, United States - Xylem-PdKOR-R3 | ecosystem: Host-associated > Plants > Phyllosphere > Stem > Wood/Secondary xylem...
GTGATTATTATTTTGAGATAAAAAATTAAAAATGATGAGATTAAAATGATATATATTTTTAATATTTATTATTTTAAAAATATATAAACTCATTTTAAAAGTGTTAAGAAATAGATTTATTTTATGTCTATATCATTGTCTCTTAAATCAAATACCTTTTGTTGCATTTCCTTTCTATCCTAACATATTAGCTAGCCGAATATAATTTTATTGATAATCCAATCACAATCATTAAAAAAAAGAAAAAAAAAACAAAAGAAAACTTTATTCTATCGAACCTTTGTGACAATAATAAAAAAAAAAAATAAAAAAGAACTACTAAAAGACATAGCAAAAGCGTTGTGGATTCCCTCGTAAAGCACTATCATTTGAACAATTTCCCCTTTTTTCTTAGTCCTTTATGGCCCTTTTGATTGTAGTCACCAAACTATTTTTATTTTTATTTTATTTTTTTAGATCTAGTAGAAATCACCTGATTACAAGTTTTATAAGTTAAGTTGCAAATCCAAATTAATCTAATATTTTATTATTTTAATACTAAAAAAAAACTATTTTCAATTTCTTTTAAAATTAAACCATGATTTTATTGACTGACATAATTGTTTTTAAATTTGTAAAATTAACTTAGTCATGTAGAGTCAACTTTCTTGCGGGTTAATTTTAAACTCGGATTATACAAGAAATCAGGTTGAGAGGTTGATTCAAGCCAATTTAATAACAATATCAAATACTTTCTATTTTTTTTTTAAATTTTGTCTTTTATTTTTTTCCTTTCGATTAAATTCTTTTTGGCTTTTTCTTAATCAATTTTATCTTTTAATATTTGATTTATTTTAATTGGTCTTCATAACTTGTTTTACTTTGTTTTTATTAGGTTATCGCAGTCTCAAATGAACATCATGATATTTAGTTGGTGTTTAATTTTGCGAGCGTCTACTTTTGTTACCATATCATTAAGTAAAAAATAGTTATAAAAAGTAAAGTTGTTAAATATAGTGAAATCTATAATCAAGGTCGCGAGTTTGATATGTTAAGCTTCAAAATCTAGGTCGATATAATATGTTTTCATCTCAATATTAAAAATAATATCATTATTTGGGTTGTCTTTGACCTGTCAAATTTAATAGGTAAAGCAAAAACAATTTTAATGGAGTTAAATTTTAAACTAGAACTAAGTAAAGAGCTGGGTTAGAAAAATTCAAAATTAATCCCCTTAATTAAATTTAATAATATTACTAAATAATGTGTTAAACCTAAATATTTTTTTTAATGTTCAGAAAATTTTCATCCAACCCGCACAAACATGTTCCATCAATTCACCGAATTAATTACCATCCAACTTCGTGAAAATGGTGCTGCTAATTATGCCGTCCAACATTTCTGCAAGCTGGTTGGGTTTTTACTCATAAATGAAAAATGGAAGCTTGTCAAACTAGTGCGGGCTAGGAAACCAGTAAATAAACTAAATCACTAACAAAGCTAGAGCCTCGTATAAGATTACATGCATGATGAGTTCAACAATTTCTTAGATGTCGGTTGTAAATGGCATCCACGTAAGACAAAACAACCCGCCATGCCATCCCCATCGAGCAGTTCGGTAATAATTAGTGAAAATGAAATTTAGGTAGGGGCAGGGCAGCAGCTGCCTGATTCAATTAAGCTTTTATATGGTAACGAACAAAACTAACAATCCCATCTACCAAATCAAAAATCCACAACCGAAAAACTCCCACTTTTATTTCCCTTGAAGCCAACTTTAATTAAGGAAAATTATATTTCTTTGTTACTACCAAACCAAACTCCTCTTTGTTGCGTTCAAGGTTTTTTTTTTTGGTGCTTGTTGTAAGAAAGCTTGAGATTTGAAGGAGAGACAGAGAGTAATTGAAAGATGTCACTGTTTCGCAAATTGTTTTATAGGAAACCCCCTGATGGCCTTCTTGAGGTCTCCGAGCGTGTTTATGGTCAGTTTTTTTATTTTATTTTGTTACATTGTTTTTAAGAAAGATTGCATTTTTGTTTTGTTTTGAAGTTCATTTTCTATTCAGGGAGAAAATTGGTTGATTGTGTTTGAATCATTGAGTTATGTTTTGAAGTGGATTTGATTCAAATTTTGTTCTTTTCTGTTAGGTTGCTAAGAAAATGGAATTTGGGTTTTGTGAATTTTGATCATTACTTTCTTAAGTTGTCCTCATTTTTAGGGCGCCTATTAGAAACTGATTAGCTTCATTACAATGCTAGTTTAGAAAGTATTGAATTCTTTTGTATATTGTAGGGATTTTGACATTGTGAATTTTTGGGGCTTGATGCCTCGAGTCAAGAGGGTTATGATAAGGTTCCTTTAGGAAAGATAAAACTTTTGGTGGCATGTTGAAGTTATGACTTAAAATAGCAACTGGGGTAAGCTTTGATTTGATGTCTGACATTTGCACATTCTGTGTAAACGCAGTGTTTGATTGCTGCTTTAATACTGATGCTTGGCAAGAAGAAGATTATAAAGGTTACATAGGCGGAATTGTCAGTCAACTTAAAGAACATTTCCCTGATGCTTCATTCTTGGTGTTTAATTTCCGCGAGGGAGAGAAACAAACCCAGATTGCAGATGCTTTGTCCAAGAATGATGTGACCTTAATGGAGTACCCTTGGCAATACGAGGGTTCCCCATTGCTCACGATGGAGATGATCCACCATTTTCTAAGATCAGGTGAAAGTTGGCTCTCCCTTGGACAGCAGAATATTCTGTTAATGCACTGTGAACGTGGTGGTTGGCCGGTTCTCGCTTTCATGCTGGCTGGACTGTTAATTTACAGGAAACAGTACAGTGGAGAGCAGAAGACCTTGGACATGATTCACAGGCAGGCCCCTCGTGAGCTGTTGCAGCTGCTCTCACCATTTAATCATGTACCTTCTCAACTGAGGTATCTACAGTATGTCACAAGGAGGAATGCGGCCACAGAATGGCCTCCATTGGATAGAGCTCTGACCTTGGATTGTGTCATCCTAAGATCTCTTCCTAATTTTGATGGAGAGGGGGGTTGCTGTCCCCTATTTCGGGTATATGGGCAGGACCCTTTTCTTGTTTCTGATCAAACTTCCAAACTTCTTTACTCAACTCCAAAGAAAGGAAATATTCTCCGGGCTTATAAGCAGGTAACTTCATAATTCTATGTTTTATGTGCTTGCGTTTTTTTGTACAATCTTCATTGTTCTTGCTGATCTTTACAAAGTTTTATTCTCTGTGTAAGTCGGACTGTTGAAACATCATGTGACAACATTTATATTGCAATAATTGCTTACTTTGCACTCTTAGATGGTGATGATGTCTTTGGATTGTGGAATTTTATAGAGCAAGAATAGTTTTTTCCATCAACTAAGAATCTCAAAGAAACAAGCTTGAACCAAAATGGCCTCATAATTGCTCAGTTGAACAAGAAGTGTTCAGCTCTACTGCAACAAGGTAGTTAACCCATATGAAAACTGTCAGAATGGACGGAGGAATCCAAAATATCACAAGACACTAGTATTACTGCTGGACACAATTCTTAGGAAACATTAATCCGCTAAGATAAGACCTTTCTTTAGTAGATATTTAAAGCCAGGCATTCTTATTGTCCAATAGTTTACTGGTGAACAAATATTTCTTGAATCTTTCTGGAGCTGTTTTTTAGAGGCTTATCCATGGAAAAATTAATGTCATGGATGCACTGATTCCTGGGATCTATGTTCAGTGACACCTACCCAACTAGTGGAATGTATTTTTATCTACAGGCCCAAGATGATTGCAGACACCATGATTACCAGTATGATTATTTTAGGTGTAGGAACCTAATACTGTGTGACAGTAATAATAATGACAAAATACGATTCATGCTAACCTAAACAATATGTTTTCTTTGTTAGTCCCTGAACTGTGAAACTGAAGACTGATCAGTTGGGGAGAACGGATGATATTGAATTCATGATGTACTAGTTATCGAGCTCATTTTCCAGAGGCTCATCTGCAGTGAGCTTGAGTCTGCTACATAGTTTTGGTTCTTGGGATGTTAAAGTTGCCTGAGAGTTTTTGGTTTTACTTGAATGCTTTTCTTATTCTTTGTGTTGGAAGATTCACTTTTCTTCATTTATTCTATCTGCTATTTATTTTGGCATATGTTTTCCACAAAAAACAAAGTGGTCCTGCCTTTAAATATATTTATGATTTTCTGAAACCCCTTCTAATTTATTGCAGATAGAATGTGAACTCGTTAAAATTGACATTAATTGCCATATACAAGGTGATGTTGTGCTTGAGTGTATCAGCTTAAATGATGACATGGAACTTGAAGAGATGATGTTTCGAGCCGTGTTTAACACAGCATTTATCAGGTCTAACATCTTGATGCTTAACCGTGATGAAATTGACATGTTATGGGATGCAAAAGATCGATTTCCGAAGAACTTCAGGGCAGAGGTTTAATTCTCAACCATATTTCATTTGGCATTTCTCGTTGAATTCTTTTCTTCTCCATCTTTTAACATGGACTCTATTCTTTGGGTGAAGATTCTTTTCTCTGAAATGGATGCTGCTGCATCAATAGTTGCAGAAAATTCATCTGGCTTTGAGGAGAAGGAAGGCCTTCCTGTGGAAGCATTTGCTAATGTTAAAGAGATATTTAGCTCTGTTGAATGGTCAGACCCCAAGTCGGATTTTGCACTTGATGTGCTCCAACAAATTAGTGCATCGAATATTGCTCAGGAAAACTCAAGTGCAGATTTGCAGCACGGAGTAGAGATTAGCACTCAAAAGCAGGAAACGAGTCCTAGAAAGGAACTTGCCGGCCAATCTACAGTCACTAATGCCACAGTATCGACAGCTTCCTCAGAACAAGCTTTGACAGTTTCAGCTGGAATTGAACTCATGGAACCCAAAGGTGGTTCTATCTCACCATCAACACCTGCACAGCCTCTACCATTGGGACTTGCTGTGACTTCTAGTGTCGTAAAAGTTCATCCTCATCCACCACCAACTCTTCATCTTTCAGCTTCAGAACCACCAGATCCTTCATCAGTCAAAGAGACTGAAACCCATTTAGAAGGCAGAGGTAAGTCATTATCAGTCAACCTCCAACCAACTGCTCTACCAACAACACCACCTCTACTTTTTAAGGAGGATAATTCCACTGTCAAAACTGAATGTCCAACCCCTCTTTCTCCTGCAATGCTACCTTTGAAGGAGATTTGCACCATTAGAGCTGTACCTCCTCCAACACCACCTTTGAAGGAGAATAGCACTGTTGGAGTTGGATCTCCTCCACCTCCAACACCTCCTGTGACGGAGAATAGCATTGTTAGAGCTGGACCTCCTCCACCTCCTCTAATGCCACCTTTGAAGGAGAATAACACTGTTGGAGTTGAACCTTCACCATCTCCTGTGAAGGAGAATAGCACTGTTGGAGCCGGACCTCCTCCACCACCTCCAACGCCACCTTTGAAAGAGAATAAAACCACTGGAACTTGTCCACCTCCACCACCTCTGCCACCTTTGAAGGAGAATAGCACCATTGGAGCTGGAGCTTTTCCTCCACCTCCACCTCCACCTTTGAAGGAGAAAATCACTGTTGGAGCTGGACCTCCTCCACCTCCTCCAATGCCACCATTGAAGGAGAATAAAACCATTGGAGCTGGAACTCTTCCACCTCCACCACCTCTTCCGCCTTTGAAGGAGAATAGCACCATTGGAGCTGGAGCTTTTCCTCAACCTCCACCTCCACCTCCACATTTGAAGGAGAAACATGCTATTGGAGCTGGACCTTGTCCACCTCCACCTCCCCCCCCTCCTCTTCATTTAGGACCAACTACTGGGCCAATAGTTTCATCTCGGATGCCACTAGCGCCGCCGCTGCCTCCTACTATGTCAACCAAATCCTCCCGTGTTCCTTCTGCACCTCCTTCTGTTCCTTATGGTAAGGGAACTTTAAAAACAAGCACCAATGGAGATAATAAATTGCCCGGGCCTCCATCTCCTGCACCACCCTTAGGTTCCCCCTCCTTGCCCAAGGGACGTTTATCTCGTACTATAAGTTCACGGACCAGTCAAACAAAAAAGTTAAAGCCATTGCATTGGTTGAAGTTGACAAGAGCTGTACAAGGAAGCTTATGGGCTGAGGCACAAAAGTCTGGTGAAGCCTCCAAGTATGTGCTGCTTTCCAAACAATTTATGTTATACCATGCTCTCATATTCTTTAAGTATTACACCTTTCCTTTTGTGATCTCTTCACATAGGGCCCCAGAGATCGACATGTCAGAACTCGAGAATCTTTTTTCTGCAGCAGTTTCAAATACAGATCATGGCGGGAAATCAAGTGTGCGGGGCTCACGGGGACCTAAAGTTGAAAAAGTGCAACTGGTAATTTAAGATGTTATCTTAAGTGATGCAATGCATGATCGCCACCTTATTTCTCTTAGTTGAAAAAGTGTAGATCAATCCTTTTCTTTCAATCCACAGACTGCTGTTTTTATTTATTAATTTTTGACAGTCCTAAGATCAAAATTAATACTTCACCCATAACTGGTGTAATGCATGACTACTACAATTTCTTTTTGTTACCTGAAATTATCTACATTTACCCTTTTCTTTTATCATCCAGACTTCTTGGCAATTTTGTTGTAAGAGTCTATTAGTCATTCTAGTGTTTGAAGCATCTTGGTTTAAAGGTTACATAAGCAACCTCCTGTTATGGGTCATAATACAAGATAAGTAATATATTCTTTTGCTAACCGATAACATATTATTTTATGAAAAGTTTCAGCTTTTCAGTTTTTATATCATGGAAATGGAACTGAGGGGGTGTATCGTATGTGTGTATCTAAGTATTTGTGTGTTCTCCTTTTTATTCTTTTCTTGCAGGTTGACCATAGACGAGCATACAATTGTGAAATCATGCTTTCAAAGGTGAAAGTGCCACCACATGAATTAATGGTAAGCTGAATGTAAGAGTAAGGCTACTAGTATAGCACTTTTGACATAAATGAATCCAGAAGTCAACTTTATTATCTCTTTCTCTACCCATATATGCTCAGCAACACAAATGATCTGTTATATCTAGGATAATGTTTGTGAATTATGCCATTCTCTGAACGTGTGTTTGGCATGCTCCAAGACCATGAATGCATTTTAGGTGTTTTGGAAAAGCACTGCCATTGATGCTTTGTGAAACTACCCAGATTGGCTTTTGTAGACCAAGACCACAACACCAAACACATTGTAACTACTGTAGCTACAATTATTTACTCATGCAGCCATAAAAGAACCTTAAATAAAATATATAGAGAACACAAATGCATGTTCTCCTAAGAAATCATGATACTCCTGATGCCAATACTAGCATTTCTATAGCTTTCATTACTGTCATCCTGCTTAATATCTTCTCAATAGTTATGCCAGCGCATTTATTTGGAATCTCTTTTACAATTTTGAAAAAGAAATTCTATCCCTTGCAATGACAGTCAGATTGCATTATTGAGATCTAGGAATCGTAAATCACACAATAAGCATTATTGAAATTTCCATTCGTGTCATTGCCTGTTCTCTCCTTCTTGTTCTTGCTCTTTCTATAAAATGTTTCTGTGTCTGCAATGGTTTTCTTTATTTTCTGCTAGTTATCGCTTTCAGTCACAACCATACAACATAATATTTCACCATCCTCATTCCATTGCATGATACATTGACAGAGTTTAGTACTTGTCCTCGAGGATTCAGCATTAGACGTTGATCAGGTTGATAACCTCATAAAGTTCTGTCCAACAAAAGAGGAGATGGAACTTCTTAAGGTGAGTGTTTTTATTTTATTTTAAAAAGTTTAGTATTATGCTCTATCATTTATCATTTAGGGCTATTGCTAGGTCTAATGGTTTGCACTTGCAACCACAAGGGTGCATATTCAAATCTTGGGCCAGCCATCCATTAAAAAATGTTCACAAGTAGGATTGTCTTCACTTGTTCTTTCTATGACTCCATTTTGGCGGGTTCATAACTGGGAGAGCACTTTTTTTCGCTCTGTATTTTATAATCATAGTTTTCAACTCAATAATTTTGTCTAACTGTCCCTTGGGCTCTAATTGGTTACAAACAGTCAGGAGCTTCAAGATGAAAATTTCATGTGTTTTGGGCTATAATTGCCTTCTCATTTCTATGTCCAGGGATACACTGGAGAAAAGGAAAAGTTAGGAAAATGTGAACAGGTCAGTAGTAAAGTTGTTTTTGTCTTTACAATTGTCAGTTATTATCTCTCGTTGAAAGGTTGAAAAAGAATTTCTCAGAACTACATTACACATGGATATTTATGATACTTCAAAATTGCTACTTCTTTCAGTTGAACTTTGGATGGACTCAATGGTTTTTTGTTGTGTATTGATGTCATGTCTTTTGTTGACAGTGTTTAGATTTGTGAGAGGGTAACCTGGGTATGTTTTAAATGTATATTTTTTCTTCATTACGTCAAAACCAACATTCATAGGAGTTTAAGGTTGCATTGTTGATACAATTCCTATGATTCAAATCTATCTCCATGTTCTCAATTAGCATGGCTACATTATTTTGTTAAATATGCCTGGGCACCCACTGTTTTCCATGAGAAAGAGTTAACCAGAGAATGAGAGAATTTGTGTTTAATTGAAATAATTGTTTTTGGCATGTATTTATTTTTTAGTAAGTTTATGGATCTTTTTGGCAGTTCTTCTTAGAGTTGATGAAGGTGCCAAGAGTAGAATCTAAACTCAGAGTTTTCTCATTCAAGATGCTGTTTCATTCCCAGGTTTAAAAGTGCATTCATGTGCTCGCTACCTTATTATGCTTGGTTTCATGTTTGATTTGAGCCTATCCTTTTCTGTTTGCAATATTAGGTTTCTGACCTAAGAAGAAGCCTGAATGTTGTGAACTCTGCAGCAGAAGAGGCAAGTTATACTATAGTACTCTTTCTCCTTTATTTATGTTATTTTTTGGGTACTATTTCACATGTTCTAAATGTTGGAACCACTCTTGTTAACGGTTCTTTATCAGATAAAGAATTCTGCCAAATTGAAGAGAATCATGCAGACTATTCTTTCCCTAGGAAATGCTTTGAATCAGGGAACTGCAAGGGGTAAGCAGAAACTTTTATTGGTCTACCATCTTGCTATGGAGTAGTTCTCATATACTTGGAGCTATAAAGATTTTCTGGTCCAATGATTGCATGTGGTCGCATATGTTAACGGGAAATAGTAGACTTATTAAGGGTCCTGTGAGGGCTTCCCTCTGCATGTGGAAATTTTTAAAGTACATTTCATTTGCTAATTTTAGATGGTGAGTTATGCAGTTGGTGTTTTTGGAACATGTGGAATAGTCTTTCTGCTGATGACAGATAGGAAAAGCACAATAAAGAGAGAGAGATGATGAGAGATAAAAAAAAACAAGGGATAGAGAAAATTAGAAAGCTTAATTTCAATAACATCCAAAGCAGCCTCAAAACATAACAGTAGGTGCTCAAAAAAAAATATATAATAGATTTTTCTTTCTAGCATAAAAACAATGAGATCCGTAGTTGATGAATGGTGGGTTTTTGCACAAACTCTAGAAGATTTTGTTATTAGGTCATTAATAGGTTTTGAAATGGAGAAAGTTTGTAAATTTCTGGGAAACATGCACCGATTTTGGTTATTTGGTGTATTTGGACAAAAAGGAGTTCTTGATTTTGTTTCCTATATGATCGGTTTAGCTGTGTGTTAAATTGGATTTGAAAAACTTTATTTTTGCATTTGTTTTTATATAGAAGGATTCCTGATAAAAACTTTGTATTGTCATACTTATGCATTTCTCTTTTATTGATAAATATTTCTTCGTTGATTAGAGAAAACCCTTTCATACTTATGGACTAATTCATTTCCATAAAATAGGAAGGTTTGCTAATTGGTATTCTTCTAACATTATTCTTGAAAGCTCGTTACTTCATCCCACACCTCTAGCACCTTGAGGCAGTTATCTATTTTTTTAAAATAGTTAATGAAGGCAAGTTTTTTTTTTTAATTATTATTGTAATAATTAGTCATTTCTTCTAACCTTTGCTTATTAATCATTATTTACTAGATGAAATGCAAAAAATGCATGGGTGACCAACAATGGACCACTCCTTTGTACTAAGATTATCTAAGCCCTATTCAATGAGCAGTTACTCATAGCCATTGAGATAAATCATGCTTATCAATGAGGTTTTGGATTACTTTTGCGGAGTTCATGGATTATGATGATTAGAAATAAGATATTTTGGTGCTTTTCATTTACTCACAAGAATAGGATTCCTTATTTGAAGATGCTAGAGTCTTATTGACGTAGAATAATTATCCCAAGAGTTTATGGACAAGATTAACAAGGTCAAGCCTGAAAAGAAGTTCGCAACAAAACCTAGAAGCATCTTATATGAAGCCTGAAGTTATTGTTTTACTATTTTAATTGTTTTCCTATTTGATTTTGGATTTTAATTACTTGTTTTCTACTTAGATTAGGACTTTTAATTTAATTAGTATTTTACTATATAAATATCCTAATGCTAGATAGATTCTATTAATTAGCTAGATTGTCATTCAAAAATGATAACAGCTTTAAAGGGGCAAATGCAAACTGGGTTTGGC
>Ga0325402_1007084_pt1 | contig 10636 bp, 4 predicted proteins | sample PopdelMetagenome_22_FD_207212 | JGI IMG/M metagenome (GOLD analysis project Ga0325402, IMG submission 207212) | Populus deltoides microbial communities from Bellville, Georgia, United States - Xylem-PdKOR-R3 | ecosystem: Host-associated > Plants > Phyllosphere > Stem > Wood/Secondary xylem...
ACAAAGAGCTGTTGGGGTTGCTTTTAAATTGTTTTTTAATTTATTTATGAATATATTGAGAAATAATGTTATTTTTAATATTAGTATATTAAAATGATTTGAAAATATTAATTTAAAATTAAAAAAATAAAAAAATGTAATTTTTTAAAAACACAAATATAAATGTGCTCAAAGTAGAAATTAATTTGTTGTTCCTCCACTCTACTAGTTTCTCTTTTCTTTTCTTTTTTAATAAAAAATATATAACTTGTTCGTCTTTCCCAACATTTCAATTTCCAATCAAATCGTAAACTCATTTGTAATCGAATTAGAGAAGTTCAGATAAGATTTTTTTATCCTCCTCCTCCTCCTCCTCCCCCTCCCCTCCTCCTCCTCAAGTGGCTGAACCCTAGTCTCACATGTGCATGGTGTTTTTTAATCTCCTTGGCAAAAAGTTCATAAACAAAAGCAATCTGTCTAGGCTTTGGCACTTTGCTTATGGGATTAAATAATATTAATGGACATAATATAATTCAATTATGCACAGTACACCACCGATTTCCTGGTATTAAAGACGAGCAGAGCAGAGCAAGCAGCAGCAGTCAAGCACCCAGCCACGCACGCACATCATCTTTTTTTCTTGGGAACATATAATTTCCACATGGATGATCAGCTTACCTGACACCAATATCCATTCTTTTATTCTTTCTGTTTACCAGAAAACAAAGATAATGATCTTTTCCAGTCTCACCCACGTGCCTTCTTCTTCTTGTTTTTTTTTTTAAGACAGTACCTACGGTACTCCTAGAGTGTTCATTCTCCACCACCTTCGTTGTTTATATACGTTGTTATAATTTAATTTTAATTTTGTTTTGAAATATTTTTCCAAAAATCCAAAAAAAAATATATATATATTTTATACATTCGTGTCATTTTCGAGATGTTCATTCCAAGATCTTCAATTATTTTTCTCATATAATTGATATTGATTTTTTTAAATAAAAAAATCAAAATACAAAAAAAGAATTGGAGTAAAATGAAAAAAAAACCAAAAATACATAAAAAAAAATATAAAATATCAAAGTGAAATCAAGTTAATTGAAGACCAAGCAATTAAAAAAAAAGATAAAAATATTGGTCTATTAACTATAAACTAAAAGAGACCAGTCTTTTAACCATAGTGAAAGCTTAATTTTTTCCTTGGTAAAAAACTTGATTTTAGGAGTACAAGAGTCTTTTTCATGGGGTTTATTGATAATTATGTTAAAAAAGGGTATTAATTAGTAATTTTATTTTTTTTACAATATAATTACCAAATAATCCTTGAAAAACACTCATTTTCGTTCATGAGCTTTTCAGGTTTTTTTTATTTTTTGTGTATGTATTGTACTTAAATGTCTCTAAAAATTAAACTTTCTTTATTATGGATGCAAAGTCATTTTAGATTTGGTCCCCATTCTTTTAATTGCAATGTATTTTGTCTTGTATCATTTATTAAGTTAATTATTTTTTCTATTACATCTTTTTATACTTTGTTTTTATATTAGATTTAGTACTCATTCTTTTATTTATGATGTTTTTGGTCTTGAATCCATTATTGAATTAATTTGTCTTCGAATTTCATCCCTTGATATTTTTTTATATCAAATATGATCCTTATTCTTTTGATTGTTATTTTTATCATTTTCTTAATTGAAATTGTTTTTCAATTTCATCCTTTATGATTTGGTTTTATTTTCTTTTTGTCTCAAATTTGGTTCTCTTTTTTTTTAATTTATATTTTTAAATCACATTTTTAATTTGCTTTTTTCAAGTTTATCCCTAATTATTTTGATTGGTATAAAATTTTACATTGTTATTTTTTTTTGTTTGCCTTTTACGTTGTGATTCAGTCTCATGATTTATGTCATAAATTTTGAAGGTTGAACAAAGTTTGATTCAATCATTTTTTTATTTTTTAAAAAAATTTCATCCATCATCATTGAGTTCGTTAAAAACTGATTTTCTTTATTTTTTTATATTTTGGATTCTTTTGTGAATTTGATTTTTCCCTTCAATTCAATATTTTTTTTATATTTAAGGTTTGACATGATACTACTTGCAGGTTTTGACGACCTCATTTGGTTTTATTGGTGCTTTGTTTTTTAATATTTTTTTCATTGATTTTTTTTCCCACTTTAATCATTCTACAATTTGATTCTTGGAGTTTGACAACCATTTTTTTTATTTCTCTTTCTATTATGTCAAGTCATTGATTTTTTTTTTTTTTTGCTCTTTAAAAATGCAATGATAGAGCTTTAGCATCATTTTTTTTCCGCTGCAAAGAAATTAGCTAAGCCCAATTAAAGAGCGGGTTATCAATCTAGTAAATACTAAAGGAATCTTGTAAGAGAAAAGAGAGTCCATCATTTTAAGGGGAAAAAAACATTATAACCTCTATCTTATTACATTCTTCTAAAAATACACACTAAAAATAAAACATAGCCCTCATCTTTCTCTCTAACACTAAGCATACAAACACTTAAAAGGCATGCTAAAAAAAACCAAAAAGAAAACCAACCCTTCATCTTTAATATTCAAAAACCAAAAAGCAGCGGATGATTCATCTCTTATCTTAACTTCCCGACTTCTCAGCTCCCACTGGTGACCTTTGATCTTTCTAGTGACTTATTGGTTTCCTCCCTAGTGGCTATCCATTTGTATCACCCATGATGTCTCTCTCAGTAGCACCACAAACCAGTACTAATTTTGTCACCTTGCCTATGATAGTCAGCCTCCTGCAACTGGTTGTTCCTCTCACATTGATTTTTTTTTTTTATCATCTTAACATACTCGTGATTGATTCAACATTCTCCAGCCACTAGACTGACGACCACAACTAACCTTTCCTCTAAGAAGAAAACCATTGATCATTGGGTTCTCTCTTCTTATGAAACAACCTCCTCTCATCCATTATCCTCCAACAACTGAGACATCCTTGCCCTTTACATCACTAGTTAACATTGGTCATTATTTTTCTTAGAAAACCCACACTTTTGATTGGCCTCATCAACAACAGTAATAATGACAGCGACAATAAAAATATCAATGGAGAGAACATGAGAGAATATAAGAAAGAATGTATTTTTGGGCAGTTAAGTCTATCACTTCCAGAAGCGTGGTAGGCCACAACTAATCTTGATGTAAAGAGGTAGGAGAGAACTACACGATCCACTCTCATGTGCACTCCAGGCAGTAAAAGAGTCTCCTCCATACACCACAATTCATGGTAACTACTCCTTAAATAAGACTTTTTTTCTTTGAAGAACATGATGTCAGATATCTTTTTTTTTTTATATATAGTTGTTGTGATGTCGGGTAGCGATATAGTGACGACTTCACTAAAGAACTTTTTAAGACTAAGCTTTGTTATTTGTTTTTCAATTTCTATTTTATTTGTTATGTTTTTTTTTCCCTTACAACTTTAGCACATTCCTATTTATATTTTCATGTATCACTTTTTGAAAATACACATCTTAAACTTTAGGTTAGGTGAGAGAGTAGTTGTAAACTCTAATAAGAAATATGGTTAAATTAAATAATTTCTAAATAAACTTTAGCAATGTGATTAATAATAATAAAATCTAATAGGTTTATAGCCTACAGGAATATGAAAATGATAAATTATAAACCCAAGAACAAGAAGAAATGAAGATTTTGTTAGTAAAGAAATGCTTATTTAGAAATATAAATGTATACTTAATTTCTATGTCAAAAAATATGAGATAACCTACCTATATTTTCATGTTCTTCTATAAAAAAAGATTATCATATATTTAGTTGCCCCACATGATGCCACAAGTAACTTTTTGACAATATTATTGAATTCATCTCAATCCAATGGGTCAACATGGTGGCTAACGAACCCAGTATTTGATTTGGGCTAAGTTTCAAATTAAAGCATGTAAAGGTTAATCCGATGTAACCTAGTTGATTTGGCAGGTGCATCAACAACTTGATTGACTCATCGAAACCTAATTTGTTTTTTTTTTTTTACAAAAAGGTTTCATTAAAATGATATTTTTTTATAACAAAAGGGTTTATTTATTTATTTATTTGGCAAGTTAGTTCATTGAATGAAAAGCAATAACTATATGAAAAAAAAGTTCGGTAAAACTATAACAATTTGAACTAAAAAGAAAAAAAACATATTTTTAATCAAAAACCTAATTTTTCCATTCACATATTTCTTTTTATTTTTATGAGAACATTGTGTTTTAAACAAAAACTTATTACGATCATGAAAAATTAAAAATTTAAGAATTGATCATTTTTATGCACTTCCATGGAAAACAAAAAGGTTGAACAACAAATTTGAGAAATATTTAGAATAAAAGACTAAAAAAATAGGTATTTTATTGTCATTCAATGTTAAGCAACAATTTATTTTATGAATTCTATATATCATGCTACCATATAATTATGCATAAAATAATCTATGATATCATCACAAAAAGCCCTAATCTTCTTAAAAACAACTACATAAATTTATATTAGCAAAAGGTTTTTTTTAATAAAAGGTAGAAACAATTAAAATAAAACTTTGTTAAAATTTTCAATCATTTCAAATACAAAAACATACCTCTTTAATCTAGATTGCATTACCTTATTAGTTCATTTCTTTATTGTTTTGATGAAAACATGTTTTTTAATCAGAAACATTGTTTTTTATATTAAAAAAAACTATCATGATTTCAAAAACAAGTTTTAATAAAAAAAATTAAAAAAATATTTTAAGATTTTGTATGTAATTGAAGGAAAAGGAACTTAATTAATTTGAAAAAATAATGTAAAAAATATATTGAAAAATAACATAAATAGAAAATTCATTTTCATTGAATATTCAAGAATAAACTTTTAATTTTACTTCATATTAGGTGTGTAATAATAATAATAATAATAATAATAATAATAATAATAATAATAAGAAGAAGAAGAAGAAGAAGAAGAAGAAGAAGAAGAAGAAGAAGAAGAAGAATTGTTAACATGATCATCAAAACTTATAACTTTGTATAAGAATTATGCCAAATTTGAACAATAATTTAAATATCATGTTAAGTATTTTATTTATATTGCATATCAATAAAAAAAATATTAATGAAATTTGGAAAAAAATACATCGAAAAAGTATTGTAGCCTTTTATATATTTTTTTAATGTTTAAGGTAGGAGGACACATCATCCACGTTTTCGATCGCCAAAGAGGTGGCTGAAAAGTCATTTTCTTTTTTATCTAAAAACCTATTTTCAATATACTTTTACCTAAAAAACCTAACAAAACCCTAAAAATCATAATAAACCAATTTATAATCCTAAAAAACCCTTAAAATTGGTCAAAACAACACAAATCAAATTGAAAAAATAAATTATTTCCTAAGTTTAATATGTGTTTTCCGACAAGAAGGAGGTTAAAAATTACTTTAATGAAATTCTCTCTCATTAAAAGGAACTAAATGACAACAAGATCAACTTTTTTAGTGTCTGATATGTGACTGACTAACAACTTTTTCTTTCCTCGTCATTTTTTGACATCTATCTCTTTCCTCTCAAATTTCAGAGAATGAAATGTAAAATAAATAAAGTTTAATACTAAACCATGAAACTTAAAAAAACAAATAGGGACTAAAAAGAAAAAACGTTAAACTATAGAGACAAAATTGTAATTTTCTACACCAAAGTGAAAAAAGGGTTGCATTTGTTTAGATGTGTCAATGTTGATCCTTGTTGTTTCAATTTCTAAGATTGATAAATCAAATCCTATGTTGCAAAATCGAAGAGAAATCCAATATTGTTGTATTTTTTACATCGTGAACATAATATTGCACATGAATTGAGAAAAATAATTGTGTTAAAATCTTTTCAATATAAAGCAAGACGACAAAATTGAAAAAACAATAAGGGAAAAAACTGAGTAAATTTTGCAAGAATGAATAAAAAAAGAAAGAAAGAGGAGCACTGGTCATATCTAAAATGATGTTAAGTCTGGTGCCATAATGAAATAATAAGTAAAACAAGGTTATATTTCAATTTATTTTATCTTATAATATAATTGTAACTTTTAATTCTAATATAACGTATAATTATAATTAAAAGAACCTAAAACACCTTAGAAAATCCATGTAGATGAACACTAAAAAACATTGTTCACTAGAACAATGTAATAATGTTTTTGTCACTCCACCCAAAAAACTTAACGTTAACTTTCAAGGGCATTGAAGTCTTTTCACATGGCTCATTTATCATTTTTAAATAGAGCGGAGAAAAATAAGTATTTTTCCATCTTGATTATATAGTGAAACAACTAGAATATCTTTAAAAGCAAAAAATTTCAACTTGACGCCAATGAATATTTTTGTATTTTCATAATAGTTTTTTTGTTATTATAATTTAAGCTGAGGGACACCTTGGTATTTTCTCAAATAAAAAAATAAATAATTAAATTGCACGTTATAATGACGACACTACCTTTAAAGTAAAAAAGATTAAGCTTGGGGCTAGGGGGCATTTTTTTTTCATAATGATTTTTTTGTAATTATAAATTCAGCTTAGGGGCAATTTTGTATTTGGCTAAATAAAGAAAAAACAAAAACGATGGGCACACATGTGGCGCACATGTACGAAAATAAGAGGTGTCTGCTCCCTTTAGGAGACGCCTTCTAGCATAAAAAAAAAAAACCCTTCCACTATCTTGTTGAAAGTGTTGTTATGTCCTCTTTTTGTTAGTGCGGTGTGTGTCATTAGTGGTGGTCCGGTTTAGCGTTGGTGAGCCTTTTTTTTCCCCTTCTTTTTTTCTCTCTCCTCCCCCAAAAATTACAGATGGGCTCTCTTAATTGTTAATATTTCAACGTTAGTCCTTATTTTTTTATTTTTTATTTTTTATCGTGGCCCATTTGTAGAAGTTTTATTTGTTTTTAATTTTATCATTCAATCTTAATTTACCAAATATTATATTCTCTAATGTGGTCCTCATTCTTTGAATTTCATATTTTTTCTTAGAACCTTTTGTAAAAGTTTTAGTGGTTTTTAATTTAATCATTCAATTTACATTGATGGTATTGTGGTTTTCAATTTGGTCCTCAATGTTTTGATTTCTAATTTTTTCTTGGCCTTTTATAAAAGTTACTATTCTTTTCAATTTTATTCTTTAATTACAACATTGTTTTTATTTTTTATGTCAATTTTGATCATTATTCTTTTTATTTTTTTATCCTTTTACTTTATAGATTTTGTTTTTCAATTTCACCCTTCAATTAAGTATAAAATTTATTTTGTATTTTAATTTTTATCCTTATTTTTTTAATTGATATTTTTTTAAAAATCCTTTTTAATAATTAAAATTTCTTTTCAATTTCATCCTTCAATATATAATTGATTGAGAATCAGACTTCATGGTTTTTTTAGATTGAGTGCTTCGCGTCTAGGGACTCGGATCATGAGTTTTAAAAGTTTGCATTGTTTTTTTATATAAAAAATAGGGCTTTATAGTTCTCTTTAGTTTTTTATTGCGTTATTCAAATCATAATACCTAGGCTGCGGGTTTGACAGGATGTTCCAAGTTGACCCAACCCTAATTAGCATGAGTATAAGTTTATTATGAACGTTTTTATATCTTTTTTTTATCCTATTTCAATAAATAAATATTATTTTTTATATAAAAAAATAATTCAACCCCATGATAAAACACAGTCATCAAGGCTTTTAATCAACACTGACCATCCTCAATGTAGTAGCATTTTATTCCAAAAAAAACATATCTTGTTCCTCCTCGAAAATTTTCACTCTTGTATCTAGTTCTCCTTTCTTTTAACTATTTCTCAAAGAAATAAAAAATAAAATAAATTAGGAAAAAATATGAAATTAATGAAAGAACCAAGTTATAATTGAGGGCAAGTCCTATGGAGTTTATCTTGTGATTTCTCTTTGAAATAGCCTAACTAGTTTCCATTTTAAATTTTGAAATGTTTTCAAATTAATTTTATGTGGTTTTGCTACTTTCAAATTATGGCACTGCGATAATTTGTGAATTTGTTCTGTCATTTTATTTGGTTTCCATTGACTTTTAGTTTTATGTTTATCTTTTAATTTCTATAAATAATTGATGATAGTTTAGCTCTATCTTTGAATTTTATGTTAGGAAATCTATTTTAAAAACAAGGCTATTGAGTGAGTATATTTGAAGCCAAATTTAAAGTGTGTTTCATTTACTTTTAGAATTAAAATTTTGTTGAAATAAAAGTTCATCTACGCAGGTCATGATCCAACAAAAGTTCATATTGACATGAAACATTAACATATTAAAATAAATTTTAAGTGAATAAAAAATTAATTTTAAAAAATTATTGATTGATATGTTTTTATAAAATCCAAAACCCTCCATACCTCGTAGAAAAAAAAAAAATTATTTTATGGTTTGTATAGTGGGAAGTTGAAGGATTATAAATGAGTTTAAAAACATAATATGGATCTAACCTATTTGTGGCTCAGGCTAAGCATGGGTCGCTTGAATTTGAGTTTGTGTTTTGCTAACATATTTTAGACTTAGATTTGAGTTTTATTATAAATTAATTCTTTGGCCTATAAGAAATTATTTTTTGCTTGCCTATTTATACATCTAGCCATGGATAAAGAGTTTGAATAGTCTTCTTACTTTTGAAAAAATTATTTTCAAAGGGAAAAAATATATGGTTTTTAAGGTAAAAAATTATCATATTTTTTTTCCTTTTCATGGCAAGTAATAAAGGCAAAATGGTGGGAATTCATTCTATTAGTTTCTTTTTTTTGGTTCGTGGACCTTGACAAATAGTGCAACTAATCATGGTAATTTTTTTGGAGTTTTAAAATGCTTATAAATAATACAACTAATTAAGATAGTGTTATTGAAGTTGTACCTAAAAGACAAGCAATATCGTTTAAAGGGTAAATAATTTATCCTTAATTTATGATAACAATTTTCATTTGAATCTAATTTTAAGTGTTTTACTTTACTTATGAACTTCAATTCAAGTTTAATAATGGTTTTATATAATTAGTATGCGGTTTATATTTTGATTTCTATTACATATTTCAATATATCAATATATAATTAGTATGCGGTTTATATTTTGATTTCTATTACATATTTCAATATATCAATATATAATTAGTATGCGGTTTATATTTTGATTTCTATTACATATTTCAATATATCAATGCATGTTAATATTGCTCTCAATGTTTTTTTTTTTTTGATAATAAGAATATTATTTCAAACCAGCTTTCATGTTCTATCTTAAAAATACACCCCTCACATTAACCTGATATATTTAAAGCATATTTGAAACATTTTGAATTGTTTTAATTCAAAGATTTTAGTGAAATCTCTTGTTTGAAACTATTTTGAAGGTGAATAATTAAATTTTAAATGAAACTCAATCTCTAAAAATGATATAAAAATAAACTAGAGGCAACCACTCTGATATACTATATTAAAAATGATAAATTAATGTTAAAATTAGCTTTTTTAAAATACTCATATGAGATGAAAGTGATGAATGTAATATAAAAAACAAAATAAATTGAATTTTATCTCCTCTAAACATATTTAATTTATTTATCAATTAAATTCAAATTAAACACTAAATTCAATAACAGTAGAGTTAGAATTGGCTCAAAACAACATGAAGAAAAATTAATAATTTTTCAAAATTTAAACTAAAAAAAAGAGTAAACCTTCTTAAACATACCAACACCTTAGAATTTGCCCTAAATTGTTTCAAATTAAAAGAATAGGATGTAATTAAAAATAATACACTATTATATATGTAGGTCCAAAGTAAAAGAATTTGATGGTAATAAAAATTAAAAGGAATACAATTTTGGTTCGGCGAGATATCCAACTTGCGGATCAATCTCAACAATTTCTTTTAAAAAAAAAAAAAACAAATCCACCTAAAGAAGAATATTGACTGAGCTTGCGATCACGTTCACCTAATAAACCAGACATCGCAACATGGCCAGCCCTGAAGTTTCCACCAGGCTTAAACTACACAGTGTCCTATTATGGAAATAGGATCCGAATTCTAAATTTCTTTTTCCATCTTATTTTTTTCCTACAAAGAGTGGCCAGAAAAAAAAGAAAAATAAATAGAATTTAATTTATATATCTTTCCTCCCTTTTTTTTCTCTCCCTTGTCTTGACTTGCACCATGCTTTTGGGAGTCAGTGGTTAATGAACTCTTTAAAGGGGGTAATAAATCGTGGATTTTAATTATTATCAACCTAAATCCCGTCATGATCCATATCATCAATCCCTCATTGGAACGATAAAGAGAAGAAGAGATACTAAAAACTAATAAAAAAAGGAAAGAAAAATCAACCATCCAAATATTACAGCATGAAAATAAATCTGATTCAAGAATCAATAAATTAAAAAAGAAGAAAATAATATGTATAAAACATGATATCTCACATAAAAAATATGGATGGATGCCTGTGGTGTTTTATATATATGAATAAAAGAATGGAAAGAGCAGGAAAAAACGGAAAAGAAGAAGCATGATTAATGAAAACAAAGCAGTACTCAGTAGCAGTCAAAACAACAGACAGTACAGAGCACAGAGAGCCTATGTAAAAAATAAGAG
>Ga0325402_1007086_pt1 | contig 10635 bp, 8 predicted proteins | sample PopdelMetagenome_22_FD_207212 | JGI IMG/M metagenome (GOLD analysis project Ga0325402, IMG submission 207212) | Populus deltoides microbial communities from Bellville, Georgia, United States - Xylem-PdKOR-R3 | ecosystem: Host-associated > Plants > Phyllosphere > Stem > Wood/Secondary xylem...
TTTTTCACTTCTTTTTTTCTCCTCCCTTTCTGCACGGAATTCAACCCTATTTATAGGAGATGAAAGAAGAACATGGGGTGTTTCTCGGGCATGGTTTGTGGCCATTGATTTGATTAGGAATGATCCTAACCATTGGCCACAAATAAGCAACCTGATGCACAAAACTAGACTGTTAAAGCTAGCAGGTTAGATGTTTTAGCCATTTATTGTAGTGGTTGCAAGGTTGCAAACTGGTGAAGAAAAGGACAAGGTGTAGTATAAAGTCGGAGGATGAAGATGGTGTGCGTCTTTTGTCTTGTTTGGAAAAAAGATATAGCATTAAATGGCCTCCAAAAATGGCTTCACAAGTTGTTTTTCTAGTAAAATGGTAGGGGATGACAAAACAGTGCCGGATGACATGTTGTCTGTAACTTTTATTTTTGAATTTTATTGATCAAAACAACATCAAAACATACTGTTTCATTTAAATAAAATGGTATTGTTTTTTAGTCTTTTGACCTAAATTAAGTCATTAACCTTTTTTTTTTAATTTCAGCCCCTAAATCTTTAATTTATTCCATTAAATCCTCAATTGAATTTTGATTTTAAGAATCAATTCAATTTCACCCCTGTCAAGTTTTAAAATGATCCCCTGCGTTTAGTGTCTTTTTCATCTTGGTTCTCGATTTTAGATATTTTCAATCTCGTCCCTAACTGACCTTTGAACTTCTAATTTCTTTAATCTCACTTCTGTTTTCAGTTGAATTGGGTCTCCGAATTCACATGTCTTTTGCAAAAAGGTCATTAGTTATGATTTTCTTTAATTTGACTCCTAATTAACCTCCAAACTTTAATTTTTTGTAATTTTATCCATGATTCCACCCAAAAGAGATTAGAAAAATTAAATTTGGTCTTCTAAAAAATCAATTTTCTCAATTAAGCCTAAATTAGGCTTCCAAACTTAACTTTTCACCAATCATATCCCTAATTAAATTAATTATACCCATTGATTAAGTTTATACACTTAATTTATTCTTTTAATTTGATTCAAATTAATTTTTAAACTTAATTAAACCTTTAATTAAGCTTATTATTAAATCAAATTTTCCTATTAAAAGTCTAATTAAGTCTTTGAATTAATTTTTATGTAAATTTGTCCAATAATCATTTAATTTGACCTTATATCTGCATTGTCTTTCAAGCTTGGGTATAATTGAGTTCTTGATTTTTGTCCAAACTCACAATTTGGTTCCCGCATGCATTTGAAAACCTTCACAATTTATTCTTGCTAAGTTCTTAGTCTTTTATTATTATTATTATTATTGTTTTGAATTTTAAAAGAAAATGATAATTTTTAGGAAAAATCTAAAATTGAGTTATGACAATCTTGATGGTGAATTTAAACAAGAGAATGGTGATGAAAATTTGGTTTTTAGAAAAACTTTAGAGCTTTGTGATGATAAAATGATTCTTAAAACTAAGGCCCATGACTACATGGATTTTGAAAGATGTTAGGTTAATTATGTCCAATGTCTCTCTACTATTAAGGTTTGATTAATTAGATCTCTCCATTATTGATCTGATTATTTAGAATATTTTATTATAAAATTCATATATATTTAAGATTTTTTAAACCTATAAAAACAGTAAAGAAAGTGTGCTGTCATCATGGTTGCATGACACGTGTCTATCTTAGATAAGAATACTTTGCTATTCAACTTAAATCAATTCTAAAAAAATTACTTATACATAAGAAAAATAAGAAAAATAAAAATTGAAAAATATGAATCAATCTTGTTTTTTTTTCTCTCTCTCTCTTTTTCTAAAAAACATTGAATCTTCATTTCTTTCCTCTTGGCTCTTATAAAATTAGCTTTTATTTTACGATTTTAATGGTTAAGTTCATTTCTTTTACCCTTCTCTCTTTATCTTATAATTATTAGTAAATGATTTACAACAAAGAAGACACATATTAGCATACAAAACTTATATTAATGATTGTTATGAATTGAAACATGTATTAAATGCTAGGTTTATTATGTTAAAAATGAGTCCAAATACTTTTACGTAAACTAATAGTTGAAAAAACTATAAATAAACATTTGAAGCAAAACTTTTGATATCGATATCAATTAAAAATCATAAAAAAGAAAACAATGCGTTACAAAATTAAAGAAAAGTAAGAAAACTGAGATTTTTGAAGTTAAGGCATGCTTGAACACATTTGAAGCAAATTGACATCCATAAAAATCAAAGACTTTGAAAACAAGACTTTTAATGATAATACTGACAAAGAATTCTTTGAAAACAAAATGGTAGGTTTAAAAACTCAAAATTAAGATTAAAAACAAGATTTCAACATAAAAACTCACCAATCTAATTTTAAATTGACACCAACAAAATGAAGTCAAATTTTTATTTGTAATGGACACTAACACCCATCCACAAGCAACAAACTAGTATATAAAAATAAATATCATCTTAAGAACTCAACAAACAAGCAAGCAAGCAAAAATAAAAAAAAGTAGAACCAATTATCTACATCTTAGTTTAATCCAATAGGAAACATTTCTCAACCTCCCATCTTCATCACAAAGTGTTAACACCACCTTATTTTGACTCAAAATTCCAAGAGTTGGAATTGAAATGAAATATATTATTAAAAAACCACAAATATATAGAAATAAACAAATTAAAACAACAACAAAAATGAGAAGAACAAATAAACCATAAAACGCTAGATCTTGACTCTTAAATGGCTAATACATTGGACCTATATGTCACTACTATCATTAGCACTTGATGTTATGTGTTATAAAGGGAGATCAAGGTTCAAGAGGGTTCAATTTATCCTCTTTTATCCTCTTTTTTTTTTGATGTCTTTGGTGGCCTTGAATATTGATGTTACTATCATTATTAGTGGAAGGACATGCTAGTATGATGGTGTTTGGCTATGGTGGTGCTTACTTATCGTGTTGTTATTACTACTAAGTCGTTGTCTTCCTTCATGAAAGGAGATTAGTGTATGAGTTTAGTTCAACTTAAGTTAGATTTAGTTGGGGTTTCTAATTTAGGTTTAAATCTATTATAGTTGGTTTGGATAGTTGGTAAATGATGTGTTAAAGTGACTGTTAGTTTGAATGGTGAGAGAGGTTTGACTAGAGTAAGTTTAGATTGGCTTATGGTTTATGGTGCATGGCTTGACTGAGTTTATGGCTATAATAGTTTAGTGGCGGAACAAGGTTGGTGCTAGTTTGAAGGTGTTGGTTCGATATATGTATGACTTGATTTTGTAATAGGTAAATGATGTGTTAAAGTGGTTATTGGTTTGAATGGTGAGAGAGGTTCGATTAGAGTAAGCTAGATGGAAAAAAAAGAGAAAAAAAAAAAGAAGGTAAGGGAGAAAATAAATAAAGAAGAAAAAAAGAGGAAAAGAAATATAAAAATGGAGTTGGAAGAGAGGAAAAATGTTATTTTTTTAAGAGTTTTTTATTTTTATTTTATGGATGATGACTTTTTTTTTTCTTAGAATGATTATAAATTAGGCTATTTATAAGTAAGGAATTAGGTTCACCCTTCATTTTATAGTATTTAGATTGCAATTTTAAGGGATCCTAGTATAGATTTTAGGATTGTGCGGGGATAGGATTAGAAAAGCAAGTGTAAGGTATCTCTTTCTTACTATATATTTATCTCTTTTTTTTTACAATTATTTTTTTTCACCCCCTCTCATTTTTCATTTTGATACTTCTTGTTTTTCACTCATTTTTCCTCATCTTTATTTTCTCTTCCATTTTTATTTTTTTATGATTGCTTATTGCCTATCTTAAAATAATAATATATAAAAATATTAAAAATCTTCAAAATCCATGAAATAGTAATCTTTTTTTTAAAAGATAGAGCTTTTCAATAAAAAAAAAAATACATTGTTTTAAAGATTTTTTTGAAAGTTTCAAAAAAATCTTTGAAAAAGTGGGGGATAAAAAATGGATTATAACATTATTTTTTTTTAATGATTTGATGGGGTTATTTTGTTTGTTTTAGCAAATCGGTTGATGGGTTTTTGAATATTTGCTAATGGTTGGTGAATGATGATTTGAGATAGGAGGAAAAGAAAAAGGAAGAAGTGTAAAGATGTCGAAGAAATAGTGTAAAGTAGTAGTAAAGACTAGCACAAATACATAAGAAAAACGTTAGTTATACTTTAGTGTTGGGTAATTTTTGTCAAATAAATGGTAATTGAGCTGAAATGTCAAGCCCGGTGCTTGGATGAGTTTTTCCGAAGGGGGTTTCTGAATCCAATTTCAAATTTGGAGATAGGACACCACCACTTTTGGTAGTTGCAGTGACAGTGACCTGGTGATAAAGGCAAGTTGAGCAATTATGAGAAATTTTTAGATTAAATCCTTATACATCTCAAGAGAATTCTTGGAATAAAAATTATATTTTTGGTTAATTTGGATTGAAAGACTTTTCAGTATACTGCAAAATCTACATCTTTTTCTTTAAGGGGGATAGTGGGGACTGCAGGATCTTACGCTACGTCTCCTCAGTGTCTTACGGATCTAGCAAATAGTATGCGCCTGGCGATTCACAGCTGAATAAAAAGGCCACTCTCATAATTCCCTTTATATTCTTCTTCCTGCTTTTTTCTGATCCAAATTTCCATATCGCCCGTGCTCTCTTTTGTCTTCGTTAGTACATCTGATGGGGTTTCGTTCAAACCCTAGATTTATCATCTTAGTCGTAGCTGCTGCTGTTTTGCTTCTACTGTTGTCCTTATCTCACACCGCCGCTGCACAGGTCTCTCTCTTTATTTTTGATTTTTTTTAATCTATTTCTTCTACTTTTCAGTTTAAGATGTTAATAAATGCGTGATGTTGTTTATTTATTTATTATAGGAAAATGAGGGAGATGAATCAAGATCCTTTCAAGACCTGGGCCGCCGTGGCATGGTATTCACCATCACCATCATATGCTACTTTGTTTGGTCATATACTCATTTTCTTTTTAATGGATGGGTGGATGCAGGTCGTTAGAAATGGAGGTGATGCCAAATCTGCTGGTAATGGTCTTAAATTGGAATCGGGGCTTGGAATTTTTGATGCTTTCTTTGCCAGCTTGTCAATGATTTTGGTCAGCGAGGTAATTGGGCTCTCGCTCTCTACTGCTGTCTTTTTTTGGATTGATGCTTGACCTAATCTTCTTAACTTTTCTCTGCTTTAATTTGATTTTGTTATATGTTTCTATTGCTTGACTATTACGGTGCGTGCTAGATTGGTGATGAGACTTTTATAATAGCAGCTCTTATGGCAATGCGACACCCTAAATCTACTGTGTTATCGGGTGCTCTCACCGCCTTGATTGTCATGACAGTAAGCTGCCCTTTTTTATTTTTATTTTTTTTGTTTCAGCAGTTTCTACTTCAGCCAAAGAACCCTTACCTTCTCCAACTTTGTTTTCTCTCTCCCTCTCCTTTCTTTCTTCTGACACTGCAAGGCATTGAATGGAATGGTCCAGCCAGCAACTACACTGAACTTTTCTTATTCTCAATGTTGGTGAAGCTTAAAGCTGTTGTGCATGTCATTTAGGTACTTTCTACTGGACTAGGTAGAATCGTGCCAAATTTAATTTCAAGGAAGCATACAAATAGTGCAGCCACCGGTATGTACTATATAAATTAACACTTATCCAGTGCAGCCAAATTTCTTGTTTTCTAGAAAATGCCTTCCATGCTATCCTATTCATCATTTACAATTGCTGCTATTTCTTTGAAATCCAAAGTATTCTTCATGGGAAGATTTAAATACTTTACTACAGAATTGGGATGTATTAAAATAATCAGTGCACCGTCTTTGTTTTTTAAATGCATTCACTTGGGACACTATTATAGCATATAAAAATATGTATGGCAGGATCAATAGTGGGAAATTGTGGAGCTTGATGGGGCGAGGATGCCATCTAGGCACTCCATCAAGAAATGTGTCATCAATGTACTGTTTCTTTGCTATCAGCCACTTAAATAGAATCATTTTCTATAGTCTTATAATCATGAGAAATATTGGAGGAAAAACTATCGTTTTGATTTTAAATGGTTGCAAATCTTGCTTGGTTTCACTCGTTGGACTCTCATGATGTGTAATATGTGGACGAGAGCTGGATATTTTTGTGTTTTGTCTACTTGTGGAAAACTTCCAGTTTTATGAAAAAACGTTTTCCACAAGTACATGATCTTTGTAGTACCAAAACGTTACCTCCACAAAAATCCTATAAATGACTGGAATAAGGAGCTTGGTGCCTTCCTTGTAATAATATATAGGAATTAAACCACAGTGAATTTTCCACAAGAACAAAAATAAATTCATATTTACTTGATGAATCTTCACATCACGAAGTTTGAACACAATCATCTTTGTGGTTTAATTCTGTTTGTAGAAAGTGCTACAAGTAAATTCCTTGAAAATTCCTTGAAAGTGCTACAAGTAACTTCAATGAAAAGTATATCTTCAAATAATTCTGTTTGAAATTGCAGCCCTTTTTTGTCCCTATACTTTGTATATATCTTAGAATTCTCAGAGTCGACTATAGTTGAATAAATGTTTTAAGGGGACCTCTGTCAGTTGTATGGTCAAGGACATGTAGTGTCCTACAGGTTGCATCGCTCTGAATCTACAATTAGTGTCAATAAAATGTAGTAGTCATAGTTTGACTTTTGACTTCATATTTCGCATTCACATGGTAAATGAAGTTGGCTTATCTTATTTGTGTTAGAATCAGGTTAAATATGAAAACTCACAACTGTTTTCTTTCCATATGCAGTTCTTTATGCATTTTTTGGCCTGCGGCTACTTTACATTGCCTGGAGATCGGATTCAAAATCATCACAGAAAAAAGAAATGGAAGAAGTATATCTTTATTGCTCTTAAATCTGTCTATTCACCTGTTACATGTCTACTTGGAATATACATTTTCTTCCATTGCTGCAAGTATATAAAATCTCCTGCTAAACAAAAGAGAGTTCTAGATTCTTGTTGGTTCTTTATCTCTCATTTCAGGTTTTGGATGTCTCTTTGGATGAGTAATTGATGGTAGAATGGTTAGCATGTTTAATCTGCAGAGTTGTATGCCTTCACCTCCTCCCGTCTCCCTAGTGTTTTGGGCTTTGAGTGCACCAGTGAACTGTTCCCTTATTTATTATTACTATAATCAATTGGCTTAGCCAATTTGCTATTAAATACCTGAACATCATCAGCCTTTTGATCCAACATTCTTTTTTTGGTGAAAGTCAATATTGCCTTGTTTTGCCCAGTTTTATGTCTCTCTAAAAGTTCCTTGTGTCTTTGGGTCATGAACCTTTTGTATTTTTTTTTCGTAAGATATGGTTTATGTATGTAAATTATGTAGTTATATTAATGTGAGGTTCCTAGCATGATTGTGATCTCTTTTGAAAGAAATCCTGGAGGTATTTATTGAAGCTTCAATTTCAATTTGCTCCTCCCTGCATCAACCTCCCTGAGCTGGTATTACCTTTATCTTGAATTGTGTATTGTGTGTTCAGGTAGAAGAAAAGCTTGAGGCTGGCCAAGGGAAAACATCCTTCCGCCGTTACTTTTCAAGATTTTGCACACCAATATTTTTGGAAGTATGTGTAACTTGTCATTCTTATTCTGCATTTTGGTCTCATGAAGTATTTCAGATTCTTTATTTTGTGACATGGTGTTGGGATTTGCAATGCCAAATCCTTTTGCCATTCTGTATTTAAGTACAATGATAACTGTGTAAGGTTATGTTTGTTTAGATATTTCTATTATGATTCTACTGTTAGCATCTCAGCGGAAGCATGTGTGTTTTTTCTATGCAGTCATTTATTTTAACTTTTTTAGCTGAGTGGGGAGACCGTAGCCAGATTGCTACAATTGCTGTAAGTTCATGTTCTGATTCTTAATATTTTTATCAAGATTTTTTTGGCATGGCTTAGTCATACTTCCATCCTTGCCTTGCAAAATTTTATTTCTCCTTTTCTTCTTGTGCCGACTCGTCATTTTGAGTGCTCTGTTTCCCTTTCATATGCTGTGAATTATGATTTTACTCCATAATGATTGCTGCAATAGGATTTTGGGCCTTATATTTTGTAGTAGAGATAATTTTATTGAGAAAGGAAATTCAATATAGTATGAAAATGGAGGATATATCATCCTTCCTAAGAACAAGAAAATATCTCAATCAAATGAAGTTCTCCTATCTTTCTGTGCTCTAAGGATACTTTAGTGATGCCCATGGTAGAGTGCCCTAAATTCAAAACCACTGTAAAGGTAAATGTTGAACTTCGGTGCCAGTTTTTATGTATCTTTGACTTGAATTTGCATATACTATGGTTGCTGTTACAGGCTTATCATTGGAGAAAATCTCATAAACCAAACCATCATACCTGATGGTGTGTCTTGATTATATTGGTACCATGTATGGGCTTTGATACACCTCTCACCATGCCATGTTAAATTTCCCATGTGATGTGAAACTTTGTCTTCCGATTTTGGCTGCATAGCTTAAAAGCAATTAGATAACTTTCTTTTAGGATGGTGTGCACAGCCGCTAGCTCCCACCAACCTAATCATCTACACGAAAACAGTAGATGAAGCAGCAACATTTTTGGCATAAGAATTTAGGTAGTTTTTGGTGTTGTGATAACAGTTATTTTTTGTTTGGAAATGCATTAAAATAATTTTTTTAAAAAAATTATTTTTGATATCAGCATATTAAAACGATAAAAATTTTTTTTTTTAAAAAATAAATTTAAAATTTTGTAAAAATTTAGTCTTGTAGGGATGTCTGAACTGCCTAGTTTTGCGGACAGAGTTCGGAGTTCTTGCAATGAGAATTTTTAAGCATATCTTCCTGGATGTAATAGGATCATGGGTTTGTGCATGTTAGGTTTCTTGAGAGTCCCGCCTAAATTTAGTGATGTTTATACCAGTGAAGTCTTGTGTAATTGAAAATTTATATATATAGAAAAATTAATTCGTGTAGGCAAATTGTCGAGTACCCTTAAATTGTGTGCTCCTTATTTGCTATGTTTATTGCCACTTGCCTAACATTTTGCAGCAGAACCAAGGTTTGTCATCACAAGATCCCTGGCTTTTAGTCTTCAAATGCCAACACCCACTATTCACGTGATTTCAATTTTCATGGTTCTTCGGTTGTGCCTATTCTATCTATATGATTCTTTAAGCATCTGGCTTGCATGTGTTCGTGAAATAGTTTGAACACTCACAGGAATTCTTGAACACAAAAGCAGCTGTGAAGATTTTGCACGAAAAATCAACATGGCTCCCGTAATTAAGATGCCTGCTGTTTTCTTTACTTGGCTAGATTGATTTGAATGGTGAAATACTGTGATTAGGAAGCAATTGTGTTCTCTGTTTTTATTTTCCAGGGACGGATGCCATTGTTTTGATAGGATACTGAACATGATTTATCTTCTTCTTGATGGGTTTTTATATTTCTCAAGAACTCGGAATGATCTCAAATTGCGATGCTGTAGAATATGTTATTATATAATATTTTGACAAGAATGTCTGGCTCCTGCAGCTGGCAACACACAAAAATGCCATCGGCGTAGCTGTGGGGGCTACTTTGGGACATACCATCTGCACCTCCCTGGCAGTGGTTGGTGGAAGCCTTCTGGCGTCTAAGATCTCTCAAGGGACAGTTGCAACCATTGGAGGCTTACTTTTCCTTTGCTTTTCCTTGTCGTCTTATTTCTATCCTCCTCTATAACAGCTGTTTATAACCTACTGTAATTAAATTAAAATTAAAATTAAATGAAGTATAAGTGAAGTTTAATTAATAAATAAGTTGAATTTATATGTTTTGAAGAGATAGAATTCAATTTATTTTGTTTTTTATATTATTTTTGTTCTCATTTATTGTCGGTCTTTAAAAAAAAAAAAAAAGAGAACGAATATTATGAGGAAACTAGTTTTAATACCTAAAGGTGCATGAGTCATATATTCTGCAGAACATTGATCGAACTTAAAGGTGCATGAATCATGTATTCTGCAGAACATAATTCTTGCCAAGATAACCACATTATAGTGGGTATAGTTTAGTGGTAAAAGGAACAAAAAATTAGTGGTAAAAGTAACAAAAAGAAAAGCAATTATTGGAGTGAGATAGTCATAGTTGGAAAGAGGATTCAGCTCTTCTTTCTCTGATTCAAAACTGTGTTTTCATAATTTGTTAACAATTTAATATTTATAATGTTTTAGTGTATGTTCATACCTATTATGTGGATATATCAAGAAAGTTGTATGGTCTAATAAAGCTACTATGAAATGAAATATAATATTTACTCATGGGTGGGTCCCCAAAAGGGGCATTTTAATAAGGTTGATTTCCTGCTTTTGCAATTAGTTTTTTTTTTTTTTAAAGAGAATATTAAATGAATTTAATTGAGATATGGGTGGAATATAATGAAATAAATCTAGTGCTAATAAAAAGAAAAGAATAAAAAAAATTATCTTTCCTATATACTTTCTAAGGTTCCGTTGCTACAACTTAGGGAATATGTGTGTGTGTGTTTTGTGGCCAGCCATTTAGGGAAGAAAGAAAAGAAAGAAATTTATGAAAAAAAGAGAGAAATTTATGATAAAAAAA
>Ga0325402_1007088_pt1 | contig 10634 bp, 6 predicted proteins | sample PopdelMetagenome_22_FD_207212 | JGI IMG/M metagenome (GOLD analysis project Ga0325402, IMG submission 207212) | Populus deltoides microbial communities from Bellville, Georgia, United States - Xylem-PdKOR-R3 | ecosystem: Host-associated > Plants > Phyllosphere > Stem > Wood/Secondary xylem...
CATTTTATTGCTATGAATTTGCATCTTGTTAATGATTTTCATTTGATGGGAACTCCAAGGGTAAGAATATAAGAACCCACATATAAGAAAGAGCAACTTAAGAAAAAAAGCTAAACTCATATTTAAGTATAGAGAAAACTTGACACAATGATTGTCTAAATCAAAGTATCAAAGTTATTGGAATGAAGACCCCAACATAACAATTATAAGGAATCGCGAATTGAAAATATAAGGAAGAATGCTAAAAAGGCAGTTAATATTTGATAAGTTCAAGATAGTTCAATGAAGAACTAATGGGTATGAGTAATTCTCACACAAGTAAAGAAAAGTTACGAAAAAATCAATAATAATCCAATCAAAAGTTACGACATCTCATCATGAGTGCTGTCACTCTCAGTCTCAATATTATTGTGATTCTTTAAAATCATAGCTATCTTATTTGGACATTAAGAAGCTATGTGCCAAATCTCAAATCTCATATACCTAAAATACTTTATATCTTAATTACGAGTAGGTCGAATTAGATTTACTTTTAGAATTAGTGGTGATTTCTTTCTTTGTCTTAGAAGGTTCGATTTTAGCACCTATAATTAACTTGATTTAGGCAACCCTATCTTTCTTATAATTCAACCTCCATGATGAAAAACAAACCCAAATTAACAACTTGTTGTGTAACTCCCTTTCTTTTAAGTTGTCTTTCCAACTTCATAGCTATATGGACTACGTATTTTAACTCTATATAATGTTGTGACTCAATTATATTTTTTATATCACGATTCAGACCATTTAGAAACTTAGCCATAGTTTCTTCTCTATCATGTACTATATTAGCTCGAATCATAACATTTTATCTCTTTATGATAATCTTCAACACTCTTAAATCCTCAAGTTAAACTTTGCAACCTGTGATATAATTCTTGGTAATAGTGTTCCAGAACATATCTCCTTTTCATGATTGCTTTCATCTATTCTCAAGTATCAACAAGTCTCTTATGGTTTCTCATCTTACTCAAAACAAGCTGATTCTACCATATTATAACATAATTAGTAAATTTAATAACAATGAGTTTTACTTTTTTTTCTCCTCTAAATAGTAATGACAATCAAATATCATCCCAATCTTTTTTTTTCCACTCTAAATAAGCCTTGAGATCATTACTCCTCTGAAATGCTAGAATTTTAATATTGATAGTCCCAAGTTTCTATCCAAATAATCATGGTAACCAAGATCCCTACCTACACCTCTATAGTCGAATTAATCATCTTGTTGAAAACCTTTATCTCTTTGGTTTCTAGGTTTTCAAAATCTACCCCTTGACCAATTGATGCATGGTTAAAATCTTTAGATTTTCCCTTTTTATTCTCGTCAACAAGCTCATTTATAGGTGATATAGCTCGCCTTTCTAGCCTTTTAACATTGAGATCCCTACGATTTAACCTATCTCGCATATTACTAATCATGGACTCATACCTCTCTAGTCTGTCAAAAACCTCTCCAAACCTCAACTTTGTCCTTTTAAATTGTTAGTGCTTAGCTCGAATCATAAAAATTTAATTATCCCTCTCTTTTAGTGGTGATGTACCACATTTGAAAGATATCATCGAAATCTAAAAATCACATTGATAGCAAGAAAATATATCGTCACTCACTCTCTCACTTGTTTGCAATTAAATAGATGTCACTCTATATGTGTTTCACTCAAATATAGCTTTTCACAATAATATGTTTATGTCTTTTACCTCTCGTGCTATTCTTTTCAGTTCTTTAATAAACTAATCATAAACAAATAGAAAGAATAAGTTGTAACATCAACCTCAGATTCTTTGGAATCAAAGAATCAAAAAAAAAAACAGCAATAAAATGAGTTATGAATACGAAAATGATAACACAAACAAAATAACAACAAAAACAATACAAACACAAAAATTAATATGAAAGAAAATAATAATTTAGAATTACTAATTTAGAATAAGATGTAATTAGAAACTCTAAGAAACCTAAAACTATCAATACACTACTAATTTAACCAAAAATAATAGTAGCAAAACAAAGAAATTTTGGGTGACACAAATTGACACCAAAGAAACTAATTTTGCAATTTAGAATTACCCGAACCTATAAGTGTTCAAATAACCCCAAAATCAATTATCAAAACTTAGATACCCAATAACCCCCCTCCCCCAAGAAATATCATATTGTGGTGTATTTTCCTTAAATTCTGAATTCAAACTTTGTAACTTTTGATTTGCAACAAATTCTATAATGTGCAATTTGTTTTTAAAAATAATTATATTAAGCCATAACAATAAGATGTAAGAAAACAATAAAAACTAATATGGAAACTTGAAGATATATATATCCTAATTTTAAATTATTACTCTAATATCAACTGATGCAAAATCAAAAGGTAAGAACCTTAGAACCCACACATAAGAAATAACAATACAAGAAAGCTAAAATTAAATTTAAAGATAGCAAAAACTCGACAGAATTATTACTTGAATCAAGGCATCGAAGATATTGGAATGAAGGCCCCAACCCAAAAAATTATAAGGAATCGTGAATTGAAAGTATAAGAAAAAATACCACAAAGACAATTGATCTTTAATAAGTTCATGATAGTTCAATAAAGAATCAATATGTATGAGTAATCTTCACATAAGCAAACAAAAGTCATGAAAAAATCAATAATAATCCAATCTGAATAGTAATCCTTAAACAAAATATTTATAGTGTCAAAATAAACTTAACCCTAATAGACGACTAAAATGACATTAACTAAGTTGCCACAAGTATACTTGTTAGGCATTAACTATTGTAACCCTTTATAAAAATATGTTGAATAGTTAACTATGATTCTTTGTATAATAAATAAGTAGCTGACTATATATCCTTGTCAAATTTAGAAGCTATCGACTTTATGTTTCCTTGCAAATTATGAAAATTTTACCTTGTAAGTTAATTAATAAAACTCCTAAACTACTAACCATAATATCTCACGCTAATTATAGATCTGCCACCTATAAAGTCTCATGCTAATTTGAAATCTTTTCCTTTATAGGAAATCTACAACATATTAGGAAATATAATCGTAAACCAACTAAGAAAATAATACAATTCTTGCAAAATGGATTTTAGTTTTTATCACAAGGCCTTCTTGAACCTTGATTGCTATGAAATTTTAATCCTACATAAAACAAAGCCTCTAAAATATCATAGTAAAATTTCAACTCGATATAATGGTCGGATTGAAAGTTATGCTTAATTAGGAAGATTATGGCCAAAATTATCTCTTTAACCCTCTTGGCCCTTGACCTTGTAATTGGCTTAATAGGCAACTTTAATGGATCCTTTCATTACGCTTATTTTCTCTTATTATCATTCATGAAAAATAGTATGTGACTGAATCTTCCATATTTATTCTAAGCAATTTAGATTTCATTTAAAGTGCTTGAAGTTGTTAGCTCTTCGCTCTTGTTGTTTTTTTATACTTTTTTTTGTCTCTCCATAAAATCTCAAATATCCTTAGCAGTTTTCTTACATAGAGTGGTTTTCAAGATTAATCAATCAAACTATTAGAAAATATAATTTTTTGACTTGCAATCTTTTAATTGTTATCCTTTTATCTCTATTTTTTTGCAAATTTATTATTGTTAATCACTTAGAGGCTAATTTATATTGTGTTTTGGAGGTTAAAGTACATTAAAATTCTTATGTTTTGGAGTTTTTACTGCTGGGTTTTGAGGTTTGTTCACTGCTGCCACTATTGGAAAAAACTTGTTGGTTTTTGTTGTTGTTATGTGGAGTTGATATGAAGAAGTTTTTGCTATTACAACAAGCTATCATTATTTTTATAAAGAAGTTTATGTTGTTATTTTTGTGTCTATGTGAAGGAGTTGTTGTTGTTACGTAAACTACTATTATACCATGTTTTTCTTAATTTCTTGGTCTTTTGATCAAACTAAACTCTAATACTAATTTTTAAAATCTCTATATCAATTTTTAGGTGATCTTGGGTCTAAAAATTGGTATAACAAAGATCAATATATGAAGATCAATATATGAATTAGGAAACCAGAGTAACAAGGTTATTATTAATGTATGAGTTCATATTAACCATGTGAAGAAAATTTTTATTTCTTGTACAAAGATGTTTTATTGTCAATCTCTGAGGTTAACATTCCTAGGTAGTTGGGGTTTACAAGTTCATGTGTCATATGATTTTAGAAGACAAAGAACAAATAAGCTCTTTTCCTTTCTAACATAGGAGTGTCCTCAAATGGTTTTACTGATGTTAGGCAATTTGAGTTTGAGTTGGATATGCAAATGAGTAAAGTTCTTAATGAAGTCTAATGTCAACCTATAAGCTAAATTTAAGCCTAAATTTGTATGTCTTCAATGCATGGGAAGATAATCTTATCATATGTAGTTTTCAAGTTCAAAATGTTATATTTTCACATTGTCCAACCATGCATGCATTGGAATTTTCTACAAAAGGTTTTGGTTATTTTAGTTTCTATGTTTATGTTTGTGTTTCTAGGAAGTTAAAAACATGTGCTAGTTAATATTTTTCTAGTTTTATATCAAACTCATTTATTTGAATCTTAATATTGTTATCTTAATGTTTCTCTAGATTTTGAGGGTTGTTCCAAGTATATATTTTTTATTCAAACTATGTACTAGAGATCTTTTAGCTAATTTTGAAATAAAATCTTTGATTGGCCTTATAAAAACCTATCAAATTCTATGTTTTCTTTGTGAGTGGTAGACTTATTCCCTTAACTATGTATCTCTAAAGTGGTGATTTCATCTGTATGTTTAGAGTTGTGAGTTATTTACATATGTATTTTTTTTATTTTGTACCTTAGATTGATGAATAGAAACTATCATTTGTATGAGTAATCTATTTCTTTTTAATTTCATACCATTCTGGTATCACCACCCTACAAAAAAGACAATATATAAACTCCTTAAATCTCATCAAATTAAGTACATTTTTTGCTTGGGTTGAAATTAAATATTGAGACTTAATTGAGAGTGAGTAATAATGTTAGAGCTAAATTGAGGTTTTCTCTAAATATATGCAATGTACATAACATGCAAAGCATATTAATGAGTTTATCGTGAATGCAGATCTAACCCAATGGTTGGAAGGGTTTTCATTAGTGCACAAAAAGATAGCCAAGTTTATTGTACATGTTCCTAAAACGACAAGTAAATATCATAAAAAAATCATTAAATCAATATAAAAAAATAATGTTTATATTTTATAGGGAGAAATGACCAATAATCTTACTTGGACAAGAATACTATTTAACAAGATTTATAGAAAAAAATATTTTGTATATTTATCAGAGATAAATATAGGTGGCATTCATGCATGTTCAATGTAGGTTAATAATTAATCTAGAATATGAATTATTCATTAAGAGTATTGTTAGTTAATTTCTCTTATGAAGCCACTTAATGTCATATATACAAATAAATAATAGATTTTAAAAAAATAAAGAAAATTCAGTGGAAATGAATCAAATTAAAGGTGAGGAAAGGAGCTAGTATTATCAATGTGTAATCTTAAGCCCCAAGAATGATTACAAAATAAACAAATACTAGTATTTGGAGAACACAAACATTTACTATATGAATCTTATCATATTAATTACATAAAATACAATAATAAAATTAAATTATTATTAATTTATTTAGTTGTCTTTAATTGGTTAAGAAGATTTTTTTAATTAGCATGCATGAGTTTTCCTTCTAGCATGCAAAACATCCACTCCTAAAAAAAAATCATCCAATGCATGTTTTTGCGTACATATAACATAAAACATGGCATAATTCTCAAGCAAGGAGAGGGAAAAAAAGAAAAAAGAAAGAAACAGATGTTAAAGTCACACCCAAGTTTTAATAATAATATCTCTAGTACTATAAAAAATAAATATCAACAAGATAAACCAATTAATATCAGCCTTTTAGGCCAGACCCAAATGGCTGGATCTTTTCTAGCCATTTATGTCGACCCAAACAATTGAAATTTCAGCCTAACATCGACACCCAACGATACCTAACACTCAATCTACCCAATCCTGCACTAGGACATATCTTTATGCATTATTTTAGGATTGTAGGAGTCAACAAACAAACTTTTCATACACATAATGTTTTTTTTTTATACAGAGTGAACATCATCTTCTACGCAGGGGCATTAATCATCACCAACATTTCTATCAATAATGACAAGGCTTAAAAAAAACATGACATGACACAATAATCAATGCCTACCATAGCTAGCCAATGCCTTTTTCTTATAGGAAAAGCACTTGATAGCATTAACAAACATCATTTTCTCTTCTGATAGATTTCCAGCTCCATAACCCATGGTGAGCACTAACTTCTCCACCAATGACATGTCTTATTCTTCTTGAAAAAAGTTAAAGGACTAGGTGTATAAATACACTTGTAAGCAAGCTGGAGCCAATTCTCCATACAAAGCCAACCATTCTCATAGTCAGAGATATACTAAACCATTAAAAGCCAAAGCTACTTCATTGAAAGCCAGGAAATTTACAAGTCATTGTAAGCCAATACAAACTCTACATCATATAACTCTAGCCCATACAATCACGTACATGCTAAAATTACACATTTTCTTCGCCTTTATTATTCTTCTCTTTCTATATTATTTCTCTATTATATTTTGTTCAGAAAATCCTTTATTTTTTAAAAGACTTGTTTTTAGGCAAACATCTAGCCACCAGATAAAGCTTAGGTACAATCCATCAACTAAAGACTAACTTAGTTATATTAAATTTCAAAATACAACTATACTTTCAAACTTTGATTTTAAAAATGAATTTATCAAAAGTGAAACTAATTCTCTTCTAGATTTTCTCTGTGAAAATTCTTCACAAGGTTCAAGATGAGCACACCAATTAAGAAAACTAAAACGTCATGTCATAACCCTTTTAAGACTAGTTCACTCAACCATAAGTCTATTAATTCAACCCAAGTCAGGCTCTTCCGTGAGACCAACTTTTACATCAACTAACTAGTTTTCAATCTTGTTAAATTCCTATAGTCCTACTATCTTACCTTCAAATTATTCTTTAGCTTTGCAAACCCTCATCACAAAGACCCATTTATTTCAAATACTCCATTAAAATCTTTTTAAAAGAAACTTATTAACCCATATAAATCGAGGAATGACATATGTATATATGCCCAATAGAAAAAAAATTTTATAATGAATATCCTAATAAAATCATCTCTTGTATTTTCCTCTTCAATTCCAGTTTAAGCTAGAAATTTTGCAAAAGACTAGATGATTTTATGAATTCATCTTGATTGACACTGACTTGGTCAAGATAACTCATAATCATGATACATATAAATTTTTAATTGCATATTCAAAAACAAATATTTTATAGGTTTTAACCTATCAAGATTGGAACCAAAATCCTTATACCCAAAAGACATTTTCTCAAAACTTTCAACCTCTTAAATTTAGCTATCTTTACTATCAACAAGCATGGTTCAATACTCTTTACCTAAAAAATTATTATCATTGTTGGTTTGTTCATTTTGATAAAAAGTTGTCCAAAGAATTTTCCATCATAGTTTTCAAATAAATAATGACAATACTTTTCTCCAACATATGGAATTCTACCTTAAAAGATTTCAGAAGCTTTGAATCTATTAGCATAAATTTTTTTTTTCAAAATATGTTTATATATCCTTATACTTTGTCTCCACCTTTGAAGTCTTTTGGATTTTATACTAGAACTTCATAATAATACATAATGTAGATGAAGAAGTTGGTTGCTTCCCAAATCCCATAAAAGATATCAAAGTAAAATGGTGGCTCAAATTCAATATAGACTAAGCTAGCTCTAAAGTAGTTTAATCATGGCTACAGTCTTCCCAAGACCAACCTGTATCATCATCCTCATCTCTTGTATAATATATATTTTTAACATCAAAAAGAAAAATTCAAGTTGACCTTACATTTTTTAATTATAAATCTGAATACAAAAAGAAACTTCAATAAACCCTGTCATAGATTTCAAGTTTCTTTATGAAGAAGAAAATCCTACCCTAGCCAATGAAGATTCAAATTATAATCCTAAAATATGAGGTAACTGTATAACCTTAGACTTATTAGATTGTTCAATAATTCAAATTCTTCTTAGACATTACTCATGCATCAACATCCACCTGGACAAATCGATAAAACTTCAACAATAATTTCAAGATTCTTATCCTTAGAAGATAACACTATTTATCATATAGAAGACAATCATCAACATCAACTTTCTTGTGTAGCAATTCCTTTCCACTTGACAGAAAAATATCTCAGTTAACAAACATCATCCATAATGATTTTAGAATTCAAGCAAGTTTCAATTATGTTTCAAGTCTATATGCTCAACTAGATATATGTAATATAATATTATAAAGTGTGTTTTTTAAAGTTAATTTCAGTTTAAGCCTTAAAAAATGACCACATATGTAATGGTCTTAACCATAATGTAATATGTTTCTCTTTTCAATAAAAGGTTTATGTCTTTATATTTTGTTTCTATAATAATAATAATAATAATAATAATTTTAGCTATATTATTTTCAAAATCCAATCTAGCTTATAGATGGCATCAAAGCCTAGTTAGTTGTGAGTAGTAAGAAAAATTTATCAAAGTGTACCCAATAGTATTGGTAAGTCAGTATATCCATTGGTCAACCTTGTTAGCCATTATTAAGCATTTTGGTGGTCTCAATGATGTTCTTATTAGTGTTAATAAAGTTTAATAATGTATACCTAACAATGAAAACACCTAATAATAATAATAATAATACAAATGATAATAGTAATAATAATACAAATAATACTGCTAACAACAACAACAATAACAATAGTAATAATTATAATACTATTAGCAATAATAACAATAATAGTAACAGTAATAATACTAATTATTAATAGTAGTACTAGTAGAAGTAACTATTATAATAATAATGATAACTCATCCTTTAGCATTGTATTTCCTGGGGATTAAGTTTCACTATTTTCTTATATATGGTAATTTCAGCCTAATGACCCGAGTTACGAGTTTGAAAAATTAATGTTACCTAATATCCTCTTTTTTCTTTTTTTTTTATTAATTTTTTTCCCGATTCTATTGTCCAACATTATTTTTTAAAAATAAAATAGGTTTTGTGGTTTTCTTAATTTTTTTTTTACCAAGTTAACCTAATCTTATAATCTAGATTACGAGTTTTACAAATTAATACAAGTAGGCTTACCCTTTATTACCCAGTTTACACATTTATCACACTACCTTGAATTGACTCAATCCTTTTATATATATATATATATATATATATATATATATATATAATTGCATATATCTAGATGTTTTTTTTCTAGGTTATAATGGTATTTTTAAAATTTATTCATTCACTATCATTATTAATTTTTTAATCATTTGATTAAATCAAAACAAACATATTAAACCTGGCAAGGTTTATAACTCGAGTTGTTTGCTTTTTTTTTTTTAAACCCACTTGCAGCATCTAGAAATTGTTTTTTACACAAAGAAAAATACAAGCCCACAGCAAAGCATGACCCGTATCTAGTAGCTACTAAAAACATATATGATTTCAATAGATTTCTAAAATGATTAAGAATAATTATTTCATTAATTTCTTATGATCAACTCTTAAGGTTACTATTTATTTTTTTATTATTAAATTTCTTTGAATATATTTAACATATAAAAGATATGTTTTTAAAATCATTCAAGAAAGTATCTAGTTTAAATTAGCATTAAAATACCCATATTGTATAAAATAAAATCCCATAATACGGCTTATTCAAGGTAAAATGTTCAATTACAATTCTGTAGTTCAAGTTTTATATTTTCAACAATCTTCATTGAGAAAAGAAACTATTTTCCACAAGTTTAATTGAATAAATCACATTAATATTAGATTCTGACGCATTGCTGTTTTTAATACATACTTTTTAATATATATATATATATATATATATATTGTATTGTTTGCTTTCTAAGTTTAAATTTTAAGGTAAAATATTTTTAAAAATTTATTAAATTCTTCAAAGTATGTTCATTCTATACAAGAAGTGTATCTTTAAGATTTTCTTGAAAAAATATGTCAAAAGAATATGAAAGTTTTAATGATATAAATATATTTTTATCTATAGTTTTCAGATCCGGCTTGATGGCTGCCCTGATTCAAGGTCCGGGTCTCGGGTTTTGACCGAGTCATTGGGTTGCCCGGATCAATATTCCTTTTCTTTTAAAATCAAAACGCCGCTGTTTCAGTAAAAAAACAAAAGTCAACGGGTTGCAACCGATTTTTTTGACCGGGTCTTGCCGGGTCAATCCGGTTAGCTGGGTCACGCTGAATTTTTTCTTTTTCTATTTTTTCTTCAACTCGGCCTAGCTTCAGTCTTGGATCGGATGGGTTTCAAATTGACTCGCCGGACCGGGTTTGAAGCCCATGCTTAGCTTTTATCATAAACTTGTTTTTTCTTCATATTTATCAAGAGGAGATCATGAGTAGCTTTCAATCAATTTGTTTATATTTCATGTAAGAAGTTATTAAGCCC
>Ga0325402_1007090_pt1 | contig 10630 bp, 8 predicted proteins | sample PopdelMetagenome_22_FD_207212 | JGI IMG/M metagenome (GOLD analysis project Ga0325402, IMG submission 207212) | Populus deltoides microbial communities from Bellville, Georgia, United States - Xylem-PdKOR-R3 | ecosystem: Host-associated > Plants > Phyllosphere > Stem > Wood/Secondary xylem...
ATGAGTAAGTGAGTTAATGGATTGTTGATTTCACGTGTAGAATATCCTCAAATTGGGTTTAAGAGAATAAATTTGTCTTTCCATTAGATTTAATTAGAGCCTTGTTAGTTTTGATACATTCATTTAAAGTTTTTTTTTTCCTAATGTTTGCCTCATCTTAAAATTCAAATTTAATATAATAAGGGTTAAAAATAATATTTCTTGCTTTTATTTCGCATGCATGTCTATTAAAGAAAATACCAATGAAGCTGTTTTATTTGAAAAAAAATGTAAAAAAATGTATGTAATAAAAAGATCAATTTTAAAGGTTGTTATTATAGGCCTTATTAGAATTAAAAAAAATTACCAATATTATTTTGTTATTATCTACGTAAGGGTGAGCTAATTCCTATCCATTATCAAGTGATTACAACAACTATTCATATACATTTCCGTTTTTTAGTGGTTAATGATTTTTTACATGATCTTTAGTTGCGTAATATATTAAATTAATCGCAAAACATTCCCAATCATCCGTTGTCGTCCAGCGGTTAGGATATCTGGCTTTCACCCAGGAGACCCGGGTTCGATTCCCGGCAACGGAACTTTTTTTCCCTTTTTCCCGGCATTCATATCCTACACAGGCTACTGCCCAAAGGCGACCCAGGTTCACGTGAGGGGGTTCCATTAGCTTCCCGCCATTGAGCCGAAATAGAGGAGGGTCTATGACCGCACGGGTCCGATTATATGGAAACATGGCTGCAAGATTTTGTGGCTAATGGTTGTTAAGGGGACACGATTGCCTTATCACGCAATCAAACCTATAAACAATAGATCAAGGGGCCATCTGGAGACCAACTCAAAGAGTATTTTAAGGAGTCATTGTCCCCCGACTCCAACAAAGCCCAAGCCTTTGTTGAGCACCTTCACTGTCAAGTCTGATTTACACCATGAAAAGCGATACAGCGGGAACGGATGCATGCGCTGATAAATGATTTCCACTGTGGCTGGCAAACTGGCACATCCACAAGAACCGCCATCTCTAGCATCTTAGATGCCCACCCAGCTGGTTTCAGTCATTGATTCCCCATTTCATAGTGACTCTTCTATTAAATAATTTGGCATGATTTTCCATTTCCAACAGCACATGAAATTAGAAACTTGCCAAGAATTTTCACAGCACGTCACAAGAATGATCATTAACAAGAGTACTCTATACAAAACTTGTATCAATTGTACAGTAATACACACCAAAAATGAGAAGATCTCTAACAGCGGAGATCGCGTGTTCAAACCCGGTGAAATAACTATAATCAAGATATCAATCAACCCTCAAAAGAAAACATAGGCTCAAGATTAAAAAATTAAAAAATTAAAAAAAACGGAATGGTATATTGGGATCTCACTATCTCGGCTTCACAGATCAAGTAATGCTGGTGTACACTTCTGGCATGGTATTAGTCACTTGTCAATTCCAAGTTCCTTCTGGATATCTCTTGTCAGGCTAAATTGTAGAGTATTATGCCATGGAAATAAGGTGCGAGTAACTGGAAGTTTTCTTCGCAGATCCTGCAACACGTCAAAAGGAAATGATTATGTCTACAGTTTAGGAGGCATAATAATAACAATGAAAGAAGACATACAGTTGGGGAAGGGAATGATTATGTGTACCACCACCACAGATTTTCTACTAAGGGTGTTAGTAATGCAATAATAGTTGTTTTTCAGATAATTTTTTGTATTAAAATACATGTTAATAATATTTTTTTATTTTTAAAAAATTATTTTTGACATCAACACATTAAAACAATCCAAACAAATTATATTAAATTTTAACAAAAAAAAATTAAATTTTTTGATAACCCAAACATGTTCTAAACCATTGTATTTCACAAAAAGGAAAAGCAATATGCCTTGGGTTCAGTAACTAGAGAGTACGTCTTCTACAGTTAAGTCCAATACAGAACAAAAGGCCAAACAAAATTCTCTTCACTAGATGCGGAAAAAACAAAATTTTGAACGAGTATAATCTAGCAAAGAATACCTTGAATGTGGTATCTGGTAAATTTGAATAGGACGCCTGTCAAATAATGATGGTCAATAATGAAGCCTTAAAATCCAAGCATTTAAATGAAAAAGGAGATGCAATGAAAACCTCAAGAGATTCCAGGTACTGCGACTCATGATGGCGAATAATGTTGGCTATGGAAATAGCACAATCATCGGGGGCCTGAAACAAAAGATTATAAAGGATCAATCATTTTTTTCTTCTATTCATCAGCAAGTGAAGAACATACACTGAGATATTCATGATGACGAGAACAAGCAGGTGCTCCACTCCCTTAATATGATTCTAATATACAATCTAACTACTAGAACTGTGCTTGAAGTAATATTATAGGAACTTGTTATTTCACAGCTGCTAGGGTGTATTCTAGTGAGAATTTTTTTAACCACTTTCAGTAGAAAGATGCAAAAAACAGAGAGCATGCTCCGACGTCTGAAGAGTGAAGATCACTAGAAAATGCTCGATCATTCTACTAATCTTTAATGTTTGGAAGAAGGCATAAGGTGGGCTTAAAGCTGGACTTCTGAAGCCAAGCGCTGGCTTTATCCTGGAATATTTGCAATAGAATCTGGGAAGTGGCAAGTGTTGCTTTCAAGGTCACTCAATACAAACAACCAGACTGGATGCACAAGTCACCCAAACAATCAAAGTTCCCCATGCCAACCCAAGTAAATCTACCAGTAAGTTCTTGGTGTAATGTCCCAGCCTTGCACCTTACATGCCTTCTCATTTAAGTAATTGGTCAACTGCTGCATTGTTCTGATTACCAGATTAAGGTTCCAATTGAGTGGTGTCATGTGAAGGAGATTATAGAGATGGTCTTGCCCTTCAGGATGTAGTAGCTACTCTCCAGACTCAATATGTGCAACCTTGAGATTGCATGCTCAAGACTTTGCACCAAGCAATGCCCTACCAGCCTTATCTCTTGAAAGAAAGAAGTTGTATTTTCATGATGAAGAAATTCCAAGCTAAAAGACTTGCAGATATTGTAATAACCTGAAAGATTGTTGCATCTTTGCATTCATGTTTTGCATCCAGCTGAACATTTCCCTCTTCAAAATAATGGGCACCCACCTGAAATAGGAAAACCAACTTAGCGCTACCCCACTCAAACTATCTCCGTCTTTAGCTATCTCCGTCTTTATTTTCAAGACCTTCCTAAACTTCGATGGACCTCAAATTTTCACCCAAGATAAAGCAAGATAAAGCAGTATGTCATTAGACCCCACCTAAAAATATAGGGAAAAAGAAACAGCTTATACTTGCATTTTCTTATAAGTATGCATTCCGACTTTCATATAACAGTCTACAGAAGTCAATTTTTTTTATCATACCTGTAATTCACCTCTTACTTCTAGCATTTGTACATCTTCCTTGAACTCTATGTTCCACAGTGATCGCCAACTTCCATTGCTGTAAGATATGCAAAAGAACATTAACAAATGACAGGCAATCATAAAATGTAGATGCTACTGCTTGGAAGTGACTTGGTATGTGCAGCTACAAGCAAGTGATGGGACATCGTAAACATGTCCTAGATGAAGCATCCAATAAAAACCAAAAAGTGATAAGAATTCCACGAACCAGAAATTCTGTGGGCTATTTCTAACAGCAGAAATGACCACTACAAGCTCAAAATTAGATCCCGGCCCCTCCACATCCTTCCCTTTAACACAGCAGACAGAACATATACCTTTTGGATAAGCTTCTGCAACATATTTGAGTATTTCGGCATCCAGGGCACAACTAACAGAGAACAGAATAGCATTGGTGATGCAAGAATGTGTAGAATACTGCAAAAGAAACAGAAGAAAAGAACTACTCTTGGTGTGTTCTGAGCCATAATTCTAGTCATGAACTACCAAATTGCGCACAATTCTTTTGGCATTTAGATGTATAAACAAGGAGAAATTACAAATTAATCCTATGACTCACAATCCAAACTCAACCAAACATGCACAGAAGAAAAGATAATTTATGCAGAAAACTGTACTAGAGATACAATTATTCCAAACTCCAGAAACAAACAAAAAGGACTCTATATAAATGAAAGAGGAGCATAAAAAACAAAATAGAGAGATTTGGATATAACTCAAAAGCTCAGTCCTCAAAAAGCATTTAGCTCATTCATTCATAAGCATCACTGACTGTAGTTACAGATTAAGGGTACAGGATAATTTGATGACTACTGGCTCAAGCACTTAAGCGTTCCAAACATTAAATGATAAAAGCATAAAGCAGGACTAGTTCATATCCCATCAAAAGTACCTCTCTAAGTCTACCCTTCATTATATAAAGAATTCTAACCTCTAAAAGATCCTGGTCACACTATCAATCCAGCACAATGTAACAGGAAAAGAGAGTAATAGAAAATTGCAGCCTCGAAAGTTGAAACTTTAAAAATTGAAACATAGGCAGGGAATAACTGAGAAAATGTCGTTTACCTTGAAGATTTAAAATCAAGCTTTTAAAGATCTAGCATTGATGCACTAATGACTAAAAGAGCATCTAGATGATCAAAATCATATAGTAATAACCATGAAAATTAGAGAGCGTACCGAAATTCTTCAATATATGGTGATGAAAGTTCCTCATCAGCTGTGGGCCTCATGTCTGTACAAACCTGAACGAATTTAGCACATCATTATATAATAAATGGACTACCAAACACATCAGAAAAAAGACAGCAGACAAAAAATATGTGCTTCAACATTTTTAGATAACCCACTTGCTTAACATGGTCAACTATCGCAACCTGTGCAGTCCTAGGATCAAGAAACTCATTCTCGTCAAGCTCATTATATGATGTAACCAACACCTGTAAACACAATTTAAAAAACATGAGACAACTAACTGCATACAAAATAAACAAGTTTTACAAACAAAACATATCTAGAATCACAATTAAACCCTAAAATACAGTCTAAAACCAAATAATTTCAAAGTTTAATCCTCCAAATAAATAAACAAGTCTCTGCCACACAACGTAACATGTAGTATAGCTAATGAGCCCTCCAAATTTTAAAACAGTAATTAGCAACAAAATATCCAAATGTAAGCTAAATGAAACCTCTAATTACATATTAAACTCAAAATCAGCAAGTTAAAACCTAGCAAATCTATGATAAATAAAAAAGAAATTAGCAAAAAATCAAAGTGATAACAAAATAAGGAGAAAAATAATTACAAAGCTTCTATTTCTTCATCTATTAGGTAATTGAAGGCAAATCAAGTAATTAATTAAAAATCATAAAAATCAATCAACAAAATTAACAGCCTAAAAAGGAACAAAAATCTATAATACACTATAATTTCATTAAAACACACACATTACACTGCAATAAAGAAAAAAAAAATAGAGAGACTTACTTCTCCGCTTCGATCAGGTAATTCAAGGCAAATGAAGTGAGATTTATTGTAAAGAGGAAATGCCTCTAATGCAGCTTCATTATACACTTTCTCGTCATTCAATACCGACCTCAAATCTGCTAAATACAAAATCTTAATAAACACGCAGCAGAGAAGGCTACAGAAATTAGAAAACAAAACGGAGACGCAATGCAAATATGAGAGACCTTTCGCTATGTATTGGATTTCACCGGCTGGAGAGTTGAGGAGAAACCATTTAGCGGTCTCTCTCTTTCGCTTCTCGTTAAATTCCCAGTCCTCTTCTGCCATTTTTTGGCCCTGTCTTCTTTTGTTTCGCTTGTTTTTTTAAAATGAATTGGAGAGAGGAGGGGTGAGGAGGGAGGGTTGCGGTGTCATCTGGAAAAGGCGAGAGGGAAATGATTTTTGGATCAGTGGGGTCGGGATATTTTTTAATGTGATCGTGACCGTTCAATTGTAATATTACCTTATTGCCGTTGTAAATGCCTCGGTTTTAAGGTACGGCATGGAGATAGATTCTTTTATAAAAGGACGAAAGAGACACTGTAACCGATTGTGTAACATTACTTAAACGGTGTCGTTGTTTGCAAAGCTGGCGTGTTTGCGAGAATTAACATGAGTTGACCCGATCAACCGATCATATCCTAGTAAAACCCGGTAAACCCATAAAGCAGCTTTTTTCTTAAAAGCATGTTTAAATTGTGATAACAATTACAATTTAAAATATTTTTTATTTAAAAATATATTAAAATAATTTTTTTAATTTTAAAAATTATTTTTAACATTATCCCATCAAAATGACACGAAAAATTAATTTTAAATAAAAATAAAATAAAAATTTTAAAAAACACTGTAGAAAAAACACAGCCAACCATGCTTGTATTTTTAAAAATTAATACCTTTTCAATTAATTTTTACATCCTGATATTAAAAATATCAAAAATCACCTAGGAAAATTAAAAAAAAAATCCCAACAACAATATTTTAAAACAGATAGCATGACATCCATTATTTCGAAATATCACATTACTTCGAATTAAAATCACATTAGTGTTTATTTATTTTTTTTGCCTTGAAATGCATTTTTCATTTCTTGAAACAAGAGCTTATCATTACAGATTAAGGTATTACATTGACAGTTGATGTTGAATTTTGTTAAAAGTTCTATTTATAGCAACCAAATCAGTATTGCATCAAAATCTACCAGAGTATTACTAGCAGGCGTTCCATTGCCCCAGTAAGTTAGCTTCCAAAAACTGTTTCCATGCCCTCACTGGGCCTACATCTCTAATACTAGCAGTATGTTCCCTTGCCCTAAAGTTCATGAACAGGCCTCTGGCTGCAAAACCCAGTAGCTCAGTTGAGTCCATGTAGCCACGCATCCTTGAAATGATTATACTGTCATAAGAGAATCCAATCCTGAAGTAACGATCCGAAGAAAGGAGCTCCTGTGAAGGTCGGGGTTCACATGGTAAATCTCTTTCTTCAGTGGACACATGGCTTCCCGCGCCAAATGAACCCCAGTCAACCTGCTGCAACATATCAGCTGCCCTCTCTGTGATTCCAGCAGCAGCTTGTTGAAACTCGACTGATTGTTCCAATGCTAATTTTTCAACTTGGACTTTTAGTTGTTGCAATCGCTGGCCAATTCTTGAAGCCACAGCATCATACATTTTTCCTCTTGATATGTTTTCAACACCTTCCGCATCAAGTATATCGTCAAAATGGATTGGATCACCAAGAAGCACTGTCACCTGCATGTTCCATGGACATCAATTGAGAAAGAACAATAATGAGCACGGTACAAGTATAAAATAACTAAACACATTAGAACAAGAAACCCAAGCTATGGAAAGATCACAACCTATAAAAGGTACACGGGAAGTTACAAACAAATGCATTATTAATTTTGAAGGTGTGTGATGTGTACATGGACATGTCAGTCAAATTCCAAGCTGCTGTTGACTTAAAGGAATCTTTAGTTTGCAGAGTCCTGTTCTGAGAATTAATCGGAAAGGAAGTAGAAGTTGCAAAGACTATGCATACAAATACATCTGCATTTATATACTCTTGAAGGAAGTGAACAAAAAGGAAGCTACAACTATCCCAGTAGCTTATTAGAAGAAAATCAGATATTGTAAATGCTTAAGCAAATAATTAGAAACAGTAAGAACATCTTATATTTACCAGAACAAAAACAATCATACTACGTACCCTCTTTCCAATCCTTGGGAGAGTGGCTCCTAGGGGCATGATCTCTTGCATCCCAGTGTGTACAAATGGGATGACCAAAGGGACAGTGTCAGCATCAAGGATCAACCTGTTAAAGCATGAAATCAGCTATTTCAAACAGCACAGCCAATCAAAAAACACAAATGTTTTGATGCATATACGCACATATCCTATAAATCATCTTGCTAGCCAAGGCTTGGAAAAACTCAATGCAAAACAAATTGAGGATAGGATAAGAGAAGTGAAGGGTATAAAGCATCCTCTTCAATTCCCTTCCCCTGCTAAAAGACCATTTCATCTTTTCCTCAAGTTCTTGTTTATCAAAATTATAAAAGTGGATCCTCTTCCATGCCTGCCTTCCACACAACTAAAACAAAACCCAAAAAGATTTAAATGGTACCGAAGGCACTCTTACCTCCCCACACCTCTCTTTGAAGAACCCATGGTTTTTCCACCATCCCGAGAACGACTACCTTCAGGGAATATGTGAACCCAACTACCACTGTTCAACTTTGCAATAGCCATGTCCATGCCCTACAGCAAGATGATAAGAATAGCATATTAGAGGGGGGGAAAATACTTTGAAAACAAACATGCAAAAAGACTAGACATGCAGGGTGTGAAACTGACGACTCAAAATAGTCATCAACCTCCAAGCAAGTCCTCTTATAATCAAACTTTCCTTTTATTTTTTTGATAAGCCATTTTTAACAGCCTCAAAACCAAATAATAGAAACTTCAGCTTAAGGTAAAATAGCCATCGACATCACTAACTATGAGGACTGAACAGCAATGCAGCAAAGCTGTCAAACATCAGAATTAGGCTCCACAGCACAATAATGCGAATTAAACAAAAAGTTCGCAAGAGACAGGGATGCGGAAGAGGAGAAGACTTATTATCTTGGATGGCACCTATTATCTTATAATCTAATTTGGTCAAAATAACACAGAAGGAGCAAAAACACTAAAAACAAGCAGCAAGCAAAAGATCCAATGCTTAAAATCACTCAGACAAGTTGCATCAAGCAGAGATACTACATGCTTGGACAGCTAGCTCGATAACATGTCAGGTATTCAACAACAGATAATCAAGTACTTCTAACACCCCATTTAAACCAATACATCACTTGACAAACAAAAAGAAACACTTTAAAAGCTCACCTTCTGATAAATCCCTTCACCACGAGCAACTGGCAATACTTTGACAGATTGGAAAAATGCAGAACTCACAGGATTCTTAAAACAGCGATCAGAAGCACAAAGCGTCCATCTCAAGTTCTGAGCATCCATCAATACACTAGGAGGAAGCAGTGAAGCAATAATAAACGGGTCATCCACTGAAGCAACATGATTGCTCACCTGCAACAGACCATTATCCTCAACAATTACCTCATCACCACAAACCCAAAACAATTCCTCAAAATAAATCCCAAAACTGCAAAGAGTAAGCCAATAGAAAAACAAAAAACACAAGCATTATTGTTCCAAAGCCCACAAAGTAGAACGACCAAACTATACCGTTAAAAGAGGCTTGTTCTTGGGTCTATGCAGCAATGCATCATGTAATTTCTCCACACCATAAACCTGCGATACCCCAAAACCCCAAATTAGTAATTCTCGCAGAACCTCAGTCCTCAAAGCCAAAGATTACAAAAACAGTTCAGTCACGAACAAAGCAATTCCTCCTACCTGAACACGATTAAGTCCGTGCATAAACACATGACACATGTTTCCAAGCAGAGGCACAGCCACTGACTGAACCATTCGTATAATAACCGATTCTTCATCAGCACTAAAGTCCTTGCTGACTGCACCCACAGAATTCAGAGGTAATTCAGTAAATACGCGTCAATCTATGGGCGAATGTTGGTATTTAAGTATGTATATGCACGTACATAAAATACATACATCCATCTCATGTATGTACGTATTTTATTTCTTTATGGATGCATATAATGTAACAACGACACGTGTCAATGTGTATGTATGCATGTATGTGAAGAGTTTAAATATACGGTGAGGTGCATGTATGGATGTATGGATGGATAAATGAAGTAGTGGAAAGAAGGTGACCTCGTTTGCGATAGAAAGCGGAGGGGGAGTGGAGAGAATCTCGCCGAAAATCACGGAAATGGTTGAGCCACCGTTGGACGGTGGAGGAGAAGTAACCATCGGACGCGGCGGAGAAAATATGAGGACGGCGGCGATGACGATCAACCACCACTCTAAAGCGGTCTCGCAGACGGAGCTGTAGTGCTTTAGCTTTGCTCTTCCATAGATCTCCTCTTCCTAGCTCTATCCTCTGCACTGCCATTTTCACTTCATAAAGAGAGATCTCTTGCTCTTTTATTGTTTTCAGAAATAAATTTTTATTTTTATTTTGAGAGCAGAAGCGTGAGTGTAGAGAAGGAAGGGTTTGAGTTGATTAGTATTGGAGGTGAGACTTTGGGGGTTGGTTCTAACGAACGCATAAGGGAGGTTGTGCGTAGGTTAAGAGATGGCTTTTGGGTTTGGACTTCGGAGGGTCAAGGCATGGGTTTTAAAGTGTATTTGACAGTGTGGTTGCAGGTACTTTTTAAATAATTTTTTGTGATAAAATATATGTTAATGATTTTTTTTATTTTTTAAAAATTATTTTTGACATCAATACATCAAAACGATCCAAAACATATAAATCATATTAAATTTTAATAAAAAAAATTAAAAAAATTTTGGGAATGTCGCCGCAGCCGCGTTTCCAAACGAGCCCTTAAACTGATCCTGCCTTGTTTTAAACCCAAGTTAATTTATTTTTTTAATTTTATAAAAAAATAAAAATAATATTCTTAAAAAAATAAAAAATTTTATAATCAGATTATGGATAAACTTAACTTTTTAATTGGATTATATCAGTTTAATTTTTTATTTTTATTAAAATCCTACATGATAAAAATCTGGATCATGGATCAACCAACTTGTCTTATC
>Ga0325402_1007091_pt1 | contig 10630 bp, 6 predicted proteins | sample PopdelMetagenome_22_FD_207212 | JGI IMG/M metagenome (GOLD analysis project Ga0325402, IMG submission 207212) | Populus deltoides microbial communities from Bellville, Georgia, United States - Xylem-PdKOR-R3 | ecosystem: Host-associated > Plants > Phyllosphere > Stem > Wood/Secondary xylem...
AAAAAAAAAAGTTTATCAATTCACAGCAGCGCAATGTAAGTCAATAATTTAGTAATTACTAATCATCATGGTAGTGTGAGTGCAGAGAGTGAGACTTTAACACGAAAAATAAATGAAGGCAAAACATACGCGGATGTAATGCTTGATAGTATAGGCACATTGGAACCCTAATCATGCCGTATTTGAATGGAAGGAAGGTAGGAAGAGCCATTAATCGAAGAGAGCATGACTAGAATCACACCCACAGAACCCTTCACTTATTTCTTCCTTTACTACCTCTACTACTAAAACATACACTCAAGGTTAGATATATATATATATATATATATATATATATATATATATATATAAGGGCGCGGGCGGGCGCCATAGTCAACAATGAAATAAATGGGATTCTCCCCTTCTTCTCCTCCCTCTTCAAGTGCCCTAAAAACTTGTAAACACGTACACCATCTATGACGTTGGGTCTCACATGCATCAATTATGATGGCTCCACAATTTCTCATTAAAATGTCTAATCCATCCATCATCTCCTCTATGTGCTCTGCAATCGATTGCTATATTGGTGTGTGGATTTGTCATCAACCTCACTGCCCCCACATATATATATATATCGTGCACAGCCAATTTGATACTGGAGATTATAGGTGTTTTGTTTTTCAACCTGTACATTATGATCGAAATGTATACTCAAGGATGTGTGTGTGTGTGTGTGTGAAAGCTAGCTAGGAAATTAACCACAATATTTCATTTTCTCTGTGGTTTTTCTCCTTTTGTTTTTGATGAAACTAAGAGGTTGTTCTCCACAGGAAGCTGCATGATTATAATAACCATATGGCAACCAAAAATGAAAAGACTGGCAGCTTAATTACTCTATGGAAATTGGGAGTTGGGATCATGATGGCTTTGCTTGCGTGACCTTTATTAGCCTCCTGCTCAAGGGTCAATAGCTATAGAGTTGGCAAAAATTGATAGATGGTAGCGGTGGAAAGTTTAGTAGCTAGGCCTGATTGGGGCTCACACCACAAGTAACCATTGCAATTATATTTGCACATTCAATTAAAAAAAAAAACTCGATTGTTTCTTTCACACTTCGAACGGTATAAATGTGAAACAAGCCGTTCACATCCAATCTGAGATGTGACTTGGGATATAATTAATATTTTATTTTAAATAAAATATTTTTAATTCATAAAATCTCACAACATTTTACAAACAAAAACACACTCTTAATATAGTTTATCTTATTCTAATCATCATATTATCACCGCTACTTGTATTATCACCACCGTAACCATGACATTTGCGTCCATCATCATCATTTCTCCTAAGCATAACCGGCGTGTTGTTTACATATGTTGTAAGAAAATTTATGTGTAAATATTTTGCATATTTATATAAAACAAGCATCCTCTAATTCAGGGGGGGAAACTACATAAAGCTAGCAACATAAGATCTTCAAAGTTCATACAATAAACTTAAACCATTCCAATTTAAAAGTACTTGGCGGTGTGGTAACGTTGTTTTTCAAATAATTTTTTATGTTGAAATGCATGTCAATGTTTTTTTTATTTTTTAAAAATTATTTTTAACATCAGCACATCAAACAATCCAAAACATACAAATTATATTAAATTTTAGTAAAACAAAACAAAAAAAATTAAATTTTTTAGAAATATAATTCACACCACCTTCCGAAACGCTTCCTCATTTGAGATCCTAGAAGAGGAACGAATCGGTTTTCTTTTTTCTTTCTTTCCTAAGCAATATGTTCCAAAGCAGTCTGCAACTCGGCCCTCTCCCTATCTGCCCCACCCTTCTTTGAAGCCCACCAGGCCCATCTTAAATTAGGTGTCCCTGCTTTAGTTCATCCAGCCCATTAGACAGAAGGTCAGATGGAGAAAGTTTATCTAAGATGATATCCGTTCTTTTTTTTCTCTCCCTTTTCCATTGACTCGGGATTTTTTTTTTTTTTTGAATTATGTGAATTCACAAATGCATATTGCAAGTTGTAACATCTTAAATATGTAATAATTTTCCTTTTTCTCACCCTTGTGTGTGATCGACAAAATTTTTTTTATAAAATCTGTTTTCAATTTTTATTGACTATAATTCCCCTTTCTTTTCTTTTTTTTTAAATATTTCTTTCAAAAAAAAATACATCATCATTTGTGTTTGTTTTAGTAGTTAAAATTGAATACACAAAAGTTAGTTTGTTTTTGTTTATATTTATAGATTTCATGCACAAAACACAATTTTAATCGCAAAAACAAACACATTTAAATAAAATAATTAAAAAAAAAACAAAAAAGACTAAACATTTTTTTCTACTAAATGCATTTTTTACAAATATTTATTTTAATTGTTATACAATTAAACAATAATATACTTTAAAAGTACTCCACGCCAACGTGCCGACACTGCACTAGTGGTACTGTAAAAGAGCATTGTCTTTTAACTGTTCAAATTTGAACACATGGTGCTAAAAAATAAATAAAAAACAACGATGTTCAACTATTCATGTGTATTGGTTTACTTTCTTCACTTTCTCGAAACTCTGAGCCTGTGCTGCATTACGTCACCGTTTGGGAACTATTTAAAAAAATTATTATTATTTTTTATCATTTTAATATACTTGATATATTAATATTAAAGATAATTTTTAAAAAATAAATAAGATATTATTTTAATATATTTTTCATATAAAAAATATTTTAAAAAACAATCATTACTATATTTTTAAATATCCTAATATAATTATTTTAGTATATTTGATATACTTGATTGAATTCTTTATTATTAAGTATCATTTTCTTCCACCTGCAAGTATAACTGATATTATAGGATTGCTTTGATATTATAGGATTGCTTTCATAAGTGTTATTACCAAAAGCTAATTGCGGAGGCATTTTTAATGTAGCATGTTTTAAACACTGTAATAATATTTTTACTATTTTGATCCTCAGACAGAAAAAATTAACAGCAGTCAGATGGATTGATTTCTTTTTAAGAAGACACACTAGTCATTCCTAAATTAACTAGAGATAAATAAATATTTTTTTATTTTAATTATATAGTAAGACGATGAAAATTCTTCTATAAAAAAAATTTAAACTGGAGTCGAGGGATATTTTTCCAGCATATGGGTTGCGCCTCCCAAAATCCAAAAATATTATTCCACGGTGTCATTAGAAGCATCATTGCGTTCTCTTTTTGGTGGTGTCATGCATGTCGGTAATGGTGGTCTAGTTTGTCGTCGTAGGTCATTTTTTTCTTTTCTCTCTCCTCCTCTGAAAATTACAATTTGACCATCTTTGTTGTTATTATTTCAACTCGAGTCCTTATTCTTTTAATTTTTATTTTTTGTCATTTTATAGAAGTTTTATTTGTTTTCAATTTTATCATTCAATCCCAATTTCCATTTATTATTTTTTTCTAATTTGGTCATTATTCTTTTGATTACTTTTTTTGCCTTTTGTTGAATTGATTTTTCTTTACAATTTCACCCTTCAATCAAATATTAATTTGAATTTTTATTTCAATTTTAATCCTCGTTCTTTTGATTATTTTTTGGTCTTTTTGTGAAATTGATTTTTCTTTTCAATTTCACAATTTAATCAAAAATAAGATTTATTTTGTATTTGAATTTTGATCCTTATTATTTTAATTTCAGTTTTCCTTTTCTATCCTTAAGGCGGCTAGATCTTCGTCCTCGAGCGGCAATGAGTGTTATCGCCAGTGTAGGAGTGAAGAGGATATCGTTGGGCTTCAAATCCAACAACCCAATGTGTATGGTATGTGTGCCGCTACTACTCTAGCAACACGTTAGACATAATTTTAGTATACTCTGAACATATTAAACGCCTTAAAAGGTTGATTTATGAACTCAAACCACATGACATAGACGACGATAGCATACAACGTGCTGTCGATGACAGTATACAACGTGTTGTCGACAACGATAACAGACGACACATTGTTTTCTTTTGCAAAATATGATCACTGGAAAAATGACGCTTCGGTTTTTTGGTTTAAAAACTCATTTTCAATCTATTTTTGACCAAAAATATATTGATAAACTTATCCATAGCCTTGAAAAAAAAAAGCAAGTCAAAAACCAAAATCACTTGAACCCATAAACATTTCCGCAATCTAATCTACCTCCTCCAGCAAGTAGAATGAGAGAAATCACCTAGGTAAAACTACAATTATAAAACGAAACCTTGACACCGATTTTAATCTTTTTCGTGGCTATAATCATCGTCAATGATCACTTTTTTTAATTCGAAATTCGGTGTCCTTTCTCTTTTCTTTAATAAATAAAGATTTAAAAATAAAAAAATAAATTTTTGTACCAAAATTAAATTTTGAATAACTAAAATAATCGATCACCTATAAAACTAAAAAGATGGGGGGTGAGAATAAATTTTTTGTATAAAATTAGAAGCCACCACCTATTTTACAAGCCATTTTCACATTGAATATCATATTCAATCCAATCCTTCATTCTAAAAAAAAAATATATGTAAGTGAGTGTGACTAAATTATGCTAAAATTGAAAAATTCTAAAAATCTAACTATTGGAATTCATATCCACGGTTACAATATTTATTTATTTTACGAGGCTTAGTTTTTGTTAATTTAGCAAAAAGAAAAAAAAAAGTCCAAAATAAAAATTTGATGAAAAAAGGAAGCACAGTGAATCCATAAAGAAATGTTCTATAATAATATAACAATAACTGAGGCCCACCTGTTCAGTTAGAACTTGCCTCGGGAAGAAGCGTGTAAACGAAGAGTTTGGTTCTTACAAGGCAGGTCCCTCCCTCTCTTTTTGGAAAAAAGCTGTTGATATTCTTAAGAAAATATGAGAACAGAAATACACATTGGACCCACACCAATGAACCGTGAGATCGTAAACAATGACGTAAGACTTAGATTAAGATTTAATCAGACAGCTAAGATTTGCTGTTCTACGATAATATGATGTCCTATATGCGTTCTTTTGCCGACAATAGAAAATAAATCAAAAAAATAAAACCGTGGGTGGTGGTGTGCCTTGGAAACTATCATAAATAATAATAATAATAAAAAAAACAGCAAGAGCTTGGTTCCTTGTTCTTCCTTTATTAACCCTAATGGACTCAAAAAACAGGGTTTCGGGTCGCCTTTCAATTCTCTCCTCCTCTTTCATAGCCTCACTCTTTCAACTTCTAGAAAAATAATTTCTTTCTGGTGTTAATTGAATCTTTAATTTCTCTGCAATCGTTGATTTAGAGCAGTCATTAGTTAAACGCAAACAGGAGTTAGAGAGCGTTCGAAAGTTTCGATCTTTTTTTCAGGTATGGAATCTAATGAAACTCTTATTGTTCTGCATCAACAGATCGTGTCTTTCCTTTCGATTTTCTTATGTTGTTCCTCAATGAAAACATGTTTCTGGAGATATCGAAGGATGTCTTCGCCGTTGTTCCTTTTTTTGCCTTTTTTTTAGGGCGTGCTAGTGCTAGCCGTGTGATCCTTAACCATGACGAATTTGAACGGTCCAGATCTTACTAGTAAATAGCATTTTAAGGAGGCGACGGTTTGGATTGATAGTAACTGGAGACAAATTACATGAAGAGTTCATTCTATGAGCTGGAGCCAACAGCGTCCTGGAATTTATTTTTTTATTTTTCGTGCCCGCTCTACTTGAAAAGTCAATACTGTCCTCTTGATTGAGTGCGCAATAAAGAGAGTTGACGCGGGGTCATTTATGTCATTCCGTGGTTGCAGTTTTATTAATGAGTTCGATCTTTCCTTCAAATTCCAAATTTTCCATGGGTTATACCCCCCAGATTACTCTTTATCACCTTAAATACCCCAATATCACACTCACGTCTCCGTTTCTTTAGCAGGCAGTAAGAGGGTATATCAGTCAAGTAGTTAATATCATGAACCGTAAAATACACAAACAACAACTACCCCTCCTCTATAATAAACGACACAGTAATTATTATATTGCTAAGAACACGCAGAAGACACCATCTCACTCTCGTTCTCCTGAGATTCGTGAGAACATTGAGATTACAAGAACTTGTTTGAAAGTCCTAACCGTAACTGTTGTGTTTGTTTGATTGTAGAAACAAGAAATAAAACATGGGTTCTGAGCAAAACGATGGCACAAGCTTCCCACCAGCAGAGCCAAAGCTTTGTGTTAATGGGTGTGGATTTTTTGGTACGGCTGCAAACATGAACCTTTGCTCCAAGTGTTACCGTGACCTTCGTGCCGAAGAAGAGCAAGCTGCCTCTGCCAAGGCTGCCATGGAAAAGACACTGAATATCAATCCAAAACAACATATTGATTCTAAGGTTGTTGTCGATTCCCCTCAAGTTGTGGTGGCTAATTCCGTGCAGTCAGTTGTGTCTGCTGAAGCTTCTTCGTCAGCAGAAACTGTTGTTGTTGGTGGTGATCAGGTGCCATCAAAGCCGGCAAATAGGTGCTTTAGCTGCAATAAGAAGGTTGGTTTGACAGGATTCCAGTGCAAGTGCGGGGGCACTTACTGCGGGACTCATAGGTACGCAGAGAATCACGAGTGCCTCTTTGATTTCAAAGGTGCTGGCCGTGATGCAATCGCGAAGGCAAATCCTGTGATTAAGGCTAATAAGGTGGAGAGGTTCTGATCCGGATCCTGATCCTGATCCTTAATGGGTTGGTGAATTTGGTATTGCTCTTTATTTGGGTCCAGTGTTTTTTCAGGGTTTGGGTTTTAATTAGGAATTTAGTGTTAGCTGGTTTATAATGGTTGCTTCTTATACTGGTTTGGTTGAGTGTTTTATGGGGGTGGTTGGGACTAGGAGGAGAGCACCAAGTGAATGTATTCGAGGGCTGTGGATGGTTGATTCCCTAATAAAATGGATCAATGTTGCAATTTACTCTGAGTGGCTTTCCTCTTTTGGTACTCATAAAAGTCTTTACCACATCAAGGTGTATCTCTACTCATCTGGCTATTTAATATTTGCATGCCTTTTATTTTATTTATTGTTCCAGATTGTCAGTTTCTTTGTTATGTTTGTACTATAATATTGTGGACTCTCTGTGGCTGGATTCTTCCTGAACGCCTGTTCTTCTCCTTTGGAATGTTTTTACCATTATAATTAATGGAAGCATGGAATCCCCTGAGTATTCAAATCAGGATCCAGCTTTATGCTACCCTTTGTTGTCGTTCCCCTTTACATATATAAAACAAATGTTCATGATGTCCAATAAGGGAAATTCTGAGAGCGATGGTTGGAGTGGTTTTTACCATCTCCTTGGGATTGTGTTGATTTGTGTTATGGCAATATTGCCTGGACTAGCTCTTGCTGCTCCACTCATTCTTGTGTTATGAAGGTGATGTTGCTCTACGGTGAAATTTGCATCAATGGAAGTTTTTATAATTAGCAGCATGTGTTCTTAAGAGAGAAATGGGCTGAATGAGGAAAAGGTTAAAGGTTAAAAGCAAAAGATCCTATTCCAGAAGCAGCTAGCCGGACCCTAGTGGGACGAAGCACTTGCTGTTACGGCCTCTGCGCTAGGCCCCGGTGTGACGATTGAAAAAGTGAGGATAAAAGCTTTTAAGCTGGAATCTGTATGGAGCTGTCAGGCTCAATTAAGCGAATTATCGGTCTTCGTACTCACTTGCCTTCTGTCAATGTTCTTTGCAGCTAGACCCCACTGCAACAGAAACAATGAAGATGAGAACCTTTTAAGGCTGGAGTATTTTTGGGAACCTATCACAGTAAAAAAAGAAAAAAGAAAAGTAAAATAGCACACGCAAAAATATATTTAGGGATTTAATATACTTGATCAAGTTGAAAATAACATCTGCCTAAGTTGCAAATGCCAGAGTTAAAAATGCAATTCGTTTTTTTTTTTTGACATGCTTTACATTGCTGCTGATTATTGATATGCAAGCATAAACCCCGATTATAATTATGAATGACCTAGGAATTTCCAAATATTATATTGTCAGCAAAACATATTATTAATATGTATGCTCGAGTATACAAAATCAACTGATACTTTATTATATTTGCTGGGGGTTTTAAAATTTATATCCAATTATATCAATTTCATACAATCAACCCTATAGACATTAGATGGAGGCACTCTTTTTAGTAGACAATCACATAATGCATTTATATCAATTGACCTTCCAGTCCTATCATAGGACCTCCATTTATCGAAAGACTAGTTAATATGACGACATCCTATAGTATAGATGTCATTTCATTAACATGTAAATGGAAGATGTGTGTCTTGTGCTTTCATTATTACTCAACCAAAACTACAATCAATATATGATAAAGATGTATGTCACATAACTAACTGATATTAAAAAAACTAGCTTTGATAATGAATGAACAAATATACTTAAGCAACTCCATTAATGTATGTTGTTGAGGTATTGCAGGATCACTGCTCTAAAAATCAAGCAATTTAGTTATTTAAACGATTAAAGTAGTTAAGATTTCATAATTTACAATATTTAATTAAAATAGTTATTTAAAAATATTACTAATCTAAATATCTGACCTCTCCGCTCCAAATATTATCGGAACGATGCTAATTCTATATATATAGAACCGACCTATAATCAGGTTCTGCCTCAACAACCAAGTGGTCCTGTCTATCAACAATCCTAGAAGCAGTAAAACCTCCTCTCGTTTGAACCATGCCTCCCTTGATAAGTTAATCAAAGTGCATAATTTAACTTAAATCAACACTAAATCTAACAAAATAATTTTGTTAATTCACAATCAACAATCCAAAATCATTGATTATTTAACAAAATAACATAATTATTAATTCAAATTATATCTAATTAACCTGATTATAAAAAATCCTATTTTGTTTTAAAAAATCCCTAATTCAAAACTCTAACATTGTATAAAATCAAATTAACACACATTAGTATAAATTACATCAAACTAATAGAGGTAAAGTGTTCAGTATACCTCTAAGTATAGAATGTGGATGGTGATGGTGACTGGTTGTGGCTCTTTTAGCCAGAAATCGATTGATCCGTAGTGGAGAGAAAGGGGGTGTGATCTTGGGCTAGAGAGTGAGATGAGTGATCTTGTGGTGTTTTGGAAGTGTTTCGCGGTGGGAAGAGAAAGAAGAAAAAATATCATTGATGATAGAGAGAGGAGAGACACCAGTGGTTGTAAGGAGACGAATAAGAATAAAAGGAGAAAGAGGCTTTGAATATTAATTTTAAATAAAATCACATATGAAAATTATGAAAGAGCCATAAATAATATCTATAATTCACATGTTACAGATAAAAATAAAGATTAGTTAAACTATGTTATATTCTTAAATATTTTCTCTACAGTTTTTTTTTTCACTGTGATAAAAACCCAAAAAAACTCTTTTACGGCTAGTGACCTACTGTATATTTTAGGACCCGTGAACGAATTATCTGCCTTGACCAGTCCAAGTCTTGTATTTTTCCTGAGCTCCTTGAGCCTTAATCAAGTTTGTTTGAATTGTACATGTCCACGTTGAAACGAGGGTCTCGTGTGTCGGACCGGATCGCTTCCAGCTTGTTAGCTTCTGGAGTTTCCCCGTACTGAAATTGCGAGGAAGTGTTGTAGCAAGGAAATCGCATCAGTTTAGAACAAAGCCACAGCGGAATCACATCCCATATCAAGGAATAATATTTGAATCTCGGTGTATATATAGGCAGGGACTGTAAAGACTTTGTATAGGTTGTAGAATTGAGTATGGAGTGTGAAGGTTTTTCTTTGCTATCTTCTCTAAGAGCTTAAAGTTGTGAGCTATATACCACTTTTAGAATTACCTTTTACGATGGTATAACTGCAATGGATGATTTTCATGGCGGATGAGCGGAACCTTGTGATTGTCTTTAGTCTTCTTTTGCTGATATCCATGGCACTGTCTTTCATCACGTGCTTCTCTTTGCAACTTGACAAGGGTCTAACCAAACTCGTTGGCTCGTTATCTTTTGTTCTTCTCTTGAGGGTTGATCAGTGATGGTCCAATGGGGCGGCAGCCCTTGTTTTTAATGGGTAAAGTTGTTAACGTTATCATATCAGTTTTTCGATCTTCTTGTCTGTGAATGAACACTAAAATATTGTAATGGGGCCACCAATACTAGAGAGCATGAATCTGGTAGCAGCCTACCTTCCTTCTACCTTTCTGCAGTTCCATTCCTTGTTGCCCAGCTGGTGTTTCATTCATGAACAATTATTTTCGTTCCCGTGGCCACATCAGAGAGAATCTACAAGGCACGAACTGGATTATATGAATTGCGAGAAGTACTCTTTTCAGGGCACTTCGAGGACCGCAAGAAACCGAGTGGTCTTTGATCGACGTAAAGTGAAACGGGGAAAACTAAAAGCTTCCCTGTAAGGCCTGCCATGGTGGAGCCGACCCTAATCTTTCCATCTCTACAGTAAAGAACTTTGAGGAGTGACTTTGATGTCATGCATCCAACAGTGAATGGAAATCTCTATCAATCAACCTAGCTACCCGACCTTTACCAGCTTTTGAACGTAAAAGCTATGCATTTGATGGCTTTAGGCAATGTACATTGGAGCTCGTTACGAAAGAAATTGCACTGCTCAGTCCGTATCCTTGGGCCATTGC
>Ga0325402_1007098_pt1 | contig 10625 bp, 10 predicted proteins | sample PopdelMetagenome_22_FD_207212 | JGI IMG/M metagenome (GOLD analysis project Ga0325402, IMG submission 207212) | Populus deltoides microbial communities from Bellville, Georgia, United States - Xylem-PdKOR-R3 | ecosystem: Host-associated > Plants > Phyllosphere > Stem > Wood/Secondary xylem...
TGAAGGTTGAAACTAGTTTTTCTCACATTTCTTCCCATCTTTGATGGAGAAAATTATTAACTCTATGCAGTAAAAATAAAGACTTATTTGGAAGTTTAGATCTTTGGGAAGTTGTTGAAGAAGATTACGAAGTTCAATAATCCAACTGTAGCTCAGATAAAAAATCACAAAAAGAGAAAAACAAGGAAATCAAAAGCAAAAGCATGTCTTTTTGCTGTTGTTTTCACAACCATTTTCACCAGAATTATGTCTCTTAAATCAACGAAAGATGTTTGGGATTATTTGAAGAAGGAATATACAGGAGATGATAGAATTTGTGGCATGCAAAGTCTTAACCTGATAAGAGAGTTTGAACCGCAAAGAATGAAGGATTCTGAGACCATCAAAGAGTACTCAGACAAATTGCTTGGAATTATCAACAAGGTAAGGTTACTTGGCATAAATTTCTCTGATTGCAGAATTGTAGAGAAAATTCTTGTAACTGTGCCTGAAAGATATGAAGCATCTATAACCACCTTTGAGAATACAAAGGATCTGTCCAAGATCACTTTGGCAGAACTGATAAATGCCTTGCAGGCTCAAGAGCAACAGAGACTTATGAGGCAAGATCGTGTTACAAAAGGAGCTTTACAAGTAAAGTATCCCGATTCTGACAAGAAGAAATTCTTCAGAAAAAACCAGGTTTCAAGCAGTAGTGAGACTATTGTCAGTCAATTTCAGAACAAAGGAAAATTTATTAAGAGAAACTTTCCACCATGTTAACACTACAACAAGATAGGTCATCCACCATTTAAGTGCTGGAAGAGACCTGATGCAAAGTGTAGCAAATGTAATCAAATGGGACATGAAGCAATCATCTGTAGAACAAAATTTCAGAAATAGGACGAAGATGCTCAAGTTACCAGTCAAGATGATGAAGATCAAATGTTTGTAGCTACGTGTTTTTCAGTCCAGACCTCCTCAGATCACTAGCTAATTGATAGTGGATGCACAAATCACATGACTTCTAATAAAAGTCTCTTAAGAACTTTGCAATCTACTGAAGTTGCAAAGGTTAGAATTGGTAATGGTGATTGTATAACAGCAAAGGAAAAAGGAACGATTGCCATTACCACAAACTCAGGTACAAAAACTATTTTTGATGTTCTCTATGTACCTGATATAGATCAAAATTTGTTAAGTGTTGGGCAATTAATAGAGAAAGGCATGAAAGTGGTTTTCAAAAATCAATCTTACTATATCTTTGATGCTGCTGGACAAAAAATATTGCAAGCCAAGATGAGAGGTAAAAGCTTTTTATTTTTACCATTTGAGGAGGAGTACACAGCCTTTCCAACAAAGCTGAATGACATGGAAGTGTGGCATAAGAGACTGGGTCACTGTTATCAACAACGGATGATCAGTATGAAGAAGCATGATGTTGTAAGAGGAGTGCCTCCATTCACTAATCTTTTACCAAATTGCAATGCCTGTCAATTTGGTAAGCAAAACAGGAAACCATTTCCAAAATCAACATGGAGGTCTACACAGAAACTTTAGTTGATTCATACTGATGTTGCTAGTCCTCTTAGCACACTTTCAATAAAAGGTAGTCGATGTTACATATTTTTGATGAATTTACTAGAATGTGCTAGATATTCTTTATGAAATACAAGTCAGAAGTAGTTAGGATTTTTTGGCAATTTAAGAAGAATGTGGAGAATAACAGCAGCTGTAGAATTCAAGCCATTCGGTCAGACAATGGTAAAGAATATACTTCATCAGAATTCAATCTTTATTGTGAGGAAGCTAACATTGAACATCAATTCATTACTCCTTACACTCTAAAATAGAATGGAGTCAGTAATAGGAGAAACCAATACATTATGGAGATGGTTAGATGCATGCTACATGAAAAGAATTTGCTAAAAATGTTTTGGGCAGAAGCAGCTAACACAACTGTTTTCCTTCAAAACCGACTTCCAACAAAATTGCTAGAAGAAAAGACACCTTTTGAAGTTTGGTATAATTACAAACCTTCACTAAGTTTTCTTAAGATCTTTGGCAGTATTTGTTTTGTTCATGTTCCACAAATCAAAAGGGACAAGCATGACAAGAAGGCTATACCAGGAATCTTTGTTGGCTATAGTGCTATTTCTAAAGCTTACAAAGTTTATCATCCTCAAACTCAGAAGATGGCTATTACCAGGGATGTTCATTTTCATAAAGAAGAACAATGGGACTGGGGAGACTCACAAAGAAATATGCAGCTTGCAGATCCATTGCAGGATGAATCATTTGATGACTCACCAATTAGAGGCACCCGATCTCTTGAGGATATTTATCAAAGGAGTAATGTAGCTATCTGCGAACCAGAAGGCTATGAAGAAGAACTGCACATGGGAACTAGTTGACAAACCACTAGACAAAAATATTATTGGTATGAAGTAGATATTCAGGACTAAACTAAATGCAGACAACATCATCAACAAGCATAAAGCTAGGCTAGTTGTTAAGGGGTATGATCAGATTTATGGTGTTGATTATTCAGATATGTTTGCACCTATAGCAAGGATGGACACCATCAGATTTTTGTTTGTTGTTGCTGCATACAAGAACTGGAAAGTATTCCAGTTAGATGTTAAATTAGCCTTCCTAAATGGCATTCTACAAGAAGAAATTTATGTTGAACAACCAGCTGGTTTTGTGATTCAAGGAAAAGAAGACAAAGTTTATCTACTAAAAAAGGCTCTATATGGGTTGAAGCAAACACCTAGAGCCTGGTATAGTAGAATTGATGACTATTTGACAGGTTCTAGTTTTCAGAAAAGTTTATCTGAAGCAACTCTTTATGTGAAGAGAATCAACGATGATGTGCTTATAATATCACTCTATATTGATGATCTTTTAGTGACAGGAAGCAATATAGAGCAGGTTGAAAAATTCAAGCAGAATATGATGCAAGTTTTTGAAATGACCAACCTTGGTCTCATGAGTTTTTTTTCTGGGAATGGAAATCATACAAAGCAAAGAAAAAGTATTCATTTGTCAGAAGAAATATTCAAGGGAAATCTTGAAGAAATTCCATATGGAGAATTGCAAATCGATAGCCACTCCAATGAATCAAAAGGAAAAATTTAGCAAAGAAGATGACACCACCAGAGTAGATGAAGAAAAATTCAGAAGCTTGATTGGTTGTTTGTTATATTTAATAGCAACCAGACCTGACATACATCATACAACAAGTCTTCTATCGCATTTTATGCATTGTCAAAGTGAAATTCATATGAGAGTAACTAAAAGAATTCTGAGATACATCAAAGGGACTTGCAGCTTTGGTGTTAAATTTTGAAGTGTCAAGAGTTAAGACTACATGGTTTTTCTGACAGTGATTGGGGTGGATTCATTGATGACATGAAAAGCACCTCTGGATTCTATTTTAATCTAGGATCAATAATATTTTCATGGTCATCCAAGAAGCAAGACATTGTAGCTCAATCTACTGTAGAGGCAGAGTTCACTGCAGCCACAATAGCAGTAAATCAAGCACTATGGCTTCAGAAGTTATTACATGATTTACACGTGGAAGAAGAAGAAGCAACTGAAATCTCAGTTGACAATCAAGCAGCTATAGCAATCTCCCATAATCCTGTGTTTCATGGAAAAACAAAACACTTTAACATCAAGCTTTATTTTTTACGTGAGGTGTAGAAAAATGGTGATGTTAAGTTGATTTATTGCAAGTCTAAAGATCAATTAGCTGATCTGTTTACCAAACCATTTTCAATAAACAGGTTTGAGTTTTTAAGATAAAAGATTGGAGTTTGCAGCTCCTAAAGTAAGGAGGAGTGTTGAAAATTGCTTCAGGAGCTGTCAAAGATTTTATTTCTGCTTTGTTATTTTCAGTTTTATGCAAATAATAAATTATTGTCCTAGTCTCTAGGAGTTAATTAATCTGTTAATATGTTAACAGATCATAACAAGATTTATTGCTATAAGTTTGCAATTCTATTTTGCTTAGTTTAAATATATTTTTGTAAAGATTGCAATAGAATGTATGCAATCAGTTTCTCATTCAATCTGCAATAAATTCAAATACAATCTTTGTTATCTCTTCTCTTTTTCCTATCTTCATTTCTTCATATAAACATTTTTCTTCCTATCTTCATTTCTTTATATAAACATTTTTCTTTTAAACACTTTCAAACACACACTATTAGAAGATAGAGAAATAACCGTTGCAAAAAAAATTAAACATTCCCAAATAACCTTCATCTTTCTGCCATATGTTGCAGGATGAACTTTGAGAGAACCAATTAACAAGGAATCCAATTGATGAGCTAAGGCGGCAGAGGCCTTTCCAGTTAACATAAGAATACGAAGAATAATAGAGGAATGAGGAAGGCAAAAGGAAAAGAAAGATAGAGAGTAAGAACAAGAGAGAAGCACGATAATTGCATTGTATATTTTTTTTCTTTCTTCTGTTACATGCATTGCCACAATTATAAGAGTGGGTAGATTCTAAAGTCTGTTAGCTGAGTCACACGAGACTCTCGTAACAGTAACAAATAACAGAATTAAAAACACAAGACAGATGCTGGCAGTGGATTATTTAAACGGTGCATGTAACTAAAGGGCAGGTTGAGCATCATTGAAATGCCATCGTTTCATTAATGATCTTTTGGTTTAAAACTCCTTTTCCCGCTATTGTGCTTCCTAGTTCGCAACAATACCTTCCCCTTTAAAAAATTTCCTTGTCCTCAAGGGAAAATTATGGGTACCTCATGAGGAGGTCATCAACAAATTCCTAGGTGGCTTCAGATGGTGATAAGGTCTTCCGGTAAACTAAGACTTGTGTCGCTACCTAATTTTGGTGCTTGACCATCCTCCTGTCAAGAATGGCTTGGGGCTATTGTCACAACCCGAATCCCGGATCCATGACCGGCACATAGGCAAGGTTCCCCTCCAAGGTTCCATACCTATGCGAACCCAAACTTACACACAAACTTATCCTAACTCAATCAGAGTTCAACGCAGCATTAATAACAAAATCAACTTCATAATATAATTGAATTGTCTTAATACAAGAGTTTATATAAGTTCAGAGTTTTGGAACACTAACTAGACATAAAGGGAAAAGGTATAATTTACAACCAAAAAAGCAGGTTCTGAAGGTCCAACAAAAGTGACCTGCTATCAAGCTATAAGCCTGAAAAGGATAAATAATGAGAGGGTGAGTTCAACAACTCAGTGAGTAGATAATATTTGATATACACACACGAGGTAATATAACAATAAGAAATATATATACAAGTATGGCTTTAGGTTCTTATGGAAATGTTTCTCAAATTGGCTATAACAAGAATGTCATATGGTAAAACTCGTCAGAAAATCAAAATGCAATAAGCATGAGGCTCCGTACTGTGGGATGATCAGTCCACATAGGTTGGTGACTCCCCTGACCAACTAGGGTTCAGATAAGATGTGCACAAAGACTAACACTACCCTGTTAGCATGGGTATTCTGACTGATATATTATAGGTTCATAATCATAATCAAACAGACATATTCATATCTCAAGGCTCAACTCATGACATCAATCAAATGAGGAGTTATCAATTCAGAATTCAATTCAGAATATATACTGGTTCATATCAAGAATTCACATTCAACAATTGATCATGCTTTATCAAAACAAGGATAATAATCAACATATATATTATCAAGAAGCATGAACCAATTCATATTAACAAATCAAATATTTATAATATTTCTCATGCATATGAAAAATTATCCACTCACCTGACTCGAAAGCAACAAAACTCAAAGCTGATATCGAAAGAAATCCTACTGACGTCCCGCCGGTAGAATATCAGGATTATCTGAATGCAAATGAGGCATATTCAAGAATGACTCAAAAGAACATTTAACCTATTTAATACACTTATCTAAGGGTGTATTCCATAACCCTATATATTTTTAGACTAAACTAGTTATTTTTCTAAAAACTCATAATCTAACGGTTTTCCCGAAATCTAATCCATAAAAACAAATAATAAAATTGATAATAATTCACTAAATAACCCTCAATTATTCATCAAACCAATCTGCAAAAGTTAATATTACATCTGGGGACTAATTTTTAATTTATCATATTTTCAAGGGTCAAATTGCAACTTTTGTCAAATTGAAGGACCAAACTAAAATTGTCATAAATCCATGACTATACTGAAATTCTAACCATAATTAATCCTCAGTTCTGTCCAGATCATCTCATTATACTCCGGGGACCATTCTGGAATTTTACCAAATTTTTAGGGTCAAATTGTCATTTTTGTCAAATTGGAGGACCAAATTAAAAGTGTTAAATTTTCATATCTATACAGTAATTCTGCCCATAATTCATATGTTATTCTGTTCAGATTCTCGGAATAGGCTCCATGGACCATTCTGCAAATTTTCCAAAGTTTGGGGACTAAACTGTACTTTTCCAAAATTGAGGGACCAAACCGAAATTTTGTCATCTTCAACCTCCAACCCAGAATTTTAACAGAAACCTACTGTCCTCTCCAAATTTCTAACACAATTTCACCATTCAAACAAAAATCATAACTCAAAATCATCATCTTTCAATTCAATCTCTCAAAATCAACCAAATAATCAAATACCCACAACAATTAACCCATAATATTCAACTTAATTCATCAATTAACCCAAAACATAAATTTTCAAAACCCTAACATTCATCAAAACTGAAATTAAAGCTTAATTAACACATATTTATACATAATCTTACCTTTAAACTTATTTCCTTCAACTCCTTTTTATTTCCTTTCTAATTTCCTTATTTTCTCTTCTTCTTCTTCTTCTTCTTCTTTCTCCCTTCTCCCTTCTCTCTCACAGTTTACTACTCAAGAACTCAGCTCCGTCTTTTGTTTTGTTTTTTTTCCTTCTATTTATATTTATCATCTCTTTATACAATTACTACAATACCCCTCATTGAATTATACCCACTCTTTAAGCCTCCAAGGGCTTTATAACCTTTTCCTATCTCTTTATATTCAAAACATTACAACTGCAACTCCGGATCTGGGTTTTGGGCAGGTAAGTTGTCATGCACTATCTTATTCCCTGCATGTTGCTTCAAGTGGGATACATGAAACACTAGGTGTATAACTGAGAAGGCTTAATTTGTATGCTACTGCCCCTATGAACTCAATTATTTGGTAAGGACCATAGTATTTGGCTGCTAACTTGTGCGAACCCCTCCTGTTTACCGCTTGTTGCCTATAGGGCTGTAATTTTATGTAAACCCAGTCTCCCACCTTGAAGATGCATTCACTGCGCTTCTTGTTTGCTAGTTGGATCATACGATGTTGATCTATCTTGAGATTGTCTTTAATAGTCTTGAGCTTGTCTTCCCTCTTTATTAATCGTCTGTCAATAATTTTTATGTCAGAGTCCTTAGGCAGGTAAGGAATGTGAATTGGAGGATCCTGACCATATAGACCTTTAAAGGGTGTAAACTTGATTGATGAGTGATAATTAATATTATACCACCATTCAGCTAAGGGTAGCCATCTGGACCATTGATCGGGTGTCTCGCTTATCATGCACCTCAGATATTGTTCCAAGCACCGGTTCACCACTTTTGTCTGCCCGCGTGTTTGGGGATGATAGGCTGTCGAATGCAACAATTGAACTTCTTGGTAGGCGATTAAGTCTTTCCAGAATCTGCTTAGAAACACCGGGTTTCTGTCACTTACTATAGAAGCAGGTAAGCTGTGTAGTTTGTAGATGTTATTCATGAAAGCATCTACCACCGATGCAGCTGTATAGGGGTGGGATAGAGCAATGAAATGAGCATACTTGCTGAACCTTTCTACTACAACCAAGACAATGTTCTTTCCTTTGGAATTGGGTAACCATTCAATAAAGTCCATACTGATGTCCACAAAGGATGCCTGGGTATAGGAAGAGGTTGAAGCAAGCCAGGTGTTAGGATGTTCTCGCTCTTATTTTTCTGACATGTGTGACACTCTCTCATATATGTCCTCATATGTTTTTGCTATTTTCTCCAAAAGAATAGTGACCCTAACCATTTGGCAGTGATAGTAACACTAGAGTGCCCCCTGATTAGTACTTAAAAGTGCATTCTTATTAAGGCTTTATATCATCATATTGCACTTAAAGTATCATTAAATTCCTTAACTTAAGTATGTTTTATAATAACAAGTCTTTTAATATAAGATAACTTTAATTTATGGTAAATGCTCATTTAAATGCAGGCATATCTCACAATTCAAATGATTGATTAATGTGAGTAACTATTGAAAGTGAAAGGACAAAGAAAAGGTTAGGCTTAGAAAATAGATGCTGATTTAATTCAAATTGGAACACCATTCAATCATTGGTCATATCTGGAGTTGTAGATCTTGGATTTCAATCTGATTTATATGGCTAGAAAGCTAAGATATAGGCTTAAAACATTAATGAAGAGTCCAAGACTCAATTCTTCTTTTGATGGACCACTTGCTCAAGTTCTGATGTTAGAAATGACATTTCATTCAGACAAAAGCTTGAGGACTATCCACCACGTCCACCAAAACCACTACTCAGTATTTTAGCCATGTCTCGAGCTGTAGTGATCCAAATGCTCTGAAATGTTGTGGGTGGAAAGAGAAGATGACTTCTAACAACTTTTATGAAGAACACTTTATCAAATTCTGATTACATCAATGCCTTTTCATCCAGCCAAAATGCTTGAGTGCTGCTGTCCACCAAGTCCACTAAATCAATAGTTGGCCACTATATCAACATCAATAATTATGTTCTTATCTTGTTTATTTATGTTCTTTTTTTTTCATTATGTCTAGCTAAGTTAATTATGTCAAGGTGAAAAGGTTTCACTATTAGTGTTAGAATATGTATAATATAAACTTAACATGGACTTCAATGTTTATATCCAAGAAAGTTTGTTATTAATATGTCTTATCTTTTTATCTTACTAATTCTTAATTCCTTGTTAAATGATTAATCTAGATTTGTGTTGTATAACACTTGGTACAATAAATGCTTGATACTTCATAGTCTTCGACCAACATCGTTGTTATGAGAGGAACTTGATTTGTTGTTAACATAAGTTAGCATCATGAATTCCTGACAATATTTAAAAGCATGGTGTTACTAAAATAAGATAATTAATATGATCATGTTAAAAATTTATAATGAACTATTAAGGAAAATCATCCGATTGGAACCTCCTTTGTGTATGGTTTCCAGTTAAGTAATAAAAAGAGTTTATACTATACTTATTTCTAATACCATTAGTGGATCCTCTAACCTTGACAGCTATTTTTATCATTGTTTAATCCTCATATTAATCTCACATCTCAAATATCTCTTCAACTCTTTGTTAATTTATATATATTATTTATAATTAATATAGTTGACCTCCTTGTGGATCGACCCCGGTCTTGCTGGGTTATTTATTACTTTGACACTCCTTCACTTGGGATAAGACATCAACTCTTTGATCGTGTCACCCCCTATGGCAGAGTCGTGATAGATGGAGATTAGTTTACCTTGTAAGTTAGAATCATTGCCCACCACCAGCTTCCCCTTTCTGTACAGATGCCCATTCAACCATGTATAATGCGGATGCAAACTAGGATCTATGTTTAGATTGCTAATGATCTTTAATAAAGCATTATTTGTAGCCCAGGATGCCTTTACTTCTTCTAACAAGTTGGTAGAAATGGTAGATAATGTAAAGGTGAACACCATACTGCTGGTACATCTAGATAAAGCGTCAACAATAATATTATGCTTTCCCTTTCTATATTCAATCTCATAATCAAAGCCTAAAAGCTTGGCTAACCAGATGTGTTGGGAGGGGAAAGAAACCTTTTGTGCCAGCATGTATTTAAAGCTCACATGATCTGTTCTGATCATGAAATGCCTTCCCTATTTGTAGTGTCTCCACTTGGTAACCATATGTAAAATGACCAACATTTCCCTTTCATAGGTTGATAATGCTTGTTGTCTGGGTTTTAACGATTTGCTGATGAATGTGATAGGGTGCCCCTCCTGCATGAGTACATCACTTATACCAGATTTTGAGGCGTCTATTTCAACAATGGTTGTTAAAAATGCGTTTTAACTCGTAAAATCATATGATTTTACAAGTTAAAACCTATAAAACATGTAGAAACGGGGTTAAAACTCAAAAACCAGTAAAATCGATCAAACCCAGTCAAACTCGCATAAAACCGGGTCAACTCGTAAAAAACATTAAAAACATAATGTTTTCATGAGTTCACCAAAATGTCACCGAATGCACTAATGCAGAAAATTATAAATGCAAAATTAGGTGTAATTTGGACTCAGCAGTGCACTAGTCTCTTTCCCATTTCCCACCTGACCACCCCCACCCCACCCATGACTTCATCTTCGTCCCTGTCTCACACTCTCCCTGACTCCCTTCCCGTTTTCCCTTTCCCATTTCCCCTTTCCCTATCAAATTAAGAAATCACTTTCCCTCGATCCGGAGCGTTCTTGGCGCGACGAAGGTAAGAATTGATTCCCAATCCCAAGCTTTGTTTTTTATGTCTAATGGTGGTGATTAGAGATAAAAATGATATGGG
>Ga0325402_1007100_pt1 | contig 10621 bp, 11 predicted proteins | sample PopdelMetagenome_22_FD_207212 | JGI IMG/M metagenome (GOLD analysis project Ga0325402, IMG submission 207212) | Populus deltoides microbial communities from Bellville, Georgia, United States - Xylem-PdKOR-R3 | ecosystem: Host-associated > Plants > Phyllosphere > Stem > Wood/Secondary xylem...
CTAATGCAGATTTTGGAGACAACCCACAAGAATTTATGAGATAAGACACAGTAAATGCGTGGTGATTTGTAGTGTTTGATGATATGCATCTGAGCGATGATGATAGTAATGAAGTGGTCTCAAAAATACAAACTTTATCTATCATTGAAGTTCTAACAGAACAAGTTATGATTCCAGAGAGGAATTCAAGCATTGGGAAAGGAGGTTTTGAGAAAGTAGTAATGTAAAGCTACGTACCCTATTCTCTGCAGATGATATCCAATCAAAGCCCGAAATCTGGTACTGCCAATTCTTGAACCCTAGTTGGTACCTGGGAGCTTGGATTTAAAATAATGCCTTCTTGTTCATCAATCGGGAATCAAGACTAACGGTCCGACATGTTTTTGAAAAATTTTAAGATTTTTGTTTTAATTTTAAATTGTTTTTTTTTAATATATTAATATTAAAAATAAATTTTAAAAAATAAAAAAATATATATTTTATTTTAATATTTTTTTTAAATAAAAAATACATTACAACACAACTTCATTCATATTCTGAAACCTAAAACCTTGGTTATTTTTCTTTTGGGCTTGGTACACTCAAGACAAAATCATTCTTTTATTCAATTTGGTTTGTTATATTACAAGTAATATTAATTTTTTTAATGTAAAAAAAGGGTAAGGAATTGATAGTATTTTTTAGTAGAAAAAAATAAATTTATTAGTCTAATGTGATATAATTAATTAACTTGATTAGTTTGAAAATAGCTTGGATGACTAAAAACAAAATAATAAAAATAGATTTTATAAATTTAAGTACCAATAAAATAATAGAACGTTTATCTAAAATTATTATAACTTCATAAAAACAAAACAAAACAAATTATGAAGGCTAATTTAAAATAAATCAAATATTAAAGATGAAATTAAAAAAATCAATTAAAAAATTAAAAAAATCAAAAATCAGAGGATGAAATTAAACAAAAAAAAACAAAAATGCTTCAAAAAACAACTCGGGCATGCGGTCTTGAGCCTTAATAAGAAAATCCAAGGCACACGAGTTTATCAACCTAGGCTCACACGCTTGGGCTTTGATTAAAAAAAAACAAAAAACATTATGAAGGGTGCCCACCCTATTTTTTTGAAAATTTATGATTAAGCAGGCGAAACATTGTCGAGGTAGATCGATGACGCATTACTTGCTTAACCTAAATGTCAGTGACTAGAGGGTCACCGAAAAATGATGCTAGAGATCTTTCACACCTAAAAAATCATTTTAAACCATTTTTTTACCCAAAAACACAAAACAAAAAAATTAGAGACTTAAGTAAACCAATTCTTTCCCTAAAAAAGATCCCAAAACAAAAATCAACTTGAAATCCAAAAACTTCCTGATGTCAGATTTACTATCTCATGCAATTTCAAAATGAAATAACACCCTAATGGAAGTACCATTATCAAATGAAATCTATTGATACCAAAATCAGCCATTTGGGTGATCAAACTTTATATTAATCAATGGTTTTTCTTTTTACAACTAGAATTCAATAATGACTTTATCCTACAACCCAACCTCAAATCAAGGACTAAAAAATTTAAAAAAAAATGAGGTTTTAGACCAAAAGAGAATTTTTGAAAAACCAAAAGGACTAAAAACGAGTTAGTTGTAAAGTAAGAAGACTAAATTAATGTTTTGAATCAATTTCAAAATGACCATCAAGTTTCTCCATGTTTTTTAGTTTGATCCTCTATCTTATAATTTCATCATTTTCTATCAAATTAGAAGCAATTGGCCTTTAATTTGGTCACTAATTTGGTCAATGAATGATCAAATCGAGAGAGAAAAAAGTTTGAAAATCAAAATAGCAAAGAAAAAATAATTTACTACTCCAATTCACATTAAAAATATAAAAGGATGAACAATAATTTATGCACAATAAAATGTATGCTCTCTTTTAATTTCTTTTGTAATTTTTTTAAACCATTTAATCAAAATTAATGTTGGTGAAGGGAATGATAGGTGGATTTTATTGATCTTTAATTGATTTAACCAATTAATTTTTTTAATTAATTTTTTAAACCATTTAATCAAAAATATTATATCTAATTTTATTTGAATCGGGTATGGAAACGAGTGAAGGTTCACCTATTAATCATTCAACCTGATGTTTTTAATATTTTTTAATTTATTTTTGAGAATATAGAAAATTATTATAAATCATACATAACTATCTAATATTTACTTTTTAACTAAATTTTGTTCTATAAATTAAAAAAATATATTTAATTTTTTAATATTTATTATTGTTGCAAAAAACCTCATCCTCTTGTTACCCGCTAGATACTTGACCTGTGCTTTATCGCGGGTCATATATTTTTTTTTATTCAAGTAAATAATAATAGAAATAGAGACACAAATTAAATTGATTGAATAAAATAAAAGAAGAAAAAACATAATGCATAGATACACATATTAAAAATATTATCTGAAAATAATTTTTTTTATTTTAAAAAATAAAATTTATCTATACAAAAGATAAAAAAAAAATTATAGATGAGTCAAAAAATTTTTTCAAAAAAATAGTCATTTAAAAGAGATTTTCTAAACAAGACTTATGTTTTTTTATTCCAAAACTCGTTTTGAACCTCTTTTTGACTCAAAACACCTTAGGAGCTGTGATAAACCTATTCATTATCTAAAAAAACACCAAAAAACCAAAAATTGGCCAAAAGCTAAAATCAAATTGAGCTTGGATTTGTTTATTCATTAACTTTAAAAGTAAAAAAAAAACACCTAATATGAACTCCCCTCATAAAATAGAACCATTTGACATAAACATTGACTGTTTTGGTAGTCTAAATCGAAATCAATGATATTTTTCTCTCTCTACCGCCGGAATCAGGTGACCTATCTCTCTCCTCTCTCAACCAGGGATTGGGAAATAACAAAAATGAACTTTATACCAAAATTGAATTTGAAAAAAATTGAGACACCAAATTAAATCATATAATTTGTGTTATTTTTAAAGTTAGAGGACGAAATTGTGTTTTTCCTGAAACTTCTGGCACGCCACCCATGTTTGATGCCTTTTTAATTTTGATTCATGTTCTTCCAATTCCGCCTTTGCTTCAAAAATCCAAATGAATTGGCCTTTAATCAGGATTAAATCACCTAAAATAAAACTTTAAGGACCAAAATGAATGTCTATAAAATAAAGAAAGTCATCCATAATGTTTTGTAAGGGGGTGAATAGTGTCGGCTACATAATATTTACCCCACACGTTTTAGTTTTTAAATAATTTGTCTTGTTGTTTTATTTCTTATCCTTTGTATCGGTTTCATCTTATCCTTAGTCTAACTGAATTCAATTTTAGTGTTTGATTTTAATTCAATTGATAAATAAGTTGGATTCACATATTTGAAAGAGATAAAATTCAATTCATTTTGTTTTCTATATTATTCTCATTACCTTCATTTATTTCTTCAATCATTTATTTCTTCAAAGGTCATTATAAAAAAGGACTAGATGAGTATTTTGGAAAAAGTTATTTTTAATATTAATTTTTTTTTCTTTTTACAATTATAAATTATTTCTTCAAAGGTGATTATAGAAAAGGACTAGATGAGTATTTTGGAAAAAGTTATTTTTAATATTAATTTTTTTTCTTTTTAGAATTGTAAATTAAAGGAGTTGACCTCTTATTTACTTTTATAATAATTTTAGAAAAAAATAAATTTTATTTGAAATTCAATTCTTAAGATTATTTTAAATATAAAATTTCATTAAAATCTTTGAATTGAAATTAATTTAAATGATTCCAAAAATGCGGTAAAAAGGCTTAAAGTATAACGGTAACAAATTCCTCTGCACTATGCAGGGAGTGAGTCCAAAACTCCATCACTGAACATTTTTTTAACGCTGTTAAGGATTGTTAAAGAGTTAATGCACAGTTAATGATGAACCGCCGATTGAACCTGAACAGCTCGCTAAATAATTAAAGTTTAAGCTAAAGCAATTTAAACAAGAACAAAGAGAATATTCTGGGTCACTTAACGGAACAGCTTTGCTAGTTTTAGCCATGGATGATTCTGTCATCATTCAGTTCATAAGATAAGTCGATGGACATTTCTCTCAATAAGATTAATAAAAGATATATAGCAGGGCATGAACAGCATCATGCTTTCTTGAAAAATATTTAGGGCTACTTTTCTCTGAATTTTCGCAGTATCTGTAAGGACATGTTAAGTACTTGAGAGTTTTCGAATGTTCATTGGTTGCATGTACTTTCAAGTCACCATCACAACATGTGCTTTGCCACGAAGTTTGCTGTTTCAGTCAGATGGAACGGATCCCAGAAAACATAACTTGTTCTATCCCGGCAAACCTGGGAAATAGTTGCGCATGAGACAATGCCCCCATGGGCTCCCACAACATAGCAGCAGCATGCGTTTCTTACATCCTGAAAACCTGAGAAACAAAATGTACGAGGAATCAGAGGGAACTGCAGAAAAATAAAGCTTGTGTGATCAAAGATTGCGCACCATATTGTTTGTAGTTTTGAATGATATCTTCTTGTATAGCATGCATAGCTGTCTGCATTAACATATTGTGATCCTGTAAGAGTTTTGGTTAGCTCCTCTACAATGCTCTTAAGTTTGGGGTTATACATCTGAGATATCTGATTTTCAAGAGGAACACAGCCATCTGGCTTGGAAAGCACGTCTCTCGCAAAAGGGATGCACCCACCACGGGGAGAATTTACCACTACCAACTTTCTAGCACCCAGCTTGTACAGCTTCTGTAGACAAAAAAAGAAAACGAAAAAAACCTGTAGTCTGTACGAAAGATATATCAATTGAACCTAACTATATATTATAAGAAAATAAACTCAATGGAAGAGAAAGGGATGAGAGCAGAGAGATTAAGAATAATTACCACACATAAAAGTGACGTTCTATCCTGTTGTATGCAGCATAAATATTGGTACATGGGTTATACTTTCTCAAGTCTATTTATAAAAACTCAGCAATGTAAGGTAAGTGCAATCAATTACATGTATTGCAAAGGAAATGTCAATTAATCATTCTAATTGAGAAATGTTGTTGCTTGTGATTAGGAGACTTTCAAGACTGACGTAGTGGAATCAGCAGATTGCATGGGACTGACAGATTTTATAGGATTTGCCAGTGTAATTGCCTCTGCAGGTTAATATTCTCTTTACCCTCTTTAAGTGTAACGGAGCAACACAAAGATTGAGCTTGGACTTAAAAAGAGAGAACCGATCATGACTCAGGTCTTTAGTGAATATGTCAGCAAGCTGATGAGAGGAGGGAACATAGAAGGTATGGAGAGATTTACGAGCAACTAATTTGCGAACGAAGTGATAGTCAATCTCCATATGCCGAGTGCGAGCATGGAAAATTGGATTGGCAGCCATGTGGATAGCAGAAAGATTATCGACATAGATGCAAGGAGCAGTCTGAAGAGGGTACCAAGTTCTCGAAATAAGAATCTAAACCAGCGGATTTCAGCGGCGGTGTGGGCAAGGGCACGATATTCAGCTTCAATGCTAGAATGAGAAACAATAGACTATTTCTTGGCAGTCCATGTGAGAAGATTGAGGCTGAAAAATATACAAGCACCAGTGGTAGACCTTCGATCATCTACAGAGCCAGCCCAATCAACATCAGAGAAGCTGCGTAAAGTGAAGTCATCGGACTGGTGAAACACAAGACCTTGCTCAACTGTACCCTTAATATACCGAAGAATGCGCTAGACAACCTGAAGATGGGAAGAACGAGGGTTGTGCATGAACTGACACACTTGATTGACAGCAAAGGAAATATCAGGCCGCGATAGAGTAAGATATTGGAGGCCACCCACCATGCAGCGATAGGTAGAGGGATCAGATAAGGGATCTCCATCCAAACAAGACAATCGAGTGTCAGCCGGTAACGATGTAGGACATGGTTTACAATCAGTCATATTAAACTATTTCAATAAATCAACTGCATATCTAGTATGAGAAAGAAATAAATGATCAGTAAATCGTGAAATTTCCATGCCAAGGAAAAAATTGAGCTCACCCAGTTGGTGACTGTCAAAGGTGGAGCACAATTCATCAAGAAACCGGCGGACATGTTGGAGTTCAGACCCGGTGACAATGATATCATCCACATAAACAAGGACATAGATTGTGCAGTAAGAGAAACGATGAATAAAGAGCGATGCATCACATTGACCGTGAGCAAATCCCTGAGCAAGGAGAAATGCACTGAAACGTTGGAACCAAGCTCTGGGAGCCTGTTTAAGGCCATAAAGAGCCTTATGGAGTTAACATACATCATGAGGACGTGAAGAGTCATGAAAGCCAGGGGGTTGTTTCATGTAAACCGTTTCTTCCAAGTAGCCATTCAAGAACACATTCCGAACATCAAGTTATTAAAGGGACCAATTAGAAGACACACCTAAAGATAAAATACTACGAATGGTGGCCGGTTTAACTACCGGGCTAAAGGTCTCTGCAATGGATTAGCTCCACCACCATAAGGGCCTTGGATTTGCCTGGTCCAATTTGGAAAGGAATCTACTTCCATTCTCTTCTCTATTGCTCTTTCCTGCAAACATCATATATTGTCAATTATCAAACCAGTGAAAATCCTCTTCTTAATTTGCTATTTAGCGGAAACAAATCCATCAATTTCTGAATACTATCAATCAAATGGTTATCATGAAAATTTCTATGACATCAAATTGGTATTATTCTGAAAACTAGATGAATAAGCAAAACTTTGGCGACAAGGCGGGCCTTGTAGCGATTAACGGATCCATCAGCTTTCCATTTTACTTTGAAGACCCATTTGCAGCCAATAATATTCATTTGAGAGGAGGCGGGAACCAAAAACCATGTTTGATTCTTCATGAGGGCATCATATTCATCCTGCATGGTAGCTTGCCAGTGAATGTATTTGGAAACCTGGGCGAAACTCGTTGATTCAAGGGACATGGGATCAGAGCAAGCGGCAGAGAAAGCATGGGGTAAAGGGTGCGGGGTGGTGTGAGAGTATAGGGGTTTTGGTTCTGGAGCAAAGGGGATGATGGTCTTGAGACTCTTGAATTTTTTAGGAGGGTTTGGTGCAGCAGGAGAGTTAGGGAGGAGAGATGGGTCAAGAGGGGAAGGAGGAGGCGTTGATATGGGTGAAGGGGTTGTGGTGTGTATGACAGGCGTGGGGTTTGTAAAGCTGGATGGTAGTGAGGGAGACATAAAGGGTGACAGGGTGTTGTTGGATTGGGAGACAGGGGAAGGAATGATTGTTGTTGGACTAGGGGAGAGAGGTGGTGTGGGGATAAATTATGTGGGGGAAGGTTGTTGTGGGCTGGCAAAAGGAGGGACCGATGAAGAGTCAAGGATAATGGGGGCAGAGTGGGTTGGACTTGTAGAATTGTTGGTTTGTTTAGAGTACAGGCCGGGCCCAATATCAAAGTGAGTAGTAGGTGTTGATTAGGCAACTGGTGTAGACTGAAGTTGCTGGTAAGAGAAGCTTGCCTCATCAAAAACCACATGCCGAGATATATAAATCCGACCTGAAACAAGATCAAGACAGCGATAGCCTTTGTAATGATCATCATAGCCAATAAATACACATGGAACAGATTTGAAGGATAATTTATGCCTGTTGTATGGGACCATATGAGGGAAGCAAGCACATCCAAAAATTTTGAGAAATGCATAATCCGGTGTGCATTGAAGTAATTTCTCATAAGGAGATATCTGATCAAGCTTAAGAGTTGGTAAGTGATTAATCATAAAAACTACAGTAGAGAAGGCTTCAACCCAAAAGCTGTGGGGCAAGCGAGATTGGGCCAGCAAACAGAGTCCCATTGCAACAATATGTCGATGTTTCCTTTCCTCCACTCTATTTTGTTGAGGAGTGTATGGACATGAGATCTAATGAGATATTACATGATCACGTAAAAATATTAGAAATAATTTGCTAGTAAATTCACCTCCACCATTAACCTACAGTTGTTTAATGTGAGAGCTAAACCGATTTTCCACCAACTTTTTGAAGTGAATAAATGTAGTAAGAACTTCTGATTTCTTAGCCAATGGATATAACCAAGTAAATCGAGTATTATCATCGACAATGGAGAAATAATAACGATAACCAAAATTTGAGGAGATTGGTGCAGAACCCCATAAATCAAGATGTAAAAGTGCTAATGGAAATTAAGCATGAGACTGTCTGTCTTCAAATGGCAATCGACAAGATTTTCCCAACGGGCAGATATGACAATTTTTATCGGAGACAATTGCACCATCAAGTTGTAAGTGGTACTTATTCAACAACGTAGTAAAAACTGAATGAGATGGGTCTCCAAGTCTGGCATGCCATATGTCTTGTGTTGTACGCTTTCCATAACATTCAATTTGACAAGCAATAGAAGGGGATATCTGAATGTTATAGAGGCCATCGAAACTACTGCTAGTAAGGAGTACCTTCTCCGTTTTGTTGTCCTTCACATAAAAACCATTAGCATCCATCTTAAAGTAACAATTATTATCACAGCAAAAACGACGGATAGAGATCAAGGCACACACAAAACTTCATTAAGATTTAATGATTTATGCAACCCGGTCAATTGTGTATTGCCAATATGAGTTATTGCTAACTGATTGCTATTTCCAACAATAATTTTATCTGTACCTGTGTAAGGGTGAGCATCGAGAAAAGAGGTGGCGTTGGCTGTCATATGGTGAGTAGCACCTGAATTAAGACACCAATTGATATTTGCCACATTAGCAGTAAAAGAAGGAGAGGTGGTAAAGTTTTCTGCCATGTATGCATGGGGTCTACGGTCAGGACAAAACCGAGCTATGTGCCCCTACTTATCACACCGAAAACAAATGACTTCACTACGTTGGGTATTTGAGAATTTGCCTTAAGGTGTTGGAAGCAGAGGAGGGCGCCCATCAGAGAGAGTTGCAGGAGAAGAGGTGAGGACAACAAATTGAGGGTCGCGAGGCTGAAAGTGACGATCTGGAAACCAAGCTCCTTGAGCCGGCTCTCAATGCCCTATTCGCCTTGATCCACGCCCTTGATTCCAATTCCTGCCACGACTGTGTCCTCTTCCAAATCCATGATGAGGATTGTGATTATGACTAGGCATGTTTGAATTGAAAGGGCGCTTATTGGGCACACGGTCAGCAGCCATAGCAACTCCTGAAGTCAAGGTAAGAGACATCCGTTTCTGTAAATGCTCTTCTGTTAAAGCTAAATCATAGAATTGATCAAAGTCAATATCGGGATGCAGGTGAAGTGTTGTGGCTAGCTCTTTGTATTCAAGACCAAGTCCATCCAAAACATAACTGATGAGTTCATCATCGTCCATGGTTGCACCAGATTGTATGAGAGAATCAAAGAGTGATTTGGCATAATTGAGATAATCAACCACTGTGGTGTTGTTGTCTTTCCAGAGAGTGCGAATTTGGTCTCGAAGAATCCATACATGGGTGCTCGCAAGAGGTGAAAGACGCTTGGCCAGCATGGTTTAGGCTTGATGAGCAATGGTACATGGGATGAGAAATGTTTTGATGGAAGAGAAGGAAGTTGCTTTGATCCAACTCAGGACCAATTTATCTTTTGCTAACTCTGGGTGCACAGGTTATCTTCTTGCACTTTGGGTGGTTCTGTGTTGCTCTTGATGACTGTTGTAAGGCCGTGCATCTCCAGTATATCTTCAAATTGGGATTTCCAACTCAGGTAGTTGGTGCGATCCATAGGGACAGTGAACAAGGATGAGATATTGAAGGAGATGGGCAAGGAATGGGTTGAGAATGTAGGTGAGGAAAGACTTGACATTTCAGAAATCAATTTTGACATATCGAGATTGCTTGATTCTCCAGATTTGGGTGTGCTGACCATTGGTTTGGGTAGGATCGATATTTTGAGGGTTAGCTCTAAAGAGTTCTGATACCATATAAGAAAATAAACTCAATGGAAGAGAAAGGGATGAGAGCAGAGAGATTGAGAATAATTGCCACACACAAAAGTGACGTTTTATTTTGTTGTATCTAGTATAAATATTGGTACATGGGTTAGACTTTCTCAGTCTATTTACTGAAACTCAGTAATGTAAAGTAAGTGCAATCAATTACATGTATTGCAAAGAGAATGTCAATTAATCATTCTAACTGAGAAATGCTGTTGCTTTTGAATAGGAGACTTCCAAGGCTGATGTAGTGGAATCAGCAGATTGCATGGGACTGACAGATTTGATAGGATCTGACGGTGTAATTGCCTCTGCAGGTGTAATTTTCTCTTTATATATAAGTGAAGTAATTAGACACACTGTGATGATCTTACTGTAAGCTGTGATCGTAATGTTGAAAGGATCATATAAGTGAAGTAATTAGACCATCACTAGAACTGTTTCTTCGTGGGATTGATGAAGCAACATCATTCCCACCAGTTGACACAAGGTAGATAGCCCCAGGCAACTTCTTAGCATCTCGGATCCCAATATTCGATATGATGTCTTGTCTTGTTCTGTTGAAATACCTGATTTGATTCTCAAGGCTAATGACACCTCCCTATAAAATTACATGCAGATTTCATCAGTTTTTTCTTCAGAAAA
>Ga0325402_1007101_pt1 | contig 10620 bp, 6 predicted proteins | sample PopdelMetagenome_22_FD_207212 | JGI IMG/M metagenome (GOLD analysis project Ga0325402, IMG submission 207212) | Populus deltoides microbial communities from Bellville, Georgia, United States - Xylem-PdKOR-R3 | ecosystem: Host-associated > Plants > Phyllosphere > Stem > Wood/Secondary xylem...
GACTTGTTACTAACATAAAAAAGATGGAAGGTGAGGTGGCATGAGATTAAATTGATGTCATTTTGTATGTTTTTGTTCTTGTTGTCACGGGTTCACTGTATTTGTCTCTGTTAATATTTTTTTTTTTGAAGTTGGTGATATACCTTTGAATGTTGTATCATCTTACTAGTTGTCTGCAGTATGTTTCGAGACCTGTCCTCTAGAAAATGTTTTGAAACTCTATCAATAAAACATAGTTGTTCAATCTTATTTTTTTTCTTTTTGTATTTTTAAGTTATTTAAACCATGTATGAATTTTTATTTGAATTATGTATTTTAAGGTGTTTGGATATTTGTATTGTTTATTTCACTTTTATTTTAATTGTGTTATATTATTATTTACTACTTGACTGAAATTGTCAATATATAATTAGTTAAAATATTTTTCTTGAGATTTTACGATTTTACGATTCGAGTTTATATTGTATATTTCGTGCCGTGTCAAAAAAACGTTTTTGACAACCTTGCTTTGAAGGGTTTCTTATGCAAACTATAGTAGATTAAACAGCAACAAATTAACTAATAATGTTGTTTCTTATATGATTAAAAGCCAAGAACTATCCTGCTAGTGACCAGTATTCAGCAGACAAATCACCAAATAACGTTTTCAAAAGAAATCACCCGTAAGCTGCAAGGGAAAGCAAAACAAGTTTGATGGATACTTTTGTGCTGGGATTTCTGGTGAATATCAGAACTTATTACCTTTTCAGCTTGCACTGGATACTGAGGAAGATTCAGGTCAGGCAGTTCATGTCTTCCTTTCTTGTTTCTTTGAGAAAATTTGGAAGAGGATGTATTGCTGGTTTTACTAGCTAATCTTTTCGATTGCAGCCCAAGTTGGCTGGGAGCATAGTTTTCTTGATTCTTTTCATATGCAACTACAGATAATTCACCTATATCTTTCACACTTCTACCCAAATTCACAGGCTGGAGGACTCCATTCATCTGTTTTTCAGTGTTATTCAGTCTTGTGCAGGAGATGGACTCATCCCTGTTTGTTATTCCTGAATAAGATGAATTTTCAGATCTTATATCAAGAGCAGCAGGCTTTTTGTCAGAAGATCCTACGGGATAAGTCAATGAATGCAGTTTCCCATCATGATGATGTTCACCATCAGCAGCTAAACTCTGAGAGTTGGTTGGAAATGGTTCAACCAGAGGTTTATTCCTTGTAGCAATATCCATACTTGCATGACCTAATTTTGCATGTTTATTTCTTACATGATCATCATCCTTCTCTTCTTTAGCTTTTTGTATATTATTCCTTCTTTTCTTTGGCTGGCAGTGAGTGGATGAGATCGGTTTGTTCCTGGCATTGCAGATAAAAGAAAATCAGATCAATGTTCAAATGAAGAAACTACTTGAAGTACCATGACATGCTATTTGGCCAAAGACGAGAAAGAACAGAATGGCAGTAACTATAAAAATCAGTTAGTGAGCTATAAATGTATTCTTCACATGCAAGTGTATGCTCCTCCACCACCCATCGTAATCTCTTGTACCTATATTAATGATGAATGTCCTTACCTTTATACCTAGACACCCAAATTTTCTGTGGCCATCTTTGTTCAAGATCTTCCAATTACAGGAAAAGGTGTCACTATTATTCTACAATACAGAACATACAAGTATAATATTCAACTCAATTCATGCCTTAACCAGGATGTTGCTCTTCGTCTTCTCCATATCCTAAGCAGTAAAATAAGTGTGCACATGTTCACCAGTCAGGTTGGTGTTTCTCGTCCATCTCTCATGCATAGCTGAAAGGAAGAGTTGAGTTTTTTACGAGAATACTGGTGATGAGTTTGTTCTTTTCCTTTCTTTATGGTTACAAGGGAGAGGTTCAGACCTAAGGAAAACTTCTACACATACATTGGCGCGAGTGATGAGTTGACAAAGCATATTATGACATTACCGCTGACTGAAAATTGCAGAAGGAAGACACCGGAGTTGTGTTCTGTTATTATGTTTATATGTGACAGATTACCACTCAAAAAAAAATTATAGTTGGTTTATGTAAAGGTGGAGCTGTGATATATTGATTTAGATAGATTGATTGATATGCAATTACTTGATTTAAAGAGCTTGATTAGAGAGATCGATTGGTATGCAATTACTTGATTTAGGGAGCTTGATCTAGAGAGATTGATTGGTATGCAATTAATAGTACTATTTTTACATGGTATCATAGCCTAAATTATAAGTTCTGCTGAACACTTTGGGTCAAGTTGTGGGATATATTTCTTAGGTTTCTCTCTTAAGACTCCATGGGTTTGGGCTATAGGCAATTTCTGGGGGTAAAGAGATTATGTTTTGGCTGGACGTTACCAACATAGTTGGGTATTTTGGAAGTTCCCATTCTTGGCAGTTTAAAGTTCTTTTTCACATCAATGTCTATTTTTCCACTAATTTAGTTCTCTTCTTCTGATTTATCATGGAGAACAAAATTTTATTGTTTGTTTTGATAGAAAGAATTACTTCACTTAAGAGTTTCAATTCAAGATGTATGTGAATGACAGAATTATAGGGTCACATAAAAGGATCATCTAATGCTCCCACTAATCCCAATGAGATTGATTCTTGAAAGAGCAAGGATGCTTGTATTATCTCTTGGGCACTTGGATCTATTGAACTACATGTGGTGAATAATGTTCAATCATTTTCTATTGCAATGGAGGTGTAGACTTATCTTCAGCGCATTTATTCTCAAAATAATGATGTTCAAAAGTTTCAATAGAAGTTAGAAATTGACGACCATCACTAAGGTAATCTTTTTATTGAACAATTCTATTTTGAATTTCTTAATTTATCATTTTGGGTTAGTTCATTCTACCATTTCTAATGAGACCTTAATATTTCTAATGAGACCTTAATAGCACTAGAAGTTGTTCATCATGAGAGCTAAAAAGATCAGTTTTTGATAAACTTGTCGTAACCTGTTTTTGACCACCTGTCCCAATATTTTAAAAAAATTAAAAAAAGAGAGAGAAAAGATTAAGAAGTGAAACGATAGATAAAAAAGAAAAGAGGGACCAAAATAAAAAAAGAAGTTTAATTCTTTTTCCACAACTACATGATAGGGAAAAAAAAAGGAAATCAAGAGATAACGAGTTAAAAATAAAAGGCATAAGTGGTAAGAAGAGATGGAAATGATAAATAGGGAATGACCTCTAAATAGACCAACACCAAATACATGGAAAAATTCATGAAAGAGAAACTACATAGAGAGGAGAGATACCCAAGAAAAGAAAAAAAGAAGAGATTGCCCAAGAAAAACAAAAAAAAAATACTAGCCATACCCAAACAAAACAATTTACTCTCAAGCCCGCGACCATAGCCCAACCAGATCAAACCCAACACCCCCTGCTACCGAAACATATTTGATCAACCACTTGTCATTGTAAACCAAACATTCCTGAAACCCGAATTACCTTTCTACACGCTAGTCAACACGCAGCCATACCATATAGCCCCCTTACCAAAAACGACAACCTCTCCCCGTTGCCATCTAGCCAAATTAACTGTCCCCGTCTTCTCTAAAAGTCGAAGCCCCAATTTGCCTTCTTCTTGCCAAAATCGAACCCCCATAAAAGTCAAAACCACTCCCTTATTATTGCCATAAACCCGATAGAAATCCACCCAAATACGACATGCACTGACACTGCCTAGCTCATCTCCAAAAAAAAAAAACATGACAACCACGCGCCACTGGTGTCCAGCCAAACTCTAGCACTTTCCAATCAGCGTTAGCAACTCATGAAGGTCACTTTCAAACCCTTAAAGCAATTGATTATTTCTCCAATAATTTCAAATATGTTATTGATTTTTTTGAATTGTATTGAATATGTGTTTAGTTTGATCAATTATGTGAATTTGTTCAAGTGTTTTTGATTTTGCATAACGATTAGTTTATATTTTTCTTTTCTCGTAACTCAAAATCGATCTACAAATATAAATCTTATTTGGGTTTCTCATCAAACGTCACATTAAAGGTAAAGGATATTGTATTGAAAATGTTGATGCAATGTATGTCTTTATATTCTTGTTATTTTTCTCTTAACTCAAAGTTGGCCTGGTAATTGTAAATCCTAATTAAGTTTTTTCTTGGATGTCGCATTAAGGGTAAACGAGTCAACTTTGATTTTCGTGTTTAACATTCTTTAATTTGGGGTGGTTCAAATATAAACATTGATTTTTGTGGTCTACTATTCCTTAATTTGGCATGGTTCGTATTTTTCTCATAACTCAAAATCAGCTCATCTTAATTAAGATTTTTTCTTAGATGTCGTATTAAGAATTAACGAGAATCTATTTTCATATTCTTTTCCCTTTCAACATGATAAGTAAATCTAGGCTGGAACAGCACGATCCCACAACACCCATTAAGTGCGAGTGTTGACCTCTAGGCCTATTTCAAACATAATTAAGAAAAAGAAGCCAAATTCTCATTTATTGTTTACCATCCTTTTGATTCCAACACCGGTATTCCAAAAGTGAGAATTAGTCCTTGTTGAAAATCAATATTTCTTTAGCCTTCTACTTCTCAGGATTCCTCTTCAGTTTTGCTTTCTAATTTTGATGATGTGTTGAGTTCTATTGAATATTTTAAGTCAATATTTGTGTGTCCGAGATGTCATGCATCGATCCCATTGCTTGACTTAGCCCCAAAACTTGATCTTGTCCTAGCTAAACTTATCAGTCATCTCAGATTTTACATCCTTTAAATAGGTATGGGTTCTCTCAAATAGCTCTTCAAGCTACTTTTAATGCTACTATTGTACCTAAGTCTTACTCTTAGGCTTCTATTCATGCATGATGAAAGCAAGATATATAAGAAGAGCTTATGGCTTTCTAGGACAATCACACTTGGGATATTGTTCCTTGTTTTGATAACGTCAAGCTTTTTGATTGGGTTTATACCATAAAGCTCGTGTCTGGTGGCTCTTGGAAATCAACAAGAGTATGGGCTTGATTATAAGGAAATATTTGCACTTGTGGCCAAGATAACCACTACTCACACTAGAATGTGCTATTGGTGCCTTGAAAGGGTAGTTAATCCAACAGATGGATGTGAAGAATGCATTTCTGCATGTAGACATCAAAGAAGAGATCTACATATGACTCTTCTACTTGGCATGTTCACTCACTCCTTTCCTGAGGTTTGTCGTTTAAAGCGGTGAATTGAAGCAGGCTCCACATGCTTAATTTGAGAAGTTTCACTCTACTCTTGATTTTAATTTTATTCAAAATCAGTTTAACTAATCTCTTTCTCTTAATGACTCCTACCGGGATTGTTGCACTTCTTATATATGTAGATGATATTGTTTCTCAATTGATTGAACAACTACAAGCGCATTTTAACATTTCATTTCATATGAAAGATCTTAGTACCTTGCAATATTTTTTGTCTTTTCATACACCACTATTTGATTATCATATTTTTGCATCAACACAAGTATATTTAAGAGTTTCTCACCTTAGTCAGTCTTCAATTCAATAACTTGGTTCTTACACCAATAGAGGTCAACTTAAAGCTACAATAAGATAATGGTAAACTATTATATGATCCCTCATCGTATCAACAACTAGTAGGGATTTTGAAATATTTGACAATTGCTCAACTTGATATATTTTTTTGTTGTACAACAAGTTAGTCAGTTTATACAGGACCTTTGTCATTCTTACTTGGTTGTTGTAAAACGTATCCTTCATTATCTCAAGGGTACATCTAGTCGCATGCTATTCTTTCCTACTAGGACTTCTTTACACTTGATAGGTTTTAGCGATGCGGATGGGTTGGTTATCCTGATACTCATCATTTAGTTGTTTGTTGGTGCATGTTTCTTAGTGATGCTCTTATTTATTGAAAGAGTAAGATGCAGGATCAAGTTTCTAAATCCTCAACCGAGTCTGAATATCATGCTATGAGATTGTTTGGCTTTGAGGTTTTTTAGGAGAACATGGTATTCCTCAACCAACTCCTGTTCCTCTTCATGCTCATAACACTAGTGTTATTCATATTGCTAACAATCTGGTATTTCATGAGCGCACCAAGCACATTGAAATAGAATATCATTCTATTCATGAAGCACTTCACCAATATGTGATTAATCTCCCTTAAATTTCCCCAAAGTTTCAAACAGCTGATGTGTTTACTAAGGCTTTATCTTGTCATCAACATTAATTCATGGTTGATAATTGATGCTTCATAATCCAACCACCGACATCAATTTGAGGAGGATGGTAGTTGTAATATCTTGATTTTGGAAGATTGATTAATATGCAATTACTTGATCTGAGGAGCCTTGATTTAGGAGATTGATTGATAGGTATATAGTTACCTTTTTAAAGAGATTATAATTATGATTCAAGAGCGATTGTAGGGTGTAATTATGTTAATATTTGACTATTTAATGAAAAAAGATCCTCCATTGAGAGAGGCATCCAAACCATTTTGACAACCCAAACCCATATTTTGGCATCTTATATCAATGGATGATTCAATATGTAATTAATTTTAATTCAAAAATTCCAAAAATACCTTGCTCATATAGTAGACAAATCCTCCACATTCCTTCAACGTGAACTAAGAAGATACTCTAATTCCTTAACCACAAAAGCTTCTTCGGTGATACATTCCACATTTTCATATATTCACAATTAGTAGGTGCCCTTGACACAATCAAATTTCATAGACAATAAGTGCATGCCCATATCCATTATATATCTATGTTCTAGGAACTACACATAGCCAGTGAATATCAAAATAATCAATCATTTAAAAAAAAAATGCTTAAAGCAAGGCAAAGAACTGAATTATGTTGAAGCAAAAACCAAATATTTGAATAGACCATACTAGTTTAAATCTTTCAAACTAATTATCAAAACTTTAGCAATGCATCATCATGGGATCCCAATTGCAGTGAGACAGAAAAGGAATGAAAAAGACAGAACTACCAAAAGACAAGGTGAACAAGAAGAGTTTACAAGAACTCACATGTGTTCTAATTTTCCCTTATTCACAAAGAATCCATCATGTTCGGTAGTTGACCCATCAATTTCAAAATACTCATCCTGTGAAATGTCATGGACAACATTATAACAAGTTACCAGAAAGGACTATAATGTCACAGGAATAATTAACAACCAACTTTTTCCACGATAGAAATGTTTTCAGGGGAAAAGCAACTGGAATAATATGACACCAGTGAGAAAAAATCATGGAATAGTGGTGTTGGACAAGTTTAGAATGGAACAACTCTGGAATATAAAGAGAAAAATTAGAAATCCAGTGTGAACAAACTAGACCTAGCATCCAATAGGAAAATGCAATATCTAAAATATTGCAAATTTCAATATCAAGTCAATCACCAAAATAGCTGCCCCTGGAATACGAGGTGTAGAAGGTGCTTTATACAGGGATTAAAAAGCTTCAATAAGAAAAACAGCCATAACAAAACCCTAATTCCAATAAATACTAAATAACCTAAACAAGAAATTTCATAAATAAGAACAAAATTTCTAAATTACTGATTATTACAAACTAACACATAGCAGGACCAAAGTGGTTTTTCCCTCAACTGCATCATAGAGCTTATCTGAATCATTGTGGCATGTATTTTACAGTGCAAAAGACTGGTCTTATTCATGAGCTGAACATATCAACGTTTAAAGCAAAAGACCCAGCTAAAGTCACTACATCTACGTGGAAACCAACTCAGTAAAAGAAATAATAGTGACTATTTTTTACTGAAGCTCTTTGCCAGTCATTTCTATAACCAAGTTAACACAATGACACCAAAATATTGATGATGGTGATATTTCATTCACTATCAATTAGACTCATATTGTAGTTACCATCATCATTAAAAAATTTATACCATGTTACCAACCAGTTCAGTATCATCTATGAAAGAATCATCAGTGTCATACTGAACTTTATCAGGAACACCATCAAGTTCTTCCTCATCGCTTCACTGATTACCCTAAAAAAGTAAATTGTCAAAACATGGCATCACATAAGATTCTCAGGCATTGGCAGTACCAAGCACAAGTTATACATAAGATGTGAAAATTCTTCTACGTTGGCTGTTAACCTACCACAACCCCCCTCCTTTATCCATGCTTGGGACTGGCTATAGCAAGCTAAGTTAGCAAAGCAGTATTCTATTCTATTTTATTTTTCATTTTTTTTTTCTGTTACCAAGAATAAGTTGCAGAGAAAAAAAGAAAACTGCATTTATCTGAACAGTGAATATAAACAGTCCAGGTTGCACTTGTGATTCACCTGTCTAAAACTATAATGCTTGGACCTTGAAAATAACATGGAAAAAGATAGATTTGATACATGTGGCCTATTATTCTTGCTGTTTTATTAATTAGTCATATAATGGGTTAACAGTGTGCTGCTACCAAAGCTTGAGTCTTGGTTGAGTAGTTGGAGCTATAATACTAGACCAAGTGGCAAAAAATCATCAGGACTAATTAGCCATATAGTAATAAGATTATCTGCAAATAAACACAAAACTGTTCAGCTGGTCTGAACAGTAATTAATCTTAAGATATAGAAGGAAAGGGCAATAACTCTAAAGATGTTTTGATTCCGCCAAATTAATAAGAGAAAACAATTTCAAAACTAAAAGAAAAAATTTTATTCACTTGTACAGGAGATGAGCCAGGCTTGGAATGCTTGGACAATCAAACTAAAAGGAAAAGATGATGAAATTAGGCCATATCGGATCCTAAAGTTGTATGGATAAAAAATCAGTTTCAAGGGATCTTTGTTGGCTTGTTAATAATTAGAATGCTATATGTGGAATGTAATCTTTCTGGTGCACATATATTAAGAAACTCCAGAAATTAAAGTGAAGAGCATCTAATAAATGTTTCAACCAAATAAAAGCAATGAATATCAGAACCTTGTCATAAATCTGTGTTACATTATCACCAAAGAAAAGAGACGAAGTACAAAGAACTTTACATACCACATAGAGCCCCTCTATTTTCTCAATAACAGAACCAAGATGATTTGAAGAAGGTGCATTTTTTGATACAGATTCAGTGGGCTGGCCCTGAAATTTTGAAGCACAACAAAAGGTATCATGAATAGTGATTTCAATAAGTTTCAGCAGAAGTAGATTGAAAAGAAAGCGAGAAAGATGCAATTCGGGAGATGACATAACAGACAATAGTGCATCCATAAAGCCAAACATGCAACATAGTAAACTCCTGGAGAAGGATAACAAAGTGCATATGGATATGATGTTTACTTCCCAGCTAATGAATTAAAACAACAAGCATCACTATTTTCCTACAATAAGCAGTCTTCTATGCAGTAATATACTTGGAGCACAGTTGAGAGTGCGACTCATCCAAATGCACATATTGCTCCAGTATTTCATAATTATCCTTCTATACGATGAAATTAATTTGAAAACAGGACGCGACTTAAATCTACAACTACAGATAAAATCTAAGGTTAATCACTTTTTTTTGGGATAAAAATCTATAACAATGAAGATGAAGTTTTTTGTTAGTCACTTCTTTTTATTTTGGCATTTTATACATTTTGAGGAGATGACAGGTTTCTGCCGATGAGAAAGATCTGACACTAGCTTGTACATTTCTACAATTATGTCAGCACAATAATAATTTATAACAATAATATGAGAAAGGTTTTATCAATAGCAAACTAATACAACAGCCATTTCTATCTCGAAATATTTTGAACATTATGAGAACAGGTAAATAAATTATGTTAAACTTACACCATCAAGCTCAACAACTGTTTCAGTCTATAATTATGACCCTTTATAAACAAACAAATAAGTATGTTAGATAACTCACACAACATATGCAAAAAATATTTGTAGAATTAGACCTGTGTGCAGTTTTGTGAAACGAACTTACATCATCACCAGTTTCCCAACTGTTTCCCTGCCTATAAGGATTGACTCTTTACAAAAGAACAAATAATTATGTTAGCCATGTGCACATGCACAAGCATGCACACATTCTACCATTCTACATAGCATAATATCCTAGAATATTTTCATGCCGCCATATCTTCTTTTAATACTCCATACATACAGCATTAGTGAGATATCGCACTCTTTCCTATCATAGAATTCTGCATGCCATATAAATCCACATTTAATGCAATGTTAACCATGAGAAATCTCCAACAATTTCCTATCTGTAACCAGACTTTCCTAAATGATATTCTTTTACTAAGGTATTGATACATGATGGGTTCTTCTGAATATAGCAATATGCACCAGACCATTCATCTACAACAGTGTCATATAGTTTCATATCCATATATTTTCATGATAGCTTATGGATGTCTTAAAAGGAGAGTAACAAAAATCATAACATCAGTGACAATTACTCCATTGAGCAAGCCAGTTTGGGGAGACTTGCTGCTAGCAGATTTCAAACCTTACTTTGCCAGCTGCATCATTGAATTTAGGTAATCTAAGATGATTTAATATGTAATTCAATCTTATGTAAGCTTTAACTTTTTTGACAGATATAAATCATCTATTTTTTAAGTTTCTTACTTCACAAATTTAGAAATGC
>Ga0325402_1007102_pt1 | contig 10619 bp, 7 predicted proteins | sample PopdelMetagenome_22_FD_207212 | JGI IMG/M metagenome (GOLD analysis project Ga0325402, IMG submission 207212) | Populus deltoides microbial communities from Bellville, Georgia, United States - Xylem-PdKOR-R3 | ecosystem: Host-associated > Plants > Phyllosphere > Stem > Wood/Secondary xylem...
CCAAAGTTCACAATTATTTTCTAGCATAATTTAAATCATTAGCATTAGCTTGATATAATAGGTTTACCTGATATGATAACCATATGTTAATTGAATGTTGATCCCAAATTTATTATTTCAAGACAATAAAAAAAAACATTAATAAAATCTCAAAGAAAGTTTACATTGTTATATCATTTAGTGTTTTTTTTAAATGGGATATAACTTACTTTTTAAAATATTTTTTTATTTCTAAACGTGCCAAATTAATATTTTATTAAAATTATTTTTAATATTAACACATTAAAATAACTTAAAAATACTAAAAAGTAATTCAAAAAATTCAAAAATATTTTAAAGTGTGGTTTGACCACAATACAGAACACCACCTTAATGTACCGTTATTATTGTTTTTTATTTTTCCTTGCAAAGAGATATTTTGATATTTTTTCTCATGGTTTTTTTGTTATAATATACTTGAATTAGGGGTTGGCGTGTGCATAGGATATGGCAGAAAGTGAACACCGTTTACACCTTTTGGGTGGTGTATGTGGTGTCTTCTTACAACTAAAAAAACCAATTGTAACGTCATCTGAAGTGTCTAGTGAAGGTGAAACTAATGGAGCGGCGCGTGTAGTCCAATTCATAGTGGTTCAGCACCAATGATATTATTTCATCTTCCCCCTCTTTTCTATCCCCTCTCCTTGAAATCTATGTTGGGTCATCCAAATTTCAGAGTTGTCATCCCATTTGTTTTTTTCTTTCAATTGCACCTCTCCATCTTTAGATTGATCTTTATTTGTTTTTGAATGTTTTTTTTTTCAATTTGGTCACTTTTCATTTGGTTTTATTTAATTTTTATATTATATATGACACTTATTCTTTTGATTGTTTTTTATTCTTTTATTTATTTGTTTATTTTTTTCAATTTTATGCATCAATATTTTATTTTATTTATTTATTATATTCAATTTTGGTCCTCATTCTTTTACTTGCTCTTCTTTTATCCTTTTCTTAGTTTTTTTTTTAAAATTATCCTCAACATTTTATTTCAGTTGTTTTTTTATCTAATTTTGATCCTTATTCTTTTAATTGCTCTTTTCTTGTCCTTTTCTTATTTTATAGGGTTATCCTAGGTTGTGAATTAGTTAAGTTAACCTTGATTATTTCAATGTTTTTTTAGTTTCATCATTTAACATTAAACTATTAAACTTTCTTATTTTTTATGTTTTTTCTTTATATGGTGTTATCTCTGGTCACAGGTTAGTCAAGTTAATCTTGATTATTTCAATTTCTTTTTAATTTTATCATTTGACATTAGACTATTAAGTCTTGAGCTTTTTTATTTTTTATGCTTTTTCTTTATATGGAGTTATCCCGGGTTGTGGGTTAGTCAAGTTAACCCGAGGTGACTCGGGTTTTTTTCAATGTTTTTTATTTAACTTCAATATTTGTCTCCAAATTTTTTAATCTTAAACTAATGTCACCAATGATGAGTTAGTAAAGTGAACCCAGATTGACTCAATTTTTTTCTTCAACATTTCTTTTTTTTTAAAATTGATTTTTTAAAATTTTATCATTTGAGATTAGGTTATCCGCCCTTGAATTTTGTGGTGTTTTTTGCATTTTATTCTATGAGGTATCCCAATCTCATACACTACATGTTCGTCAAATTAACTTGAAATGACTTAGGTTATCATTGCCTGAACATATTTTTTTTACGTTAGTTTTTTTTTACTTGACCTACAACATAGCACATGCAAAAAAATCCAATGAACTTTTATTGGCCGACAATAGTTGTTAATGAATAATGTTTAAAATATAAAAAACTACTTGTAATATTGTGAAATTATAATGACTTGATGACAATATTTGTGAAACTATAAGGATTGGATATAACTTTTATTGAAAATTATAGCAACGTTCTTCTTCCTTGCATCGTTGCTATCCAAGGCTAAGGACATGTTTGAGAATGTGATAGAAATTATTTTATAAAGTGTTTTTTCACTTGAAAATGCATGAAAATATTTTTTTAAATGTAATTTTTAACATTAGCATATCAAAACAGTTTAAAAATATAAAAAAATTAATTTAAAACAAAAAAAATCAAAATTTTTTTAAAAATATAGTTGCACCGCAATACCAACAATGCTCAATTTTGAAACTCAATTACACAAAAAATAAAATAAAATCTTGAATCCAGAATTTTCAAGTATAAGAACACCTAAATTAACTAATTGTTAGGCCCAATTTTGATATTAATGAACTCTTGAAGATGAGGAGTTTAGTTTGATTATGGTTTTGCCACCAACGGTGGCTTGACGAAGAACTGATAATTTCTCACTTTGTTTTTTTCCCTGACTCTTTTTTTGATGAATTGTTGCTGTGACAAGGGAGGAGGTAGAGCTGGAGGGAGAAACTTTACGGTGTTTAAGAGATCGTGTGGTATTGTGTTTGTAACTGTGTTTTATTAAATTTTGAATTTTTTTTTACTAAAATTGAGTGTGATTTGTACTTTTTGGATCGTTTTGATATACTGATATCAAAAATGATTTTTAAAAAATGAAAAAACATCATTGACATGTATTTCGGCATGAAAAGCTATTTGAAAAGCAACCGCTACCACACTGCCAAACACACAATAAGTAGATTTATATAAGTTACAGCTTAAATGGTTAATTAACATGTCATCAAATCCAAAAAAAACATAAATTATGTCTAACTTTATATTTAGAATAACTATTAGTTTGAAAAATTAAACAAAAAGAATCACTTTTCTAAAGAGCCGAGTTAGTTTAATTATTTGAGGATTAATTTTAAACAAATTTGTCATTTTTTTAATGGAAGTTTCAAACCTAAAATATAATTAACTCAAATTATTGTATATTAAAATATTATCTAAGTATTTTTTACAAATCATCAGTTTGAGTTTCATAAGTCTCAAAGCCACTGGAGATTTAAATGGTCATTAACTTTAAAACCCGTGAAATTAATCGAGGTACACGTAAGTTAGCTCGAACACCCACATTAATAAAAAAAATTATCCAAGTAAAATATAATTAGATTTAACTTCAATAGTCATTAACTTCCAGGAGATTTTCTGAATGAAAATATTAAGACTATATTTAAAATACAATTAGATTTAGCATTAAAGTGAGTTTTCCTCGAGATGTTTTCTCGAGCAAAATTCATCGACTTTCGGTCGGATTGTTCCGCATAAAGTTGTGTTACCGTAAAAAGAACAAATTCCTCACTTCTCCCCAAACTAAAAAAAAATTCCCCAACAACAAGGACTCATCGGGCATTATACAATCTTTAACGTACTTTATTGTAATTTAACAGTCCCAATTGATTAATCCTGGTTCCCTGCGAAACCCTCGCCTATAAATACATCCTGTCCCGAAACCATTCCAGGTCTCTCTCGCTCTCTCCTCTCCTTTGTCTGTCCTTGGATCGATCTGAGAGGTAGAAGCTCCATTGCGCAATCATGTTGGTCTATCAAGATCTTCTCTCTGGTAATTTCGTAGGTCTTTCTGTTTGCTTATTATTTCTCAGATTCGTCCGTCCGTTTATTATGCAAGGAAGTTTTATATTCGTGGTGGATTTTGGATCTAATAACCATGATGCGATTTTTTAATATAAAAAAATAGTATTGGTTTGCGATTTTGTTGCTTGGTTTGATTGAAATCTTGGATGGGTTTTTGTTTTTTAATTTGATTGTTTGTAAAGATGATTTATGGGTTTTTATTTATTTGTGTCTTTGCGGGTAGATGAGGACAGTGTCAGTCATGGAATATTTAGGTTTTTTTTTGGACTGACGTGGTTGTTTGTGGTTTTTTATTAGGTGACGAGCTTCTCTCGGACTCGTTCCCCTACAAGGAAATTGAGAATGGGATACTGTGGGAAGCTGAAGGAAAGGTTAGTGTTACTTATTAATTTTTTTATTGCTTTAGTTAGACTGTGAATCTCAGGTTGTTGATGTTGAGTTGATTTGTGTTTAGTGGGTTGTTCAAGGAGCTGTCGACGTAGACATTGGCGCTAATCCTTCTGCTGAAGGAGGCGATGAGGATGAGGGTGTTGATGACCAAACTGTCAAGGTGGTTGACATTGTTGACACGTTTAGGCTCCAGGTGAGTTTCTTGTGCTATTTGTTGAATGTCTCGAGTTGTTTTTTGAGTGAAGAATGATAAATTCTGGGGTAGAAGTTGATAAAAAGTTTGATTGGTCGAAATTTTCAGGAGCAACCTGCTTTTGACAAGAAGCAGTTTGTTACTTATATGAAGAGATTTATCAAGTTGTTGTCGGAGAAACTCGATGACGAAAACAAAGAACATTTTAAGAAAAACATTGAGGGAGCCACCAAGTTCTTGCTTTCGAAGATCAAGGACTTCCAATTGTAAGTGCCTTTTAATTGATTGATGTTCTTATCCATTGTTTGCTTTGATGTGGTCTTCTATCAGGTCTTTTTTTTTTTTTCAATTTGTTTTTCCCAACTTATGCTCTATGGTTTTCATTGATATTTACGAGGCTGCACTTGTCTTGCAGCTTTGTGGGGGAGAGCATGCATGATGATAGTGCTTTGGTCCTTGCTTACTACAAAGAAGGTGCCACCGATCCAACGTTTTTGTACTTTGGTCATGCTTTGAAGGAGGTCAAGTGCTAAAAAGTGCCAATAGCTGGCTTCAAAGTGCAGTTGCTTGCTTTATTAGTTCTAGTTTTATCCCTGAATGCCTACTTTTCTATCTTATGTGCTGGTGGACTTGAGGATTTGTGCCTCCTATTTTGGGTTAATTATTGTTTGTTAACTATAATGAGCTCTTCATTAATGGGTATTTATGTTTTGCTTGACAAATAATTTAATGTGTCAATCCAAAAGTTTACTCAAAAACATTTCTGCCTATTCTCCATTTCTTTGATTTACAGTGTTACTTGCAAGCATCCTTACCAGTCTCATTATTTAAAATGGACAACAAAAAAATTATGCTTTTCTATTGCGACCAGAATTTTTGCATGTTTTATCTGATTGGAGCTCGCAAGTGTTTGTTTGGTTCTTGTATGATGCCTTGAAGGCAAATTAGCAGCCCTTTTGGGTGTGGAACTGTCTGCGTACGGCAGTAGCAGGAACTTTTGTATGAGTCCTTGATCGAAGATTTATTGTGCAACCATTTGTAATTGAAGTTTCCTAGTGAATAACTGCCAGAGCTTGATCTCAGATGTTTTGTGCAACCTCTGTAATTAAAGTTTACTGGTGAAGTGCTCCAGAGGCGGCCGATGAGTGGATGGCATAGCTATTGCTCAGAAGTGTACTTGTATTGCTGAAGCACCATGTTTGACTCAAATGGGTGCTAATAAACTGTGAACGATAATTTTTTGTAGTGTTTTCTTTGTTGTACTTGGTAGTGATCCACTAACTGTATGTTCACAAAGCTTCATATGGTCCACCAAGAATAGAACATTAAGAAATAATGATCAGATGCCCGGATGTGGTCAACACTCCAATATTGCCCTGCAGCATCTTTAGGATTCCAATCAGAATATAGCATATTGACAAGAACTTTCATTCCAGAACATCAGGCAAAGCAGGATCAATTTGCAATGGAATTGTGATATCTCTGCACCTTTCAAACAGTTCCATAATATTGGCACTAAAGAAAAAAGATGATAATGTTGTTAACCTTTGGGGTATATATTAATATTTTATGTATTTTGATGTTAATAATTAAAATAAAATAGACTAATAATATACTTGGACGAGATTAAGTTTTAACATGTCTATAAGATTATATCAACATGTATAAGGAATTAAATGAAAAAATTCATATATAGAGCTCTCTTTTGGAAACATATATACAACTCTCTTTTATGCAAAATAAATAAGATTTTCTGAATATACATGATTTATAAGTTATTCAAAAAAAAAAAATCAACTAGAAATCATTAATCCTAACATACTCTAAATTCATTACACTTGCACACCTTCAATCATCCTAAGTGCTATTGAGTAAGCTATAGAGATTATAGTTTTCAATTGTACAATCAACTATTTGAGAGAGTGAATCTTGTTGTAAACACATCACAATTGTAAACACTTGAGAGTTTGAATCAACTCTTGACATTTGTGAGATATTGTCACCAAGAGAAAAATCTTGAAGAGGAAACATCTTCAAGGTGTGTAATTGTTTGGTGTGGATTTATCAAGAACATTATATCTTTCATTTGGATTAGTAAAAGAATACAATACTCAAGTACGATTGGTACTTGAGGTGTGGATGTAGACTTGCCATATCACGTTAAAAAAGTTCTCACATATATAAATTTGCTTAGACTTGACTAAAATGACAACCACTAGCTATAATGTTCAAAATGAATGAGCATTTACCTTTAGGCCACACTTCTTTGATGGCAATGATTATGTTTGGAAAGCTAGGATTATTATATATATTTAATCTATTGATTATGATCTAGAGCTATCTATTGAAAATGAACATCACAAGCCTACAAAGATTGAAAATAATATAGCGATTCCTAAACCTAGAAGTGAATATATTGACGGTGATAAGAAGTTGTTTTCTATGGATGTTAAAGCAATGAACACTTTGTATTGTGCATCGAGTAGAAGTGAGTTTAAGAAAATATCATCTTGTAAAAATGTTAGGGATATATATGGCATGCTTTAGAAGTAACTCATAAAGGTATTAATCAAGTTAAAGAATCCAAAATCGATATGCTTGTACATCAATATGAGTTATTCAAAATGCTTCCAAATGAATCAATAACTAGTATGTTTACTAGAATAACAACTATCACTAATAGTTTGGATGCATCAACCGTTCCCGAATAACTTTCATGACTTCGGGCTGTACTATCTTAGAATCAACGGCTCTCTGATACCAATTGTCACAGGGTTAAATTCTTCACACTGAAATCCAACCCTATGTGGCAGTCTAGTCCCTACTAGATTAAGCCTTGCCTCACCTTTTTCGCTCGTGTTTCCTATGACTGTGTCTCGCTCACTCAAAGTGGTTCCCATAATTGCTTATTGTAAACAAATAACAAACACAAGCAAAACACACCGAAAATACAAGAAGATCTCTGAACTTTTATTAATCTCATCAACTAAGGATTACACAATATAAGTGTGTGTGCTATGCACAGAATCATATGCTACACAACCAAGGCTTTGCATCCTATTTATAGACAAAGATATGTGAGTTACAAGGCACACCCATGATCACTATTTTTCAGGACATAATGGGAGCACTTTCTCCCTCATGTTCTCCATGAACTTAGTGGCCTATTTTCCACCAAGTAGTGGGCATTTTCTCTTCCATGATCCCATGATCTAAGTAACTTGTAGAGCAACCCAGTCCTGCCCCACGTTCTGCCCCTATGATCCTATGATCTGGATGTCCATAACTGCCACGTTCTGCATGTCCACCTGGCAGTCCCAACTGCCAATTTCTGCTGCGTCTACTGCTAGCTTAGAAGGTCTATGATCTAAGCCCCATGTCCATGCCTAGTCAGGAGCTCAATGACTCGTACGAACCATTGCACGCTGCCTGCCGAATTCGTCTATGCCTATGCAAGGCTACTGTTGTCCATCATTGCTGAATTCTAGACAGTGTGCTTTTATTGGCGTATCCTCGCACCTAGAGCTCTAACAAACCACCCCCATTAGAAGAGTCTGACATTCTCGTTAGAATAGACGTCAGATAGTCTTGCACTTGATCCTCAAATTGCCACAAATCTGTGTCCTTCTTCCACGAAACCTTAGTTTTTTTCCCCTATTTTACCAAAAACTCAGTTCGTTGATTCTTCTTATATTGGCCAAGTCGATGATAATCCATGATCTTGATGATACCATCGTCAAACTATTTGTGAATCGTAGAAGGAGCTCTTTGCAACTTACTTCGTTTTGGGTCCTCATGGTCTTCGTGAAATGGTCACAAGTAACTTACGTGAAAAGTAGGATGAAGCTTTAGCCGTTCGGGCAGCTTCAACCTATAGGCGACAGCCCCCACCTTCTAGATGATTTTGAAAGGTCCATCGTACCTTGACACCAATCCTCAGTGCTTCGTCTTCCCCATAATTTTCTTCCAGATTTGTGGAGTTAACTTGAGCAACACCTTGTGGCCCTCACTGAATTCCAATAGTCTTTTTTTTTGTTGGCGTATTTGAGCATCCTTTTCATTGCCCTACGCAAGCTATCTTAGGCTTGCTCAAAAAATTCTTGTCGCTCCATTGCAAACCTATATGCTGCTGGATTCTCCCCACCAGATTTCTACACCACAATCTCAATAGGAGTTTTGGACTGTGCTCCCAAAACCAACTCAAACGAACTTGCTTTTGTTGCGGAGGATTTTTTAAGATGGTAGCAAAATTGTGCACTATCCAGCAACTCCAACCTGTTTCGTTGCATCGTTGTCACGTAGTGTCTCAAATATTCCTCTAGCAAAGCATTTATCCTTTTTATCTGCCCATCAATTTGTGAATGATTGGCAGTGGAAAACTTCATCCTTGTTCCCATCATGTTGAACAACGCTGTCCAGAATCTGCCTGTGAATCGCACATCATGATATCTTACAATGTCAGAAGGTACTCCAAAGTACTTCACTACATTGCGGTAGAATAACTTAGTGGCCACTTCAGTTGTATACACTGTTGAGGCAGCCACAAACATTGCGTACATGGTGAATCTTTCCACAACAACCATGATAGTGTTCATGCCATCCACCTTTGAAAACCCAATAATAAAGTCTATAAAAAACAACCAAGGCTTGTCTGGAATCGGTAGTGGCTGTAACAAGCCTACCTCTCGCTGTCGTAAAGTCTTGTCTTGCTAGCACACTAGACAAGTCTTGACGTAAAGTTCTACGTCGTCATCCATCTTCGACCAATAATAAGTTTGCGATAAAAGAGCAACCATCCTTTCCCGACCTGGATGTCCAGCCCACTACGGGTCATGAGTCTTCGTCATTGAATATTTTTACAGCTCTCCCTTCGGCATAAAGATTCAACCTCCCTTTGCATAGAGTAGATCTTGCTTCAACCAATACCTTCGTATCATCCCTTCTTATACAAGATCAACCAACTTCTTGTCCACTGCATCTTCCCCAATAGTTTGACGAAGTCGACCCAACATGTCCGACTCTACCTGAACATTAGCAATTACCTCACGTCTACTGAGTGCATCCACAACCTGATTATATCTCCTTGGTTTGTGCTCCCATATGAAGTCATATTCGGCCAAGAATTCTTGCTATCGAGCTTACAACTATGACAATTTCTTTTGTGTTCGAAAGAATGTGTTATCAACACTGTCAATCTTAATAACGAATCTTAGCCCCAACACATATACTCTTCATATGCCAAGGCAGTGCACCACTATCGTCATCTCCTTCTCGTAGGTTGAGTATTTTTGTTCACGTCATTTAACTTTCGACTCTTGAAAGCAATCGAATGTCTCTTTTGTACGAGCACTCCATCAATGACCCTATCTGAAGCATCAATATGCACTTTGAATGGCTTCTCGAAACCAGGCAACCCCAAGGCTGGAGTTGACGCTACCGCTGTCTTCAGCTTTTCAAAAGCTTGTTAGCAATCAACTGTCCATTTCCATCTCCGATTCTTCTTTAGAAGATCTAAGAGAGGATTTGTATTTTTGCTATAGTCATCAATAAATTGTCTATAGTAGTTTGCAAGCCTAAAAAATGATCTCAATTCCGAAACTGTCTTTGGTGTTGACCATTCGATGATTACTTGAATCTTCCGTGGATCCATCTTCACCTGTCCCTCTCCAATTACGTGGCCTAAGAACATAATTTTAGTTTTTGCAAACTCATATTTTTCTCTCTTTATATACAATTCATATTCTCTCAATCTTTAGAACTTTAAAAAGATGAATTACATGATCTTCTATGTCTCTACTATAGATTATAATGTCATTTAAGTAGACTACAACAAAATTGTCTAATAAATCATATAAAACATCATTCATTAGATTGTAAAATGTTGTTGGAGCATTTTTTAGGCCGAATGACATAACTAAAAACTCGTATGAGCCATACCTCGTCACACAAGTAGTCTTATGTTCGTCACCTTCAGCAACTAGCATTTGCCAACATCCCGATCGCAAGTCCAATTTTGTAAGATAAAGGCTCCACATAATATGTCCATTAAATCCTTAATTAAAGGAACTAGATATTTATTTTTTATTGTTACCTTGTTAAGTGCTCAGTAGTCCACACATTCGAAGGCTCCCATCAAGCTCCCGTCTGCCTTCTTTTGAAATAAGACTGGAGCACCATATAGAGCCTTGGAAGAATGGATAAACCCTAAGTCAATAATCTCTTCCAATTGCTTTCTCAATTCTGCCAATTCCATTGGCGACATTCAATAAGGGGTTTGAGATGGTGGCTTTGTTCTCGGCACCAGCTCAATCTAATGGTCTATAGCCCTCATAGGTGGGAGTTTTTTTTCTAGCTAAGACAGCATCACATCCTCAAATTATTGTAGCATGCTAGCAATTTCTTTCGACACCTCCCCACAATAATCTGTTTTCTTGTCCACTATTATCGCAAGAAACACTTCCCCACCTTTCTGTAATGCTTTATCAATAGCAATGGCCGAGGCCAAGCTTT
>Ga0325402_1007105_pt1 | contig 10618 bp, 7 predicted proteins | sample PopdelMetagenome_22_FD_207212 | JGI IMG/M metagenome (GOLD analysis project Ga0325402, IMG submission 207212) | Populus deltoides microbial communities from Bellville, Georgia, United States - Xylem-PdKOR-R3 | ecosystem: Host-associated > Plants > Phyllosphere > Stem > Wood/Secondary xylem...
CTTTTCGGTTCAAGCTTCGGGTTGATCCCCCACCCTCAGCTTGAGGGGGCATATTATAGAATGTATATCATGTATCTATCAGAATAGAAAATTAATATAGGATGTTGTAATCATTACAGTTACTCATTTATCTATCAGAATAGGAAATTAATATAGGATGTTGTAATCATTACAGTTACTGCAGTGTTCTGCTGCCTCTATATAAATAGAAAGGTTGGCTAAGGCACAACCCAACACATTCCATTATTCTCAACTTGCCAACACAAGAAAGACAGGCATTTTATTTAAATATCTGTGTTGGTTCACACTGCAGCTGGGATATAGTTTCCCAATAATCTAAGCACAACCCACATGCTCCCTGGCCTATGGAAATTTGAAGGTCTTCCATTTGCACAGTTCAAAGCCCTTTTGCTTCTGCTTGATGAAGCCATCAGCTTCAGCATCAACATCTTCTTCGATATCTTCTGATTTCCGATTCCCATTTTGATCGATAACTTGCACTTGCTCCTTCACCCGAACCTTCTTGGTAGACCTGGTGGGATTCTTCTTGTTGACATTGTCTTGGCGAGCCTCATTAACCTCTTCTTCTTGAGTTACCTTGTTGTTGAAGGCCTTGTGAACACTTGGGTACTGGGGGGCACCATGGATAATGCTAGGCATCTTTGATAACCTCGAAATATAGTCATGGTAATCACCGGACGTGGTGTTTGAGCCTTGCCGCTGCCTAGTTTGGTAGGCAGAGCCTTGAGACATTTTTTGCTCAGTTTGCAACAATTAGTTGAGAGAAGCTGCAAATTTATGGACCCATGTCTTGCGAATTTATCCTCTGAAGATGGTAGTTGCATCTAATTCCTTATCTCTTGTCAGATATCAAGTTATCCACATTCTTTGAAAGAGAATAAATGCCTAGAAAGTGGAGAGCCTGAATGGATTCATATCACCTATATAGTATTATTCCAAGTTTCTGGCCCTTCCTGAAAGAAGATTATAACCCACAACTTTTGAATTCATGATAGATATTTGGAGATTAGATGCCATATATATCATGCTACGTTAAAACAAGCCCTAGCTGCACTGTAGGCTCAGCCACAATATTAAACAACCTTTGTGCATGTTTAGAAACTCAGGTATTGTTTTGAATTTGTTATTAAGATTCGGAGAGCAGTAAAGGGATTTGTTCTTATCTCTTCTGCTAGACCACAAATTCAGAACCACCAAACAAACACACCTCTAGAAGAACCATTGGTGGATTATGACCTAATCAGCCATTAATTTCCAGAGACCCATCACCATAAACTTACGACAGTGCAAAGCAAACCGAAGCCTAAGACCAGTCCATGCCCACCTCCTCAGAACCATTGGTGGATTATGACCTTTCCATTTTCGATAGAACCGGGGATCGTCATCCCCATCTTCCTACATGAATACTACATCCAATTTATAATAAAATAACCACCATATCCTTGTCTCTCTCTCTTTTTTTTTATCCTTAAATCACATCTAACACAGAAAACAAGGCCTTTTTTCCTTCTTTTCTCAACATCCTGACTAGGAAATCTTTCTCCCGTTCTCCTTTGTTTCTTCCCAGCTGTATATTTTCATCAGAAGAGGAGGCCTTAAACCTAAATATATTTTAAATTAATGAAAGACTGTACAAGCTTATGCTGTGGCAGCAAGTTCAATATGCATTCTGGGCTGTGTTTTCTCCCTCATAGCACAACAAACAAATAAACGACAATATTGCTAGTAAAATAGAAAAAGAAGAATATGTTAATTTTTTCAAAGATGTAAGGAAAAAAAAGATACCAAAAGTTGCAAAAATACTTGCCTAGAAGATATCAAAAACCTTTTGAGTACAGAGTACCTAGGATAAAACTATTGATTTTCATAGAAAACACAACGTTGGAGAAAAATCATGATGAGAAACAAATATTTCATCCAAAAGGACACATGTACAACGAGAAACCTTTTTTTTTTTTTTAATTTAAAAAATTAGAACACTAAACTTAAAGTTTTGGTAGGATAATACTGTTTGAAAAAGATTTGGTGAAATAACATATTTTGATCTTGTCGCGTTTTAGAAACTCGACATTTAGTAAATTGCGCTATCAAAAAGCACAACAAGGTTATTGTCGCATTTCTGAAGTGTAACATCAATTAAAATTTAAGTTATCCCTCAAATCAAAGATGCCTTCTCTCTTTAAAAACCAAATGGCGCCCTCATAATCTTTCTAAAAAAACCCATCAAATACTTTTATTTTACCCTTAAAACAAACAAAAACCAAACCTATCATAGTCTTTAAGCTTCATTGGACATGTTTTGGATTCAAAATCAGCTGTTCCCTTTGTTGTCATTGCTGCCGCCACCTTCCCAACCTTTTTTCTAGTCCTTCAAACAAGGTAAACATATCATATTTCTATGAATTTGTGTTTGGTTTGGTTGAAATGAAATAATTGTTTAGGTTGAATTTAAGGTTTACGGTGAATTTAAAGTTTGTTGAATTAATAGTAAATTAGTTAAAAATATCATCAATTAGGGTTGATTTGATATAGTTGAACATGGAAATAAGTTAAATTAATTATGAATTAATTATGTGTTGCATTCGATTGTTGTTAAGTTGTCGAATTATGAATTTTGTGTATATTGTTAGAATGCGCTAATAATGTAATTAAATGTGCTTGATGATTTTATGTAAGAGAACATGAATGCAGTAGAATTATGACAAATTACATGTTCCATTGAATTGTTGATAAGTTGATAAATTTGGTATTTTCTTTGAATTATATTAATTTGATATGAATTTGGGTTTGATTTAATGCGATTGAGCATGAAAATATTAATTAGATTTAATATCAAGAATTATGTTTAATTTTTGTTGAATTTTCTTTAATGTTAAATTTTGGGAATTTGATATGAATTTTGCCAATTGATTTTAGGGTAATGCAATATAGTTAAAATTATGAACAATTAACCAGAATCCAAATTGTTTTTTTACAAAATGGTTTATAACGTATTTATATTATGTCTTTACAGTGGTACTATTGTTCATGATGTGAACAATATTATCACATACAATGGTTGGAGTAGTTTGTTATTAAATATTTATTTAGGCATGTCATATGCAGAAATAAAAGAAACCATTTATCTTGGATTTGAGTGAAATTATAATGATATTGATATTTAAATAGCTTAGAGGTGTCAGATTGGTGAACATCAGTATTATCCTGCAGCGGTTATATGTGATGACAGTTGTAAGACAACAATTGATTCTTTTATCCAAAGTGGTTTGAATATGATGATATTGTATATAAGTAGTCGACTAAAATCTATGTGTCCCAACTTCTGTTGATCCTTCAAATTTAGTTAGTAGAGGTAAATACAGTTTTATTATAAGATGATTTGTTATAAATGATAGATAATACCATGTTTGACAATTCATTTGCAGATTAACATAGATTTGACTATTCGAAGCCTAATGAAAATGAAGATAATGATATGTTAAACTCGAATGAGATGGTAAATAATGATGATGTTGATGATGAAATCATACCTCCTGTTCCAGAATTTGGAGATGCTTTTGGGTCTAGTTTTATTGTTTTTAATGACTAGGCACTTAGTCATAAATGCATTTCAGGAGGGTCTGATTTAGAGGTTAGACAAACATTCAGTAATAAAAATAAATTGGTTAATGCAGTTAAACGATGACATTGCATATTTGGTTAAATACCGAGTCGAACGGTTGAACTCTACATTTGTTCAATTACAATGTGTGCAAGCACTTGAATATAAAAGGTATTTGCATAGGGGATATAATAAGATATCATATTCATTTGAAATAACAAAGTTAAAAGTGTCACACATATGTGTTTCGACCTTTGTTAAAAAAGATCATCATTAGTTTGATGCAAATTTTATTGCTAATGTTATATTAACCCTAGTAATAAATAAGCTTTCAATGATGGTTGCAAGTATACAATATGAAATAAAATTGCATAACAAGTATAATATTTCATATGAAAAAAGCATAGGTTGCAAAATAGAAGGTGATTGAGAATCTTATTGGTTCACATGAGGAGTCTTTTCAAAAATTGCCTAAGTTGTTGTTGGTAATAAAAGAATCAAATCCTGAAACAATTATTAATTGAAACCAAGACAAAAATGGGTTTTATATTATGATGGCAGTCACCAGTATGGTAACCTGACAACTAATCTTTCAAATCATTTAATCATGTTCTGAAAGGTGCTCGTGCAATGCCTGTTTCAACTTTGGTGCAATTAACATTTTACCGGTATAATAGTTATTGGGTCAAGTGGAGACGTGAAGCTAATAATTTTATTCAACATAGTAAAATTTGCCCCCCAACAATTGAGATTGAATTGACAATGAGTAGTGATAGATTAAGAGATTATACTGCAATGTTGTTTGACTTGGAGCAAGGGGTGTTCCAAGTCAACATTCTTAAAAAACTGGGTGTTATTAAAGAAGTCAAACGGGCAATCAGTTTGAATGATAGAACATGCACATGTGGTAAATGGCAGACATTTCAACGTTCATGTTCACATGTTCTTAAATGTTGTGCCAAGAGTCACATAGATTTTATATAGTTTGTTGATGATCATTACACAATTCAAAGTTACCGATCAATATATGGCATGTTATTCCATTATTATCAGACAAGTTAGAATGGACTAATTACACTAGATCTTATGTTGAAGCAGTCTCATATAGATGAGAATTCGGGTTTGGTCAATGATTGTTTACTCGTTTGCACAACGAGATGGATGCAAGAGAAGGTCATGCATATTATAGGTGTGGCACATGCAATGAAACAAGCTATAATAGGAAAACAGTCACAGTATATGCCTACTAAACCCGCCAACATTTATGTCTTGCGATTGCAAGATCGACATCAATCGAAGGATGTATTCGCTGACATTGTAAGAATTTTTAATTTTAATATGTTTTTAATTTATTTTTAATATACTTATCATTAAAGGTATTATATGAGTAAATGCTTATAATTTAAATTTTTATGGAGGATGAGACCACTATTTATTGTTGAACATGTAGGCGAATGAGACTCTGTAAGCGGGTTTAGTTGTATGTGTTCTAGACATGTTTATTATACGTTAGTTGTCTAAACCACATCAAGCTTGACCATGGCTTGATACATACACTAGTTGAGCGATGAAGACTTGAGACACAAACATTCTATCTTAGACATGAAGAGATGACACCGGCTTTACAGGACATGATGATTTTGCTTTAGTTGCCTATTGATGGACGCTCAATCATATCTTCTAATGTTCATAATAGAATTGTATTTTGTGAGTGATCATTTGAATTATCACCCCTTTATTTTTCATTGAAGGGGGGTAGCATATGTCTTAAGTAGATTGATGAGACATTAACGACACCACCGGATAATGCTAACGGGGAGGTTTTGCGGAGATATAAAATAAATTGTGATTTGAATGTGTTGATTATTTGTTAAGTTTGCATGAATGATTATGATTGTGATAATTTTAATATGTTATGTTTGTATGTTAGAGCATATATACTCCATATGTTTGGCGGTGTATTACTCATAGACCTAACAGGTAGATATGTGTTTTAATTTAACTGATGCTCCTGGATAATTTTAACTCCAGCCCCACATATATGTAGTTAGGGATCTACTGTCTTGGCATACTTGTACAGACACAGGTTTTTTGTTTGTTATTTGTTATTTGTTTAGACCATATCAGGCTTGATCCATGCATTAATTGAGTGATGAAGATGTGAGACACACGTTCCATATTAGGCATGAAAAGATGATAGACATTACAAGATGTAATACCTATTGATGGATAGGCAATTACATCTCCTGATATTTATAATAGAATTGCGTGATGGACAGACAATTACATCTCCTGATGTTTATAATAGAATTGCTTTATGCAAACGATTATTTGAATTGACAGCCTTTACTTTTGGATTGTCACAACCAGATTAATTGTGCCGAAGAAACAGGGTAAGCCATCGTCCATCTGTTCATTAATGTTAATATTCACACATATGACATTTGTCTTAAAACCATCATTTGGAAAAACAAGCCTTAATTGTCAGTAGTTTATTGTTAAGTGGAAAGGATAATGTCATGTGTGCTATCCTTTAAGTGGAGGCATCCCGCATGTAATTCTAATAGCCCAGTTATGACAGGAGGACATTAGAGTATTTAATGTTTAATACCAAAAGTACAAAGGTTAAGTAGATTAACCCCCCTAATGCTTCCTAGCCCATTGGATTTTTGAACTGCTACATGGATCTTTCATCGTGATTTGTGTCAGTGGCATGGTGATTAGGGGTAAATCCCGGAGCCATCACCATCGATTTATGAACGTATTCCCACAAGAGTTTCTTTTCAGTTCAGATATCTCTGGTGGAACATACCGGGACTAATACCTCTATATATCAGCTCCAACGATGACATTATCAATTAGTATCTGCCATATTCAATGCCAGTTTTAAAGACCGATATCACTCACCATCTGTTTCCAGCATAACCTCTAAAGTTAATGATTCATTTATGAAACCTGCCAACCGAACATGATGACATAACAACAGTCAGGCAGTCACAGCAACAAGCGACGAATTAGCTTCATGGAATGACAGCTTATTTGAAATGTTTGAAAAGTAATTGGAAAGGGTGACAATGGAAAGTCATTCATTGTAATGGAAAATTGGTTTGTAGCAGCAGCAGCAGCTTCCATCAGTTCCTTGTTAAATTAGCTACCAAGCATTTCTACAGGTATTGCATAATTATTTCCTTTTCATTGATACATTTCAGATTTTTTTTTCGTTTCATATATCCTTAAACTATCTTCATCAGCATAAGCCTAGATCCAGCAAAAGAAAGAAGGGAAGAAAACATATTAAAAATTAACCAAAGGGTTAAAGATGTTATATTATCTAACATATAGTTCATTCTAGCAACATATATCATGTATGCAGTCAGCAAATCTTAACCATTACCATACTGATCGGGAATAAATAGAATTTTTTGTATTTATGATGCACAATATAATAAGTACATTGTCCTTATAATTAAATTTTATAAAGTTAATGTTCAAGAGCAATTTTATATTTTTTACTTTCCCAAAACGCTAATATGATATAAATACCCTTAAAATAGGATTTTCTTTATCTTAAGCCCATCAATATTTTTATATTATCATTTGGGTGTTTTTTTGTTATCAGGTTGATGGAGGGGTGCTATTGTAATTTTACATATAAAAATATTATAAAAGGGTGGCTAATGTATGCGTTACAGACATCAGCATGTGCGGCGTCGCTAAGCGGCCAAACACTAGCTTTAAGGGTGATGTTTGAATCATATTGGCATCCCCTCCATTCAAGTTAGTGCGTGTGTCAACGGATCTTCGTTTTGGTGTTGGTGATATCTTTCTTTCTCTTTCTCCTCCTTGATTTTTAATGCCTACCCCCTTCAAATTCTCAAAATAACTCTTCAGTTTGTTTTTTTTTCCTTCAGATTTGGTTCCTATTTTTTTATTCTATTTGTTTTATTTTATATAGTTTATGAAATTAATTTTTTTCGATTTCACATCCTCCATCAGTTTTTTTAAGTCGATTTAGTTCTCATTCTTTTAATTGTTATTTGTTAATTATGTTTGAATTAATTTTTATGATTGGATTTTTTTTCATGATTTCATCATCCATCAATTTTTTTTTTCATATATATAAATTGATCATCATTCTTCTTATTGTTGTTTTTTTTAACTTAGCAAATTTTTTTATTGATTTTTTTTTAAATTTCATCCTTCAATATTAAATTTCTTGGGAGTTTAGCTTCTTAATTAAGTTTTAGCTTAAGATTTCATGGGTTGCGAGTTTGAGAGATTCATATTGGTTTGCTTGTATTTGTCTCTCCATTCTTTAAGCTTATGTTTTTTTTTTTTTCAGTTTCATCCTTTAATATTTATTTTATTGGAGATTAGGCTCTGTTATTTTTTTTGTAGGATTTTTCACTAATTTTGATAATGACACATGTTATCTCAATTTTTTTTTATTTGTCATTTTTTTTGTACTAAAAAAATAATTTGAGCATATTAGGCCCTATAGCTAGTATGATCCATTAGGAGAACGAGGTTTCCCTCGAGAAGAGTGAGGGAAGGCGCAAAAAACTCAGGGCCCTAGGGCGAGGACTGTAAGATCTAAAGATGCGGTGGTCGGAGTAGCGATTCCATGCTACTATAAGGAAAACGGACTCCGGATGCTCCTGGAAAAATCTGGGCGTGATCCAACTATCGGATCGCAAGTTATGGCCCTTTTGAGCCGCTGTTCTGGTCCAGCGCGAACCGGCCCGCTCAGGGGCCCCGGTTGCGCTTCCCCAAGCCGCTGCTCCTTTGCGGCGGTGCTTGAACAGCCGGGCAACCTCCTGTCGCTCTCTTTGCGGGCGCCTTCAAAGCACTTATAGCAATTGTGCGTGCATGAACTCACGAGTGCGATCATATCAACACTAACTCTGCAGTTAAACGTGCTTGGGCGAGAGGAATACTAGGATGGGTGACCTCCTGGGAAGTCCTCATGTTGCATCCCTTTTTTGTGTCAATTTCCCGTGCGGCTCCCCTCGCGACCCCTTCTTATTTTTTCCTTCTCCTGCCCCCCTTTCCTTTCCCACGCGACGTTCCCGCACGCCGAGGATAGGAGAACGAGGTTTCCCTCGAGAAGAGCGAGGGAAGGCGCAAAAAACTCAAGGCCCCAGGGTGAGGACTGTAAGATCTAAAGATCCGGCGATCGGAGTAGCGATTCCATTGTAATAGCAATTCCATTGTAATAGCGACTCCATCTGTTTGGTAGTGCATTATTCACGGACCTAATAGGAAGATATGTTCCTTAATTTATCTGATGCTCTTGGATGATTTTGACGATAGCCCTATATATAATTGGGGAATCTATTGTCTTAGCATGCTTGTACAAACATCTATGTCTTGCATGTATGAAGAGGCTCAAACAGGTTGATAGATGTTTACTACTTCTACGTATATGAATCAAAAAAATTTAAATAACTATTTAGATTTAAATGTTTTATATCAATCCTTGTAATAATCAAAATGTTTTTATTTAATAACAATAATGGTAGTGAAAACATCTTCATATGGATAGGCCCTATATATATATAGATTGTCGTCTATGATTGTCCAGACTATAGGGATTACACTTCATCTCCCACTAGGATACAAGTATTGTGACATTATTTTGCAATTATATGCATTTATATTGTGTAATTGTAACTTTAAAAAAATGCAATTAAACTAACATTTTATTAATGTTAGGTGGTGTGCTGGTAGAGTATTTGAAAATAATTCAACATATGTGGTGGCATTTTATCTGAGCGAGCTAGACAAGCAACATGCTACCCATATATTTTTTGAACCATTTGTTTAATAAAAATCATTACACTTCACTAAATTATTTTTTTTAATATTTAAAAAACTTATATTCTACTGGTCATGTGGACGCCTTATTCAGATGAAAGAGTAACATTGCTTTGGTTGTTTGCACTAGCGGGATAGACATGTGGACATTAGTGGTCCCGTTAATATTTTTTGAGATGGTTGAGCTATATTGCATAGATCAGGTAATGCAACAATTCAATTACAAATAACGCATTATAGTCGACATCGTTTGCATGTCGTAACTTGTAGGGGTAAAAATGATGGTTATTATTGTTTAAGTCGTCATGGAGTTTATGTATTGAGATGCATGAAAGAATGAAATATTTACAGAGATGTATCATGTGATTACAGATAAAGAATATTTAATTTAGTACATGAGTATCACACGTAAGGTCATTACTCCAGATCCCAAGTATGTTCCTCTACCTGGATACATGTAGTACGAGCAACATGCCTAGTGGATTCAAAATCTCGTAAGTAATCAAATATTTTTATAATTAATATATGTTAAGTGTTAGGTTTAATTAGTGATATTTTAATTTAACATTAAGGTTTTATTCATATTATGTTGGTTTTATGCTATGGGAGGGTTGAGAGGTCGCATCTTTGTAATACTGATGAAGACAACGAATGTCAGACCATTACATCCTGGTGATTAAATGTTTGCCGCATTGGACTTAATATCTTTGGAGAGAGGTTAACTCTTGATGATGCCATAACAGAACGAGGCCACTCAGGTAGATATAGGAGCTGGATCCAGTCATGATACCTACTAGACGACGTAGACGTAGATAGATAGAAAAGTTATATTTATGTATTTTGAGATTTCAATTACTTGAATATTGTATTATTTAAGTATTTGAGATTTATTTTGCATGCATGCATGTGTGTATATATGTGTGTGTTTGTATTCATGGGGCTACTTATGATTATGAAATTTGAAAATTTGTTGAGTTTGGTTATTGTGATTCTTTTAAACGAGATAAAATTTTAAACATAGTTCTTATATAAAGAAAACTACCCAAATTTTATTAAAATTTTAATTCTAAAAAGTTATTAATTAAATTAGAAGTTATGTTAAAAAGATAAATAATAAATCTTACATAAAATAATATACTTTCTTTATTATATTAAGATATTAGAGAAATTTGTTGTTAC
>Ga0325402_1007107_pt1 | contig 10616 bp, 7 predicted proteins | sample PopdelMetagenome_22_FD_207212 | JGI IMG/M metagenome (GOLD analysis project Ga0325402, IMG submission 207212) | Populus deltoides microbial communities from Bellville, Georgia, United States - Xylem-PdKOR-R3 | ecosystem: Host-associated > Plants > Phyllosphere > Stem > Wood/Secondary xylem...
GTTAATTTATAATTTCCAGCTTATTTCTAATAAATTATTAATATAATTGTAAATAAATTATTATTTTTATTTAAAATTAATTATTTATACACAGGACAAATTCGACTAGGATAGTGCGCATGACACTATTGTGAGGAGGGTGTGGAAAAATAACGCGGCAACTAGGTAACATCGAAAACAATACAAGATTTTTTTAGAAAACAATTTATGTTTCAAAATCTAATTTCTTGCTATGAAAGTAGGTAGCGTGATTTTTGGTATGAAGCACAAAAAAGGCAAAAAAAAACCGCGAGAGATAATGGTCTTCAAGGCTGGAACGACGTGGCAATTTGAAGGGATTTCAAATCGATATACATCCTGGTAGATATATGGCCGCAACATCTTGAGCACATGATGTCTAAGCGGTTCACACAACGCTCACAGTCCGATGCTGACAACCAGAATCGGCCAATTCATGGCTCGGTGACATCGCACACCGGCAGCTCCGTTCTGTTTGCTGCACATGCGAAACGGATGGTAAGATTAATTTAAATGAAATATATTGTTAAATTAATTTGTTGTTAATTAATTTTTTTTCATTATAGGCTACGTCTCTTGGACGTGAGCCGAGCTCAATGGAGCTGTTTGTTGAGACGCACGTGCGGAGTCAAGACCGCCGAAAGGGGACAAAATAGTTCGTTGACAACTGTGCTCAACATTTTGTGGTATGTTTGTTCAACCATTTTATTTCGTAAGTTATTATTTTTATTGAATTGAATATGATGATTACTTTTTTCATTTTCAGGAGACCTGTAATAGCTGGTTGAGGGAGAGATATGGGGACGATCCTTTGACCCATCTGGATTTGGATCCAAAGTTGTGGATGGAGGTTGGATCGTCCGGTGGACCCTATAAAAATCGGGTGTACGGGCTCTCCAACATTACAGCGAGAACTTGCGGGCGGCCCCTAGTGTCTCAACCATTAAGAGCTCCCAATCAGTATCGAGCACCCAATCTAAGGAGTTCGTGGCCTTGCAGCAATACACGGTTCAGCTCACCAAAAAATATGACCACCTATCGGCTAGGTATACACAACTCTCGTTGAATTATGAACAGCTTTGCCAAATCCACCATTATGTTAATTTTTAATGAATATTATTTAACTTTAATAGTTAATTTAATATTTTTTTGAAACACATTCAATTTGTAATGAATATTATTTAACTTTAATAGTTTTAATATTTTTTTTGAAACACATTCAATTTGTAATGTATATTATTTAACTTTATTTTTTCATTTTTGATGTTTAATAAAAATTTTATTTGCATAATTGGTTTTTTTTACTATTAATTTATATAATTTTATATTATGTATTCTAAATAATTTTTTAAAAACATATTTAAAAATAATCACAAAGGGTTTTACCGACGAAATGTATCCGTTAGCATTTGACAGAGAGCAGGAAATGTCAATCGTACCAACAATTTTACAGACGGAATGAGTCCGTCGGCATTTCACAGTAACTTGGTGCAAATGCCACCATCACCGACGAAGTTACCGACAGATATCTTCTGTTGGTAATTCACACACTCACCGACAAAGTTATCGAGGGCTATAGTCCGTCGGCATTTTAACCAATTATCGACGGAATCAATCCGTCAATATATTTCTAGCGGGAAATTTTTTTTTGGCACGCAAATTCTGTCTGTAAAACTATCGGCAATTGTTTTTTTTCCGACCGATGTAGCGACGGAATTAGGTATTACAATGAAAGGAAAGTCGACGGATGGTTTCCATTGAGGATGTTGTCGGTAAAAGAATTAATGACGAACTCTGAATCACAGACCGACAGAATAGTTTTGTCGGTAAAACTGTGAAATCTTGTAATGAGAGAGGGACTTGGTGGTGGTGGTTTTCATCTTTAAAGATATAGCAAAAAGTAGATCAGAACTTTAAAAGTTTTTCTATTTAATTTGATTTTGAGTTTGTAGGCCTGTGAGATCAATATGTTTTGTTGTTAGAAATGAGGATATAGAAGTTGATCGAGTATTTTTTTTTTCATGTTTTTAGATAAAAATAGGTTGAAATCTAGATTCCTAGGATCCACAAACTTAGATCTTGATTTTCTAATCATTGGAAGCACCTTTGATGAGTGGAAAAGACAACAGGTGAGCAAAGTGTCAATCGCTTTATTTAAAACAAAAAACAATTGGTGTAGACAACATCCACCCTATTAAAAAAATTAGGCGTGTGGGCTATGGTTTCGATGCACTCGTGTTTCATATGAATCAGGCGGATAACATGTCGTCCGCGCACGCTTGTGTTTCTTATGAGCTAGGGCCCTTCATTTTCTTATCTCATTGTTTTTTTTTTCTCTTTACACATTTGTAATTGAATTATTTTAAAAGAAATTAATTTAAATGATGCTTAAATAATTGATCAATTATGCCATTATTTTTAAATAATATTAGCATCTTTCATAGTAATATTAACAATTTCATTCTACATGGTTATTTATAAACTTAATATGCATAATTTTCTAAATATGAATAAAATATCTATTTTTCAAAAAAATTATTGTAAATTTTTAAATAATGTTTTCAAAATTATTATTATTACATTATTTTTCTAATAAATTCCCGTCAAAATTATCAATTTATTATTTTATTATTTTATTTTATTAAAACTTTCTTTTCATATTAACATAAGATTTTAAATAAAAATAAATAAATTTTATGATACATAATTATTTTTTAAAACAAAAAGGAACCCATTAATAAGAGAAAGAAGTTTTGATTAACAAGATACCTTTTAAAAACTTATTTCAGATCATTAAAATTTTTGTATTGATTTTAATTACTTATAATCTCTATGCAATTGTTGTTATCCATTTTTTGGATCTCGTATAAAAAAATCAAAAAGAAAAGGTAAAAGAGAAAATACAAAAAAAAAATCAAAAAATTATAAGAGACAATAAAAAAGATAAATCGGTGAGAAGAGTATATCAGAATGCACATGAAATTATTAAGGACTGAATGAGAAAGATTAAATATACAAGATTGAAAAAACTTTAAAGTGCATTTTTGTAATGGCACGGCTTTTACAAGCCCAAAACAATAGTAAATTTTTTTTTGTACTTGACACACATCGTGTCGGTAATCGACGAACATGTTCCCTTCACATCATCAATATATAATCCATACATCAACAACAATCAACATTTCATTTAAAAGTGAATCTTACATAAACTTATAATATTATGTTTGCATGATTAGAAGTTCGCGTTTAAAATATACATGCATAGTCATGAGTTTGTATTCTATCCAACAAATAGTCATCACGAATTTAATCTAAAAGGATCTAATAATAGTTATACATTCAGTACATTGATTCATATAAAATACATCATGATTTAGAATGCAACTACATGATTCCTTGCAAAAGTAGGTTCCCATGTATCGGGTTTCCTAGGCACCTTGTTGGTATGACGTCCCTACTGCAGTACAAAACATTTGCAAGAATGCAATTACTTAATAATAATAATAATAATAAGAACAATAACAATAACAATAAGAAAATGGTCTGGCAGTTTAACGAAGCATTAACATTATCTCATGTTTGAAGCGTGACATTTGTAGTTCCTTCATGTTCTTGGTATACATAACTTGCAGTATATATATATACACCAATTCTTGCAATCAACTATAATCTTAAATCCGGCCATTCTTTTAAGACATCATTTGTCGAGGTTAACTATTCACTCACCCCGGCCATCCCCTTCGAATTCCATCAGCCAAAACTAATCAACCGTTTGTCCTGGTCATCCCTTTGGATGCCATTAGCCGAAGCTAATCATTCATTTGTCCCGGTCATCCATTCGGATGCTATTAGCCGAAACTAATCAATCGTTTGTCGCCGAAGTTAATCAATCATTTGTCCCGGTCATCCCTTCGGATGCCATTAGCCGAAGCTAATCAATCATTTGTCCCGGTCATCCCTTCGGATGCAATTCGGTCATCCCTTCGGATGCAATTAGCCGAAGCTAATCATTCGTTTGTCCCGGTCATCCATTCGGATGCAATTAGCCGAAGCTAATCATTCGTTTGTCCCGGTCATCCCTTCGGATACCATTAGCCGAAGCTAATCATTCGTTTGTCCCTGTAATAGTCTGACTGTACGACTCGATCAATGTTAAGAATTCCAAAATATCCTCTTTATTTGAGGGTAAATTTTTTTTTTCCAAAAATTCGGCAGAGTTTCGTTTGCATTTAGGACATCCCAAGTTATCGACTATTATTAGTTTACTCAAACAACCCATCATCACAAGGTCCCTTAATTCCGGTCCTTATATCAAACCTCATAATTCCACACCTCATACAATCCACACAATATATATATATATATCCTACAAGTAAGTTTAATATGAACATAGTCCAACACATTATATCATAAAATTTAAAGGAAAACGAGTACTAACATGCAAAGAAGGTATTTACAAAATAAGAAGTGTTCTTAAATATTTCAAAAGGGTTAATTACAAAATAACTAAGATACTACATGCTAAGCTGAACCTTTATAAATACATCAAGGTTTGCACAAAAGTATACTACATAAACACGTTGATTCCCTTTTGTTTTACGTTAAATATTTACATAAGTTTCACAAAGTAGAGTCTTAAACTAATGATCTTCCTAGATGTTTGATGGACCTGTTACATAAATAAACATACCATTATGTTGATAAAGAATATATGTATGCTCATGTAATGAATACGAATGAAGTATTAGCTTTCTATCGACTCCATGAGAACTCTAACAAAAACTTATATTTTGCTTGTAAATCTTTTAAACCCAATGAACACTCATTTGTATATTCTTAATTGAATAATCTTATTTACTTCCATAAACTGGATGACATTGCAAGGTTTAATCGTGTAAATCATATCCCGGCAATCCTATCACGGATGTCATTAGCCGAAGCTAATCGTGTAAATCATATCCCGGCAATCCTATCACGGATACTATTAGCCGAAGCTAATCGTGTAAATCATATCTCGGCAATCCTATCACGGATGCCATTAGCCGAAGCTAATCGTGTAAATACACTAGACTTTATTTACATTGAACACAATATTTATTATAATTGCATTCACCAGAAGGATTCTAAATTGTATAAGTGCAAATAGGAGGGAAAATCACGCACCTGCTTCGCCTGTCTCGCGACCTCCCCTAACAGAAGATCCAATCCTGGTTGCTCCTCCTGAATCACAAGGAAGTTCTTGTTGTTTTGGTTATGATTCTTTCAAGCCGATATTATAGAGAATTCATATTCATCCATTACTCATATGTTACTTTCTATGCATGTTCATTTCCTCATAATAACATACATTCATATATCATGTATATTTTCGGAGTTAATATCTCAATATACAAGTGTTCGTATGACTCAATTCTCTTATTTATAGTATTCACGTGAAAGTCTACTGTTACTGTCAAATTTCCAACTGTTACTGTTTGACTTTTCCAACCGTTACTGTCTAACTTTGAACCTTTACTGTTTGACTTTTCCAACTGTTACTATTTGACATTTCCAACTATTACTGTTTGACCTTTCCAACTGTTACTATTTGACTTTAAACTGTTACTGTTTGACCTTTCCAACTGTTACTGTTTGACCTTTCCAACTGTTACTGTTTGACCTTTCCAACCCAACTGTTACTGTTTGACCTTTCCAACCGTTACTGTTTGACGTTTCCAACTGTTACTGTTTGACGTTTCCAACCGTTACTGTTTGACATTTCCAACCGTTACTGTTTGACTTTTCCAACCGTTACTGTTTGACATTTCCAACCGTTACTGTATGACCTTTCCAACCCAACTGTTACTCTTTGACCTTTCCAACCGTTACTGTTTGACTTTTCCAACTGTTACTGTTTGACTTTGAACTGTTACTGTCCAATTTCCAACTGTTACTATCCAATTTCCAACTGTTACTGTCTGAACACTCATCAGATTTTTAACTATATCTAAAGTTCTAAAACTCCATTTTAACTGAGATTGATCTCGTTGGAAAGCTAATACACGAGGCTATAAGTTCTTTGAAGGAAGGAGAACCCAGTTCTGCCTTTAAGATAGTCAAAATTGCTCATCAACAAACACTACCCTACAGGGTCTGTCAAGACCCAATCTCGGTTGATGACCCATAGCTGGGGTTCTACAGCTCCATATTGAGCAAGACCAATTTCTTAGTTAGCTAACATCCAAAACTACAATTACTATGAGAAACTTGATCTTAATTCTCTTATCCTACTACTCGAATTCTCTCCAAATGTTAGGAGACGAATCTGTCCAGATTCATCAACCTTTCCATTTACACACAACATCCACAATTTAACTCTTCCTCTATCATCTCAACCCCTAGTCATATCACATATCGTTTAAGACTGTAAAAAAAAATATATATCTTTATAAGAGCCAATTTATCTTATTTATTTCAATCTTCCCTCTTAACGTCAAAATAAAACATTCTTGTCGATTTTACAAACTTTCCGAACAATATTCTTCTAAACACAATCTTTGACACAGTTCCTATAAACCATAAATAACAAACAAATAATATTCCAAACAATCTATACTGTCAAGTTATAATGCATTATTATGAGTATAACATATCCAAATATTAACTTCATCAAATGGTGAAATTTTCAGAAATATGGGTTTAACCGAACTGACCTCAAACTTGCAGACCTACTGTGCGAGATATACAACTTCTATACCAAATGTTTGTTTCAGATCTCCACCGTTCAGAATCTAGTCAAAATCAGGAAGAACAACATATTCAAGTTATAGCCTAATCCAACATGGCCGAAGGGGAAAACAGACAACAAAGAAGACTGTCCAGAAGTATATTTCCCAAATATTTTCCTCCCTCAATATATCTCAAACGGGGACTGTCATAGAAAATCCCTACGGTGACAATGTACACGACATGGATGAGAACAACATATTTGAATATCGTGCTGATCCAACGGTGGAAGGTGGAGTTATAGCTGTCGGTGGATTTACCATCAATATATCTTCTCTCCAACCTCTCTCTAAACTCTCTCCTACTCTTGCCAGTCACTCCACGAGAGAAAATAGAATGATATTTATAGTTCTAACATCTTGTTAATTGCACATTTATCCCCACCCCTTTTTATCATTTATACATGAACTCCCAACCTTCTGTTATTTGAATATTGACCTCTCTTGATCTTACGTATTCATTTTATCCTCACAAATGTTTTTCTTTTCAATGATTTAGTATTATATTCACTTTTCATTTCATTAATTTCACTAATTTATCTTGATTAGGTTTCTTTAATTTAATTTAACCCATTTTACTATTGGTTAAATTTCTCATCTTTTAAATACCCAGAAAAATTATAACCGAGGGTTTACAATTTTCAACTGATGAAAGCTCTATTAACAAAGAAAATACAATTCGACAAGGAAAATTCAAAATTGAATGTTTAAGGACTCAATTAGAATTTTTCAAGGTTTATTTGAATATATTGAGGGTTTAATTGCAAGAAAAAATTATTTTTAAAAGTCAATTGAAGCTTTAATTTGAAGAAATTAAAGTTTGGGGTCGAATTGCAATTTTTAGGAGTTAATTTGGTCTAATTAGGGGATTAATTAAATAAATATTGAATTTTGACTGGAAAATAGGGACTTGATTGAAAAAATCCAAAACTAAGGATCAAACTAGAAAAGACGTGTGAATATAGGGCCGAGATTAATCAAATCAGGAGCCAAATTGAAGAAATTGAAAGTTTGTTGGTCAATTGACGGTCAAAATGTACAAATTAAGAACCAATGACAAATTAAGGTGTATGTGCCACAATCGGAAGAATAGGGACTAAATGGAAAATTTGCCAAATCCTAAATTAAAAACCCTAATTTCTAGGGTTTTAACCTAGACGCGTTGTTCAGCCTCTGTTCATTTTCTTCCTTAACAGTTCACGATGATTGGGTTGACACCTTCCAAGAGCTCATTCTAGAGTTCGATCTAGACCTCCAAATGACATGAAGTTTTTTGCAAATGGAAGAGGAACATCCGCTCTACAACCTTATTTCCATGAAATTTGACGTTTACATCCTAATTTTTCCATTGAAGTCTCTAACATCTTGTCTCTGATGAGCCATCACTCAATTTTGAGATTTAGGGTTGGTGTGGTTAGCACCTTTGAACAAATGAATATGAAGCTACAAACTTCCAAATTAAGTAAGAATGGATCCAAATGAAAGTTGTGCACTCCCTTTATAGAATAGCTCCAACAATGTTAGAAATTCTGACAAAGCCTCAAAAGTGGGCAACCTAACTAGCCCTGACAGTGCAACTATCTTGCAAAAAACGATTTGGTTTTCATGTTTTCACACAAAAAGGCTTGTTAATGAGTCCTTATTAAGGGTTCAAAACACTCCTCTTAAGATCAAGAGGTTAGGAATGGATTCAAGACTTCCTAAAATCCTATAAATACCCCTCAAGCATGCTTAGGGTTGAAGAGTAAAGAGGGAAACAAAAAAAAAAGGATAAAAAAAGATAAGAAAAAGGAGAGTAATAACAGTAAATATATATATATATAAGTTTAGAGGTCCAAAAGTAAAAACCAAGTTTTTCTTAAGCTTTGTAAGCTTGTGAGAGGCAAAAATTTCCAAAGAAAAACTAAGAGAAAATAGCTTGTTAGACCCAAAAGTAGGTCCTTTGTGGCCTGCTTTTGTTGTTTTTATTTTATTTTTTTTTTGTTTATGTTTATGTTTAGAAGCATAAGATGAGGTTTGAATGCTTAACAAGTAATGTTGCATCCACAAAAAATTACACATCATCGTGCTTTTTGATTTTTTTAAATTCCTTTTATTTCAACTGGGATTCCTTCGATATTTACCAACAAAAATATTCCGTCGATAAACATAGATAGAAATGATGATGGGATCAATTTGGTAAATACCACGTCAAAATACCGATAGAATATTTCCGTTGGTGATTTCGTTTGTATTCATAGATTTTTTGGTAGTGATTTTCATTTTGGTCCTAGGTCTTGGACTTCTTTAATTTAGTCTTTAATTGACCATTGAACTTTCAAATCTATTCAATTTTACCCCTGATTTCAGCCAATTAAGTCCTTAGAATTCGACTCTTTTGTCAAAATGATCCTTGGCTGAAAATTTCATTAATGCAACTCTTAATTGACCCCAAAACTTTAATTTTTCTATATTTGAAATCCTTCCTCAACCAATATTTTCCACATCGCTAGTCTCCTTGCTATTATTATTTTATTTTTATTTTGAAAAGGAATAAGGTAAAAAAAAAAAATTGGGGAATAACCTAAAAATGAGTTTTGACATCAACAAGCATGAAAGATGTTATGAAAAAATCAATGAAGATGTCCAAGCTGAAAAATAAGTGAAGACTAAGAATTAATTGTTCATTTAAGTGATTATGTACATCTTTATATCTTAGCTTAATAGCACAATTAAAATGAACTTAAACACTTCACTCTACATGTATATGGGATTAGTATCGGTTTAAGTTTCAGTAGGTTCAAATTATCAAAATCCGATATTTAAGTTGATCCGGTCGACCGTTTGGTAATACCAAGTGAACTGGTTGTTCAGTTTGGTGTTGATGACCTTTTCTTTCTCTTTTTCTTTCCTCTCTCCTTGATTCTCGCTTATGCCCCTTCAAAATTTCTAAGCACACCTTTAATTTGTTATTCATTTGGATTTGGTGGCTATTCTTTTGATCATTGGTTGTTTTGTTTTGAATAATTTATTAAATTGGAATTCTTTGACAATTTCATCCCCCTTCAATTTTTTTATCTTTCAAATTTTATTCCTATTCTTTTTATTGCTATTTTTTTTATTTGAGATATTTCTTTAATTTTATTTTTTTTACAATATCATCCTCTATAAGTTTTTTTTCCTATCAGATTTGATCCTCATTATTTGATTGCTATTTTTTTTCACTTTGGAATTTTTTTTAATTGATTTTTTTTTCTATTTTCATTATTCAACATTAAATTAGTTGAGAAGTGTGCTTCTTAATCAAGTTCGAGTCTAGGATTTCATGAGTTGCGAGTTTTACAGATTAACTCAGATTTAGGAGGTTTGCCTGAGCTAGCTTGGTTTTATCCCTTTTTTTAAGCTCATGTTTATTTCAGTTTCATCCTCTAACATTTATTTAATTGGATATTGGGCTCCATTGATTTTTTTTTATTTTTTCTATAATATTTTCACTTATTTTGAAAATGACTCGGGATATTTCGAGTATTTTTTTTGTTGTTTTTTAAAAATTTTTTTATAGACATTTTTTTCATTTCATTTCATTTAATTAAATAAATAAATATAAGTAAGTGATGCTCATTTCATAATATTTTAAAATAAAAAATAAATATATATATATATTGGGTATACATGGTTTTATTAATTTATTCAAATAAAAAAATTATTAAACATAATTAGATATATGCTTTATATTGTGATATTAAATATTTTGATATTTATTGATATTTCCATAAACAAATCTACCTGATATTTGTAGACACAGAAATATAGCTTTTACACTTACAAAATATTATGTCGGGTGTAAATCAATTT
>Ga0325402_1007111_pt1 | contig 10613 bp, 2 predicted proteins | sample PopdelMetagenome_22_FD_207212 | JGI IMG/M metagenome (GOLD analysis project Ga0325402, IMG submission 207212) | Populus deltoides microbial communities from Bellville, Georgia, United States - Xylem-PdKOR-R3 | ecosystem: Host-associated > Plants > Phyllosphere > Stem > Wood/Secondary xylem...
GCATAGTAAAACATCAGAATATGCAGATGCATATCCAATATGTGTAGTACAGGATTCATCCTTGATGCTATAGAAACTGAAAAAAGCAATCATGCATTGATTATGCTACAGTTCCCATTTAGCAACAAAGGGATTGCAAAATATATCCAAGGTTAGTGAAGTTAAAGATCACCACATGGGAGAAAGAGTCGATGAACCTTGGGTAAGCTACAGTATAATGTAGATTAATTTGGTAAAAAGAAAGATGAGGAATGAGATAATCTCAAGAAATTATGTAAGCAAACCACCATAGATAAAGTACAAAAAGCATTCCATAGCATGCAGCAGTAAAAAAGTACTCACCAAGGAAAATCATCTAGTACAAATTCTATTATGTGGTAGGGTAGGCTATGATACAGCTCTCCTATTTGATTTCCATACAACTCCTTAATAAGGCGAACCTGCACCATGATAGGAAAGAAAGTGAGTTAGAGTAAATAGATCTTTTGTTCGATCAAAAGTATGTATGATATAAAGATGAGCTGCAACTTGTCAATGTGATATACTTGATAAATTGAAGAATCAGGAGAAGAATACATTATATCATGAAACAAAAATTTACCAGAAATTATATGTTTGTTCAAGAGAGACAAAAAAAAGAATGTATATGCTATGTTGTCATCTCAGATAAAAAAGCTAGAGACCAAATCCCACCAACAGGGTGTGGAAGGGGACAGTTGAAAAAAGAGTACGCCCACTTGTTGTGGAGATTGAGTAATTAAGAAGGCAAAGACCAAGAAAATAAAATCTCCACATGAGTGTTGTAAGATGTTCAATCTGTTATTTCACCCTTAATACCTGACAAACATCTGCAAACACCCACACATGCACACACAATAGATGGAATGAAAATTACTACACAAACATCGAGCACATATAAATTCCTAACAAAGAAGATCGAGAAAGATCTAAAGCAAAACTGGAAATAAGAAGCTGCACGTAATGACTGAAAAATATCAGCCTTCGATAGTAAGACTTCATCTAATAATAGAGTCCAACGGGGTTACACTTCAGATACAAGCTTAAGCATAAAAATTGCTACTGAGGGAACTCTAACAAATAAGATCTTTGTGTGGGTCCCCCTTTATCTTAACTATAACAAAGTTGATAAATTTCTCCTAAAGTATTCACCAGAATAGTTGAGTCAATGATAGTTCCCACAGAAACCAGGCAAAAAGGGTGAAACTGACTTAAGCTGATCTGTGCAAATTGAACATTGAAAATTCACTAGATGCAGTAGGACAATCTCTTGTAGGTAAACAAAGATCAGTATGTCAGCAAAGCTAGCTCAAACAGAAACACATAAATACTAAGATCATGTAAGCTGGACTATACCTGTTCCTTTCTATCCACATAAGCTTGCAGAAGTTCTCCAATGTAATCTATAAATCTCTGAAAGTAAGAGAAGAGAAGCAGTATTGAGAATGGGTAATGTCCAAGGAATATCAAACCCAAAAAGATGTCTCTGGCAACTAACCTTACCATCGCATTAGATGAAAGAAGATCATTTTCTGCTTCACGTAGCGGCAGGAAGAAAGGGATTGTGTGTTCAAGGACAGTCATCTTTTCAAGAAATGACTTGCTCTCAAGCACCAAATGGTACAGCTCACAAGGGTCTCCTGCAAGGAAGAAGGGGAAAGGAAGAAACAAATGAACCAGTTTTAAGTTGCATCAACTGACATGCAATCTCCTCTGAGAGAATTGAGCAGTACAAGAAGATCACAATAATTTTTGTATGGATAAACAGGATATTTTTTAATATAAAAATAAAATGGCCACCAACCTCATAAGTGCAGTCATGGAAAACCATGAACATTTGAGCAATTGTTGTTGGATGCAAAATGAGATGATAACATAACTAGAGTGATCATATTAGAATAAAGCACAAGAAAATTTGCATCAGACCTGCAAAAGTTGTCTCATATTGAATGCCAATTCTTGCCCCCTCCAGACAACAAATAACCTGTTTGTATTAAGAAAAAAGCTACTGATTGATAAATGACTAACCAATGCAATAAATTTCATCAAAACCTACACCCTAAGCACATTCCATGCATTGTATCCTTGTTAGTAGAAAATGTTACCTTATTCCCAACTCTATATGTAATTTTTTCCTCAACATGATGATTTGGTATCACATCTGTCTCCGCTAGCATTGCCTTTCTATCAACCTCCATGTGAACCTGAGGAAAAGGGCACGCTTAAAACATTAACAATTTGATCACGCCCATCTGCAAACATATAACTTTACAATGATACAAACCGCACAAACAAATCCATCAAGATGGAGTACTAACAAACAAGTATTCCTCATGGAATTATCCATTATATAGAGCATAAAGACCCAAACTTTAAGATGTAAATTGTTCCAGCCATCTATTTTAACAATGACTTGTGATCAGAACCACAGAATTCAACCACCTCCAACAAAGTACTGAAAATACAGTGTTTACCCTCTCTCTTATCGTAGCTAACAGCCCGTCATTCCATTCTTCACCATCTAAATAAACCTCTGCAAGAATTCAAAAGAAAAGCACATTTTTTCCAATCAAATCACTCACAAATAAACTGTTAATCACTGCATTATCTCAAAAAGAAAATACCTTCTGTTTGAGACGCTTTTGCAGCTTCAAATTCTTTCTGTAACCGCTCGAATATCATCTTATCAGAATCCCTGTCAAAAACCAACAACAACAAAAAAACCTTAATCCTCAAAACCCAGTAACATTTTCATTAATCAAACAACCATCAATAGAATTCTCACCTAGACAGCCTCTCTGCCAATGCCGTATGTCTCTTAATTACATTCGAAACTAATTAATACAAAAAAAGGACACAACTTTCAGTTTCTTACAGAACAACCTTGATTTAATAAAAAAAATCATTTTTCTTACATCTAGCACGAGCAGTTTCTAACCGGTCATTATCATCATCTTCGTGCATAAAGTTCTGTTTTTTCCACACAAAAAATTAAAATTATAATCACAAAAAAAAACATAAAAATGAAAAAAAGGAGAGCTTTGAATGATAATTAATAAGAAATTACCACTTCTCCCATTGATGATGTAAAAGGGTTCTTCTTATGCCTCTTTTTTAGGGTTTCTTCTTCAAAATCGCTGACCTCCATCTGATTTGATTTTTTCTGAGAGAGAGAGGACTGAGGAGTCACAAATTTTAAAATTTAGGGTTCTAATATCCGGGCACCAATCGAATTGCAGAGCCCGACCCGCACCCGTTTTATTATTTTTTTTGAGAAGATAACACTCCTCATAGACTCGTTATGATTTTCTTGTGGTAAAGTACATTTAGGTCTTATATGTTTTCGATATTGTCAATTAGATCCTTTTTAGAGATATTAACCATGGCAGCGGCTTGTTTTATTTTCTTTTTGCTCAAGAAATACTTCATTTTTTATATATATATATATATATATATATATATATATATTATCTCTATTATAATTTTTGAATGAAATAGTGTTTATAAAATAATTTGCACGAACCTATTTGTCGATCTAGTTTATAATAATTAAGTTTAATCATATATGAATAAACATTCTATGTAAATAAATATTTTAACTGAAAAAAATGTGTATAAAATGATAAATTTATAAATATTAGGGTTAAGAAATTATATATATTGGTTAAGTTTAGATTGGATTTCGAATTAGATTTAATAATATCAATATATTTTTTATTATTCATCAAATAAAATTTTTGAATAATTGATATAAAGCGGTAACTATCCACAATTTTTTTATTATCAATTTGAATTAAATTAAATTTATTTAATTTATATATATCTTTGTTGAATAAAACTTTAATCAATATGTATTGAATAAAATTGCTAAAATTATTAAAATTATGTACTGAATCAGAATAGCAGGAAAACATAGTAACCAAAATGCAATATGCCAAACTTGCTCATTTTTTAAAATTTTACTAATTGGACTGTTAAGTAGTTCCACATGTCAAAATATAACTCAACAAGCCACGCCACATCCGGGGCCCGCATTCAGGACCAAAACAGTCGATCTTTGGATTAAGGACTAACAATCACATCTGGTCCCTGTACATTTACATTTATTCAAATCAAGTCTGAACCTCTCGTTTCATGCTAATAAGATTCTTAATATAAAACACGAGAGAATATATGACTAATTAATTTCCCATATGGATTATATTTTTCATTATAGAATCACTCAAATAGCCTTTAATTAGAAAGGAAGGAGATTTTTGGACTTAATTAAGAGTACAGGGATTGAGGAGACTAAAAAGAAACGGTTCAGGGACTACAAGTGAGTTTTAGCTGCCATCTTTGCGCTCTCTATTACAATTTCCCTGCAAAACCCAAGTATCCTCCATCCCAGTTTCAGTTTCACAAAAGAAAATCAGAGAGAGAGAGAGGGAGGGAGGGAGGGAGGGAAAGGGACAGAAAACATGGGGTGGATAGCAGAGAACGTAGAGTCAATCAAATGCATGAAGATCAGAGACACTCTCTCTCAATTGATCACTCTTGGTTCCTTTTCTTTTTCCTTCTCTTTAAAAATATTTATTTATTTCACTAGCTACTGATATTTCTCCTTTCTTTTTATTGATTTCTTGATTTTTTTTGTTTTTCAGGGATGATAGTGTCGATGGCTTTAATAATATGGAAAGCCTTGATGTGTTTAACTGGTAGCGAATCTCCTGTTGTTGTTGTTCTTTCTGGTAGCATGGAACCTGCTTTCAAACGAGTTAAGAATCCCATGTTTTTTTTTTGTTCGCATACGATATGCATATGGGCAACATGTGGTTTTTCTTACGTTTTCCTGTCTTGGCTTGCAGGGAGACATTTTGTTCTTGCATATGAGCGAGGCCCCATTTCGAGCGGGAGAGATTGTTGTGTATAATGTAGAAGTATGTTCTTTCTTTAATTTGTTTGTTTTTCTTTTGATTGATTTGGTGATTATTGAGTTTCTTTGCTCTTATCTTTGATTTTGTTTTGTTATGAGTTGATGATTTTAGTGTTTAGTTTTAGCACATCTTTCGGTTGAATGCTCATGGAAAATGACGGATAAACTATAGGGTGCTATTGCTTCCCAGTTCCCAGTCATAAGAATGCGGGGCCCACTGTTCCTCCATGTGGTACCCGCTTTTATGTGAAACGAGGAGCAGTGCTAGTGGAGTGCTCGATAGTTCTTCAAAAGGAACAATGAGGGTGATTTGGTGAATATTGTTTGAACCCATTTTATCAGTCTAAAGCCCTGCCGTAGGAACTTTAGTGAGCATTTGATTTAGAAAGAAGTGTGTGAGTTGATTCTTTAATAAGGTGATTTAGCTTTTTATTTACCTTAAAGTAGAGAAGTAATTCTTTATGAATTAGATTGTGATATGCTTATTAATAAAGGTGGACATTGTCCGTGACAAAGTTCTCTTTTGCTTTGATTATATCCCAAATTTTATCCTTTCTTCATTCCAGTGTACTTGAGTTGAACATCATGGTCTCTTTTCTACTCCTGTGAACTGATATATCTTCAATGCATTGTTCAGGGAGAGCCAATTCCAATTGTCCATCGAGTAGTTGAGGTAACCGTATATCTGAGATCTCACTTGTATTGTTATCTTAGTATGCTTGCTAGTGTTTGTTGTTTATTGTAGAATATGATGGGCATTTCGCACAGGTTTGTTGAAAGCATTTTAGACTGGGATTATGCTGACTATTTAGTTCCAAACTGAGAATGTCAATTAGTGACCATATAGAGAGGAAACTACCATCACGAAATACGAGCTTTCATCCATTCACTCTTGTTTATTTTAATGTCAGTTATAATATATTTAATGTTTCTCACTAGGAAGCATGCCAATTGAGCGATAGAATAAAGTTCCTCAGCTCATCTTGATCTCACTATCATTTCTTCTGGAATTTCTATTTGTATCTGCTAGTTCCATACCCACCCACCCACCCACATAGTGAGTTTGGTCAATTAAATAAGATTAAGAAAGCTATCCTTTCAGTTGGTTTCATCACAGCATGCATCTTATCTATAGCAGAATGAAAAAAAGTACTAATTGTTTTGATCAAGAAATAGGAGGTTGAATTCCACAAAATTGTGACATGCCAGATTTAATTCCACCATTCGCTCTAGTTTCTTATTTCTAGAAGTTGCTACAACTTTTCTTAGCTGAGAATTTCTGTAACTGTTGATTTGCTTTCCTTTGTGGGGGAGAGGAAGGCTGATCAGCAAGCAGTGACAAAAGTCTTGCATGATGCTATTTGATTTTCTTTCCTTTGCGTAATGTACATTTGATTATGCTTTGGTAGGTTCATGAACAGGAAAATACTGGAAAGGTTGATATCCTTACTAAAGGTAACACAATTTGTGACTCAAGTTGTTAAATTTCTTTGAGTTCATTTCTGCTTGTCTTAATTAATCCTCTTCTACACTCAAGAATAAACTTGTTTTTATACATGTGCCACGTTCCTTCTCAGTTGAGTTCTAAATACGACTATACGAGGATCAATTAAAGTGAAGGGTAATTAATAGACAACCTTTCAGCATATTAAGTCATAGCATAAGGGATACAAGTGAAATGGTCTAAAAAAATGTTTGAAAACTTCTGCCTATAGTTCTTCTTTCAATAACCAGGAGACTGATACTCAATTTGTGATTGGATAATTTTATCAGGAGATGCTAATGATGTGGATGACAGGGGTTTGTATGCTTATGGTCAGTATTGGTTGAAGCCACAACAAATTATGGGGAGAGCTGTTGGGTAAGTCAGTTATCATCTATTTACATATATTTTGTTTTCAGCATGAAATTGTAATTTATGCTGGAGACCACGATCAACTTGAAAGGTGCAAAAAAGTGGCATTCGAAATTGGTGCTTGCATATACTGTCATCTGCTGATTTTATCTAATACTTGTTTGATCGAATAGCGTACATCTTGGGTTAGCTGATGATGAAACAATCCAGGCTAGTTAATATGCCAATCCAAATGAATGATTTACCAACTCATATTGGCATAAGAAACACAAACATTCTGTCTTGTAGTTTTCTTCTAAACACTTTCTGAAATATAAATCCTCTTGATTTATGTGAAACTGAATTATATATCCTCTTCCGCAGGTTCATGCCTTACGCCGGTTGGGTTACAATCGTGATGACTGAGAAACCTATTATCAAGGTAGTGTCTAGGGTTTGCACTAACACAGATCTTTCCTTTTTGAGTAAAAAATGCCAGAGGACCTCATTTCCCTAGCTTATGACAAACAATTGAAAAATGAAATATGAAATTCTCCACAGAAATTATAAATCAATCAACTTGAAAAATTAAGTTTTTGCATTCTATGCTTTTCCGAGTTGAGTTTTTTCTGGAGGCACTCATTTCCCTAGTTTTGCATATAATGTTTAACTTGGTGCTGGTTTTTCTTGCAGTACATGCTTATAGGCGCTCTAGGTCTGCTGGTTATAACCTCCAAGGATTAAGTAATCAAGTTTTCAAGACATGACTGATTCCATTTATATTCTCTCTCTTTGAAACAGAAGCAATGAAATTAGCTGTGCTCAATACCAACAGAATTTTGTAAGATCTGAGGACCACATATCCTGTTCTGTAAACTTCAGATTAAGCAGGTGAAATATATTTTATTGTGTCACTCTGAAAATCTATTGCGCGTTGCTTTGAGAGCATTATTTCATTCAGGAGCTGTGCTGTTTTCAGAACAATTTTTATCATGATTTAAACACATATAATGCTGTTAGGAACATCATTCCACAGTCAAATGTTTTACGTCACAAGATTGAATACCTTTTCTTATGAAAAGTCAGCTATCTTGTGTTTCATATGAGGCTCACTCTTCCATAGGTGGAAGCTGTTTGAGCAGGAGCCATGTTGCTGTCTAGCTGATGAAGTTACTGTCAGATAACAACTGTCCGCAAACCCTCGCCCCCACATAATTAACCATATTAGAAACATGGAAAAACCTTGCATCAATATTTCCTTCCATGGATGAAGGTGAGACTGTTGTGAGTTCGCTCCTGTTCAAATTCAAAGAAAGGGTTCCAAAGTGCTTTGATTTCAACAAGCACTCCACGACATCTATGATCTAATTTACTGAAAGTTTTTCAACTTGTTTTCCGAAACCACTTTCCGAAGAATTCAACCATTAGATTTGTGAAAAGCATGAGCTTACACATGCACGCACGAACTAGATAATTATTCACGCAACGTTGCAAGTTGCAACTCTGATCAATTTATTTTCAACGTAAAAAAAAAATAATAAGGTGTTGATTAAAATGTTTGTTATTAGAAAAAAAAAATATGATTGATATAATTTGATTTGGTTAACAGATAAAAAATAACTGACAATTAATAAAAATATATTTTGAAAAAATATTAAGATAATATTTTTAAAAAATATTAAAATAACAACATATTAGATCGACTCGGACCAACTTTAGTTAACTTGTCAAAGCCGTTATGCAAGTCATGACATTTTTATAATCTCTATAAAAAACAAATAAAAAAATAACCCGAGTCAATACGGCTAACCCATAAAACTTGTAATACGAGTTATAAAATGAAAATAATTTAATAGAAAATAAATAAAAACAAATTATTAAGCCAGTACTCAATAAATTCAATGTTAAATGATAAAATTTAAAAACAAATATTTAAAATTAAAAAGAGTCCTTATAAATTTGGAGGCCTAAAGTGAAAAATATCTTATTTTTTAGAAATAAAATGAAAAAAGACCATGACATTTCATTATTCATTGTTATAGTAAAAGGCCAAGGCCTTTTAGATCCTATTTGTTTTTATGTTTTAAAGATGTTTTTGAAAAAATTTGAAATATTTTGTTTTATTTATAATTAATATATTTTTGGTGTTTTATATCATTTTGATACGCTGATATCAAAAATAATTTTTTAAAAAATAAAAAATATTATTTTAATACATTTTTAAATAAAAAACACCTTGAAAAACAGTCGCAACTACACTCCCAAACAAGTTGCGCTGCGCTGCGGGTGGAACCAAATCTCTGTTTTTTTTAACATAAAAAAGGTTTAGGCATTGTTAATGTTTTTCTAGTAGAAGAAAAATTAAACTATGTGTAAATTGATTTAATTCGACTTAGTCGCCTTGGAGAGTCCAAAGACAACATGAATGACAAGTAAAAATGTAGTTTAGATCAAAATAAATGTTTAAGATGAGTTTGTTTTATTAAACATTGAACGACAACATATTAAATCAATTTGAATTAATTAAGGTTAACTTGTCAATTAACATATCAAATAATGAAATCATAATAACCTCATATTAATTATAAAACTTAAAATTAATCAAATAAGAGTAAATAATAATTCAGCCACTGCATTATAATTTCAATCATATAAGAGTAAAGGACATCTTATTAATAAAGAAATTTATGACACTCTACTGAGAGAGACGAATACAAAATGAGAGAAACAAGAAGGGATTGAAAAAAAAATAAGTTTTAATAGATGAATGAATTCTTATTATTTTTTTGGCAGGATCTCTCACATCTTTCATGGGAAGCAGCATAAAATTCTCAATGAATACTCAGCAGAAAATTATTTTTTTTTTTAAAAAATGGAATAATTGTTTCAGCTTATGCATGGCTTCTGGTCTCCTATGCAAGTGGCTTTCAAGGCAGGTCACGAGAGCTTCTTTTCTCCTAGGTTTAGTGTGTTTCAAAGGTAGTTAGTAGTTACTTGGTAAGATTTTGCACAAATGTGAAGTCTTAAAAGAGGATAAAACACCACCACATTTGTATTAAATAGTTTATCCACAAAGCTCAATTGACTTCAAATGGTAGTGTAGTAGGTCATCCGTTTTGAGCTCCAAGATGGCAAATATTCCTCGAGGGGGAGGTGGAGCCGTTTGCCCTAGCCATATACTATGCGATGAATCTTCCCATTTTCCTAATAGTACTTGCCGACCAATAACTCACAAGTAGAAAATCTTCAAATACAACATAATTACGTGTTTCTATACCTTATTTGTAATAAAATCTAATTTTGGTTATATGGGTCATTAGTTTATTAACCAATTTAATTGTTCAAAATTAATATTCTTTAATTAAAAAATATGAGGTATTTTTGAAAATTTGGTTGAAAACAAGTGGGTTTTTAATCTCAAACTCAAATCAAAATGTGACAATTAATTTCTCTCTCTCTCTCTCTACTAAACACATATCATATATTATGCTTAAATTCAATTGAATAAAAAATTAATCTAACCACATAAAAAATAATTTAATTATATTAACATTAAATTTGATTTGTTAATCTATTGATTCACTATTTTGATTTTTAATTTGATTTTTAAATTAAACAGGACGTAATTTAACTCAATTAATGACATGTTTAATTAAAATTTAATTTGACTTAAAACAACTTTAAAATAATAATGTTTTAGTTTTTTTATTTAAAATTAAAACATATAAAATCAGGATTAATAATTATGCTAATTGTTAAAAAATAGCATGTGAAAGTAGAAAGGATAAATGATAGTTGAATTTAAATTCACAAAATAAATTAAAAAGGATCAAAATTAAAAAAAAA
>Ga0325402_1007113_pt1 | contig 10611 bp, 5 predicted proteins | sample PopdelMetagenome_22_FD_207212 | JGI IMG/M metagenome (GOLD analysis project Ga0325402, IMG submission 207212) | Populus deltoides microbial communities from Bellville, Georgia, United States - Xylem-PdKOR-R3 | ecosystem: Host-associated > Plants > Phyllosphere > Stem > Wood/Secondary xylem...
GCTTTCTTAATTCTTAAAGATTTTTATCATTTTTAATCCATGTTTAATGAGATTTTTACTTCTTTTTTTCTAGTACTTTAATTCCTTTGCATTTTAGTCTATAAATTAGAGAGAGAAGGGAGGAGGACGCCAAAAAGGTGAAAGAACAGAGAAAGTGTTGGTTAGCCCAATTTCAACCATTAAAAATATTGATCTTGGTGTCAATGAGTTCTATACAATGAGAAAAATTCCATTGAGGTACTTTTTGGTCTTCACCTGACTTGAAACGTGTGTTTTCGAGTCAAAAGGTTGAAAATGAATTTTTAACTCCAAAATCATCATTCCTGATTTTCCAACCACCTCTATGATAGACAGATTCTAGGTTGTAAATGACGTGTGGTTTGCCCAATTTAATAAAGAAAAAAAATATAATCCCCAGGAGTGTAGGCTGAGCTTTTCTTTTAAGGCCCAATTGTGCTAGGCCACTTGAAAAAAAAATATAATCCCCAGGAGTGTAGGCTGAGCTTTTCTTTTAAGGCCCAATTATGCTAGGCCACTTGAAAAAAAAATATAATCCCCAGGAGTGTAGGCTGAGCTTTTCTTTTAAGGCCCAATTGTGCTAGGCCACTTGAACTCGTACGTTTGACCTGTTTTTATTTTATTTTTTTCTATTTTATTTTCATTTTATCCTTTGATGTCAGATTTTAATTATGAATTTTTTCTCAGTTTTATTATTCAACATTTGGTTGATCTTGAATTATTCATGTGATCTGTTTTGGTTTATTTTTTATAGGATAATCACGGTCTTAGATGAACATCCTAGCATTTTATTGGTGCGCAATTTTGCTAGCATTTATTTTTTGTTATATAATTAAATAGAAAATAATTTCATAGAAAATGTTATTGAAGCCAATAGGTTGGATGACTAAGATCGCGAGTTTGACAAATTAATCTAGATTCTCTCGGGTCTTTTTTTTGTCATCTTTTTAAAATGAATTTATTTTTCCACTTTCATTCATCAATATTAAGTTGATTGAGAATTAAACTTCAAAATTTATTTTAAATTACTTTCTATAAGATTATCATGGTCTCATGACTCGGGTCGCTGATACACTCATATTATTCTATCTTTTTAGCACCTTATTCTTAGTGTTTGTATGAATGTTTTATGTTTCACAATAACTTACTTAACTTGTTTTGTGCTTAATAGTGCTATGGAGATATAAAGTGTAAAATGAAGCTAAATGGAGCATTTTTTAAGCACAATTACAAGTAAAGGACAAAAAAAAGCACATTGGAATGAGTCATTGGAGCTAAGAAATGTAAATCCTAATTGCATTAGGAATCCAATTTGAATAAGGAATCCTAGTGGGATTGAGATGGTCAGAGCTACAATATCAAACTAGAGCAATATGTACTTTTTGGACCATATCTGAAGCTACAGATAGACTTTTGTTACAATTCAACTTAGGCTAAAAACTAGACATCTCAAGCTTCTCATCCATATATAGTAGGCCAAATAATTTATTCAAATGAGAGAGAACAACATATTTGAAATCAAGTTTAAAATCTAACAACAAATTAGCACCAGTCTAACACAATCTTTTCATGGTGGGATGATGACATGGTAAACCATTAATGATATGGAAATGGTCCCACGTGATCAGGAAACATCTTTAGAAGACCAAAGTCAATTCATAAGTCATTAAAGTTGGGTTAGTACAAGGAAACCTTAAAGTAATCTGATTATGAGTTAGTTATTAACTAGGAAACTTCTTCACCTTATCAACTCCATATATAACCAATTTTAACCTCTAAAAAATGGGAGATCACATTCAGAACATAGGAGAGGATAATGAGGTGTTTTATCATTTTTAAAATTATTATTTTTTAATCTCTTTCCTTTTTTGAATTTACTGCAAGCTTAGTTTTCAGTTTCAAAAGGTTGTTACCTTGCATTTTAAATTATCTTGAGGATTTCTACTTAAAATTATTTTATATCTGATTGTGATGCATGGATATCTTATGTTTTTCTAAGATTAAATTTAATGATGACTAAAATTCTATATAATACACATCATATATTTTTGGTTTTAAATCTATTGCTAGTTATTAGTTTATGATAGATTTATGACTAGTTAACTTAAGTAGGAGGAGTATCTAATTTCAAACTCATGGTTGATTATTTGTTACTTGAAAAACATAAGTCTTGATTAAATTAACTATTTATGCATGTTTAATTATCATTAATCAATTGCACTTAACTTGATCTCAATGTTATCATGTAATTAAATCTTATAAGCTTAATGAAAGTTGTTGTGTGATTAGGGTTAGTTGATGCATGAATGTTAGGTTAACTAAAAAGTAAGAATAGGTAAAACAAACTTGTTGTTTTTCATGGTTGATTTATTTATTATCATAAATCAGATTAGAAAACATATCTAAACTCAATGATTGATGGTTAATTATCCTTGAGGAATACTTTTTATAAAAAAAATATTTTTTTTTATTTTTTTCACATTTTGTTGTTTACTTGTTATTTCTAGAATTTATTTATTTTGTTTTAGTTGCTTAGATCATAAACAATAACCCTATTTTTTGTTACTTTCAGAATTGATGTATGTTTAGATTTAAAACTTGCAACTTTTCTTGGTTTATTTTAATTTAAACTTAAATGGCTTGTCTTGATTGAGTAATTTAATTCTAATACTTGTATCTCTATATGATAATACCTTTACTTTCTATATTACAAATAATTAATTTTAAGTGTTTGAATTTGCATGTCTTTTGGTTTATGCAATACACTTGCTACTTTACAAAATTACATGATGAGTATATTTTTAAACTATAAAAAAAGAATCAAATAAATTTTTACAAATGATTTTACTTTTTTTTATAATTCTTTTAATGTATGTCTTGAAAACTTAACTCTTATTTTTAAAATATGTTCCACTAACCTTATTTTGAATTATAAAAAGTGTCATTTTATGGTTGAAGAATGGATAATTTTCGGGCATGTAGTTTTTGTTAGAGGTTAGAAAGTTTATAAAGCTAAGATATATATTATCTTATCCTTGTCTTATCCCCCGAGCATGTGGGAAGTTTGTTTTGTTCCTAGAAATACAAGTTTATATCGAATATTTATCAAGAACTTTTCAAAAATAGCATTTTTCCCTATACAAATTGTTAGCAAAAAGATGCAAATTTCTTGTTTAGGCATAAAGTTCTTTTTCATTCATGCTTGAAATAATTTTATGAAGGTTTTAAGGAAGGTATTATGGTAGGGGTTAATTTGGCCAAATCTTAACATGGGTATATAGTCGAGCAAAAGACAATACAGAAAGGAGCTTATTGAGAAGCAACCCAACATACAAAAACAAAATAAAAAAATTTCCTTTTCCTCTCTCTTTTATTTTCATCTTCTTTTTATTTTTGTGTGATTATGCATGTTTTACCTATTTTAGCCATACTTGTTCGTGTTTGGGTGTTTTCCTTTGCATATGCAATTTACTTTACTTTGGACATGAGTGTTTGTTTTTAATGAAAAAATAAAATAAAAGGTTCTATTGGATTTTTATTTCAAACCCTTAGTGTTTAATTTTATCATTTGATCTCTCAATGATTGATGGGAAATATGTATGATGGGTTCAACCTAGTTGTATTTGATGAAGGTATAAATTGAATGAATGAGTTTACTTGTAATATTTGAAGCTTAATTAGTTTAGGGATTGACTTTGAAAGTATATCATGTTCACTTAGTATATGGTTTTACTTTTTATAAGCTTTTGAGCCTCTAACATGATTATTTGATGAGTGTTATTCTTTGAATATTATGATCTATCATATGCTTGCTCTTTAATCCTATCTCCACTGCTACATGTTACATGTAACACATGAATTAAAAGATCTTTATTCAAGGTTGTAATGGGGTTGTGGTTAAGGTGAGGTAAAATAAAGGTAAAAAAAATGTTAAATAACCAAATAATCTATTTACAACATGAAAATGATGAACTCAACAACATCTAATCATTAGAGTACACATATTCATCATTATAAAAGCACATATTCATCATTATAAAAGCATAAATACTTCAGTTCTTTTGATTTCAAATCCCCACAATATATTCTCATTAAACTCACAAAGAGAATTTGTTTTCTTTTATTTCTTTTATCAATAACATGTTTTGGCTTTTTTATTTTAATTTTTTAATTGATTTGGCCAAAATTGATCATACTCAAACTCAACGCAAATATCCATCAAATAACTACTTTTTCTCAGAATATCTAACCATAAACCCATATAAACATAACACATATGTTCTACTAGTCTTTTGGCTAGAAAAAAGAAAACATATAAAAAGTTAAGTCTTATAAACATAGGTAAAGCAAAGAAAAGATAAATAATAGCTTATTAATAAATAACATGCTTTAAATTGCTTTTTAGATTCAAAATAGTTAAATTCCTTCATGCCTTTATCATGTTCATGCATACATGTAATGTCAATGTAGTCTTTATAAGACATTAAACAACTTCTGGAAATACATAACTTTTGAATGAATAAAGACCATTTGATTCATGTGTGCCATGTAATACTTAGTAATAAAGATAAAATTGAAGAGCAAGCATATAATAGATCATAACATTAAATGAATTTGAGTGGAAACACATAAGTTATAAACACTTGAGTGTTAGATTGTATACTAAAAAGAGAACTTACTATTTTGGTATGACATGCATTTCATTTAAGTTCTAAAATGTAAGGAATGTTTGAAAGTTGCATTATGAATAAATTCATGAAATTTTATATTTGAATCTCTTTGAACTTGTTTCTTACCTACAATGCTTGTACTCTTTGATGTTGTTAGGAGATTGCAAGTAAAATTTAATGCTTAGGTGGTTTCAACTTAGCTTTATTTTTAATTTACTTGCTTTTATTTTGAGTCATTAGTTTTTTTTTCTTTTCGAGTTTCGAGTCTTATTTTGTCTATTATCTTTGACTTTTTTATTCCTTGCTCAAGAGCATGCAAGATCTAAGTGTAAGAGAATTTAAAATACTTATATTATTTTATCTTTTTAGTATCTCATTCTTAGTCTTTTAAGCATATTTTGTGCTTAAAAGTGCTATGGAGACATAAAGTGTAAAAAGAAGCCAAATGAAGTATTTTTAGCATAATTTCAAGACAAGAACTAGAAGAGCACATTGGAATAAGTCATTGGAGCTAAGAAGTGCAAATCCTAATTACCTTAGGAATCCAACTTGAATAAGAAATCCTAATGGGATTAGGATTGGTCAAAGCAAATCTATCAAATTGGATCACTATATACTCTTTGTATCATATCTCAAGCTACAAATACATTTTTGATGCCATTCAAGTTAGGCTAAAAGCTAGACATCATAATTTTGATGATGGGAAATGAGTAATGATGAGTGAATACTTTAAGATTGAGATTGCACTTGAATGCAAAGGTAAGAAGATGGATGAACCATACTCATCTGGAAAAAATAAGAAGACAAATTTGTAGTAAGCATATATCTCTTAAACAATCAAACAAACTAGTGATCGAATTTAGAGAGACTCCTAAAGTCAAGATCTTTGAAGATGTTGATGTCATAAAAAAAGATTAAACTTTTAAAAAATATGTAATTGGTGTATGTCCCTCAATTTTGGGAAGTATCACTTGGATATAAAATCAAAATCATTTATTGTGCACAAGATGATATCAAAGAAAAAACAGAAAACAAGTTCAAGCCTTGTGATTAGGATGTTTAAGTCCTTCAATCAAGAAGTTCAAGCCTTACAATTAAGAAGTTCATGCCATACAATCAGGAAGTTTTAAACCCTATAATTAGAAAGTTCTAGCCCTAGAATTAAAAGTTTCAACCCCGTTATAAAGAGGTTTAAACTTTATAAATTTGGAGGTTTATAGTAGAATATCATAATCAAGTAGGTTAAACTAAACTATATAATCGAGATGCTATTTTAGATTTATAATTGTGGTTGGTCATCTCTCAAGTTGACCCAATTAGATTTTCTAGTTGAGGTTGGTCACCTCTCAAGTAGATCCATTTATATTTGAGTTGAGGTTGGTTTCATCTCAAGTCGATCTATTTAGATTTTCTAGTCAAGGTTGGTTGCCTTTCGAGTTGCTCATTTTATATTTCTAATTGAGGTTGTTAACTCTCAAGTTGATCTATTTAGACTTTCTAATTGAGGCTAATAGCTGCTGAAATTGACCATTTTAGATTTTCAATTGAGGTTGGTCACCTCTCAAGTTTACCTATTTAAATTTTTAATTATTTTAGATTTCATGTTATGGTTGGTCGCATCTCGAGTTGTGCCATTTAAGATTCTAACCATTTTAGATTTTTTATTAAGGTTGGTCGCCTCTCAATTTGATCCATTTAAGATTCTTTCTATTTAGATTTCTTGTTGAGGTTGATCATATCTCAAGTTAACACGCTTAAGATTCTTACCCATTTAGATTTCTAACGAAGGTTGGTTGCCTCTTAAGTTTACTTATTTAATTTTCTTATCATTTTAGATTTATAGTTCAACTTGGTCTCCTCTCGAGTTAACACATTTAATTTTCTTATAATTTTAAGTTTATTATTTAGGTTGGTCACCTTTTGAGTTAATCTATTTAAGTTTCATGTATATAACATTGTTTCCCTAATATTTTCAAAACATTCTTTCATTTTTCGAGCACTTTCTTGTAGTTTTTGTACAAACTTATTATATAAAGTCAAAAGAAAATAAATTCTCCAATGTCTTTATATTGTAAATATTGTAAGAAGAATGCAATTGTAATAACCTATTTTTACCCCTTTTATAATATATATTTTTCAGAAACAAATTGAGAAAAATAAAAAAAGAAGAAAAATAGGGATTGAAGTGATGATAAAAAAAAGGACCAAAATCAAAATAAGAGTTTATGTCTTTCTCCACAAGTATAGGATAAAAAAGAAAGGAGATTAAGATATTCAGAGATAAAAATAAAAGGAAGATGAGTGATAAGAAGAGTTAGGAGGATAAACAAGGAACGACTTATAAATAAGCCACACTAGGTACATAGAAAAGGATGACAACATAAAAAAACACGAGGAAAGAAACCATAGAAAAAAAAAGAGAGAGAAAACTAGAGAGATAAAAATATTTAGATGAATGATTTATAAATAAGCCACACTAGGTACATACAAAAGGATGATAGCATAAAAAAAAACATTAGGAAAGAAACCATAGAAAAAAAAAGAGAGAAAACTAGAGAGATATAAAAATATTTAGATGGGAGTAGCCTATGAAAACTAAAACACAAAAAAAAAATCATGAAAGAACACACAAAGAAAACATAAAGAAAACAAAGAAACTAGATAAAAAAACATTTTTGCTAAAGAAAAAGAAGAAGAAAAAAGACTATATCCTAAGAAGCCACCATCATTGCCTCCTTCATCACTCATCATAATTAGAAAAAAGATAACAGGGACAACCCCACAACAATTATAACTAGCATTATTCACTTTTCCCCTCTCTTGTTGGAGAAACGCAATAAAAAGCAACCTCTAGCGATGGTGAACCAATAGAGAGAGAGGGAATTCATTGAAGCTTCATGAGGTTTTACCTCATGTTTTAGGCGATATTGATCCCCACCCCCGACTTAGAGAGGTAGATAAAGTGTCGATACATTCTATCTTGCTATTCACACGCCCTCTAAGTTATTAGTGTGTAAATCTATCACCTACAGTTTGCCCAGCTTCTAGCTTGTGCATGACATGCACCACTACTATCTTTGTTTGCCTCGCTCCTAGCGCATGATCGTCTTTCGCCACCACTGTTTCAAGTTTTTTTTTGTGTTTTACAAGGGTAAAAATGCTATTTATTCTCTCATTTTATTATTTAAATATTTATTTGAGTGATTTTCATATTTAAGGTTTTATTTATTTATTTTATATGTGGAAGTTTGATCTTTATACATAGATGCATTTCTTTTTATTTGGGAAGAAATTTACAATAAAAAGGTTTTTAATGATTGTTTTTTTTTAAATAGGCATGTTTGTGTGTGTAGGTTTTTTTAGATTTGTTTTTCAATGAAACAAGTCATTGACAGTGGTGATTAAACAAGTCTTGTCAATTAAATGTTAAAACAATTATTTATTTATTTTAAAAATAAAAATAATTTGCTTGTGTGATTTATGTTAAACCAAACCTTTAAATGAGTCTTATTCTTTGGGCATATATAGGTGTGAGTGGAGGTCTTTAGACCCATTTTAAACATAATAAAGGGAAATGAGCTTGAAGACCAATTTATTTTCACCTTCTTCTCAGGTCCAACATCCATATTGTAAAAGTAAGGATTAGGCTATCTTATTAGACATAGATTCAAAATCATTATTTTAGGATTAATATTAGTTTAAGCTAAGTCTTAACAAGAGCACAATATATATTTTTATTATTAAAAACAAGCCCAATACAATTTATCTTAGATAAAATATTTAGAGTAATAGTTATTTTTCATATTACAAATTAATTTATTATCCAAAAATATCTAAAAATTAGTTAGGAATTTTAGTTATTACTAGATGATTATCTCGCACTACACTGCGGGTCAAGTCAAATTTTTCTTGAACGTAACAACAATATTCAAATATTGCTAATGTTTTTTTCTTAGCAGGGAAAAAATTAAATCATATGATTGTTTACCTAAAGTAACTCAGATGATTTTACTGGTCCAAAAACAACCCATACAACCCATGAAAACAATATTTGACTAAATAAAATTTTAAGATGATATTAAAATAATAACCTATTGAATTGACCTAGAACAACCCGGGTTAACGTGTTAAATTCATGGCCCGGGTTATGAGACTATAATAATTCTATAGAACGTAAATCAAAATAAATTATGAAGCATAATTCTCAGTCAACCCAATATTGAAGGATGAAATTGAAAAATAATCCATGAAAAAATGACCTAAAAAATGACCGAGTTAATATGTCGAACTTACAACCCAGGTCATAAGATCAAGATAACCCCATGAAAAAAAATTATAAACAAATTATAAATTTTAATCCTTAACCAACCCAATATTGAAGAATTAGATTAAAAAAGAAATCAATTAAAAAAAAAAACATAAAAAACAATTTGAGTCAATCCACCAAACTCATGACCCATAACCTTAAAGAAAAAAAATAAAAAAAATTATATAATTTAACCCAGGTTAACCTGTCAAATTTGTAACTTTGGTCTTGAGATTAAGATAACCCCATAGAGAGAAATTTAAAACAAATTATAAAACTTGATTTTCAATCTCCATCGTCGGATCTAATGTGGAACGATAAAATTTGTAAAAATCTTAATAAAAAAATAACATAAAAAACAAGCCAAGTAAACCTGAGTTAATTGTTAAGCACTATTCTCGGGTCATGAAACTAAGATTACCTAATGAAAAACAAACTGAAATAAATAATGAAGCCTAATTTTCAATAAATAATAATATTAATTGATGAAATTGAAAAAAAAAGTCAATTAAAAAAAGAGAGAGAAAATGAGTCAATTGGGTTAACCCGTCAAATCCACAACTCGGGTCATGAGACAAAGATAATCCAATAAAAATCAAGTTCAATGTTGAAGGACCTGTGACCCGGGTCATGAGACTGATATAACTTCTTAGAAAGAAAAAAAAACGACATGATTTAATGAGGGTTAAAATACCAAAACCCGTGACCTTGATCGTGAGACCAAGATATTATCATAAAAAGCAAATCAAAACAGATTAGAAAGCTCAATTCTCGACCTACTCAATGTTGAATGATAAAATTGAAAAAAAATCAATTAAATAAAAGACACAAAAAACAACCTGGGTCAACTCGGGTTAACCCGTTAAGTACTATTTTTAGGTCATGAGACTAGGATAACGTAATGAAAAGTAAACAAAACAAATCATGAAGTTTAATTCTCAATTAAATCAATATTAAAAGATGAAATTGAAAAAAAATTAAGAAAAAAAATCTGAGTCAATCAGGATAATCCGTCAAACATGAGATTAGTGTCATGAGAGTAAGATAACTAAATAAAAAAGTATAATATTAAAGATTGAAATAAAATAAAAAAAACATTAATTGAAAATAAAAAAGAAAAAAGAAAAAGAAAACAAAGCAAAGCACTAATTTATACAGTAAAAACCAGTTCTCTTTGAGGTTATAGTTAATAAAAGTAAATGAGGAATTTTTAGTCATTTTTATTCTCAGTTGGCTGATATATATATATATCTTCACTGCGCATGTCAACGATCTGACAGATTAAATTAAAACAACTACTCGTGCATAACTGGAGCCATATTGCCGGACTTGTCTTGCAAATTAAAAATTTAAAACTAAAAAAAAAAGAGGAGCAAAAGTGAGAGTAGTTAGTGTGGACAGCCCATCCTGTCTGTGAAAGTAGGTGAGGGCATTCAATAAAAAAGAGAGTACACTGTCCACCGAACGAGCCAATGAGGATGCCCGTCTCGTGACCTTGCTACCCCTGCTTGGATCATGATGACCAGTTACGATCCAATTGCTTATAAATAGGTTAATTTTTGTGTTTTAAAAGTAAATTTTTTAAAAAGTTATTTTATATATTTTTTTAAATTAATA
>Ga0325402_1007118_pt1 | contig 10607 bp, 11 predicted proteins | sample PopdelMetagenome_22_FD_207212 | JGI IMG/M metagenome (GOLD analysis project Ga0325402, IMG submission 207212) | Populus deltoides microbial communities from Bellville, Georgia, United States - Xylem-PdKOR-R3 | ecosystem: Host-associated > Plants > Phyllosphere > Stem > Wood/Secondary xylem...
GTCCACTCTCATATATGGAATCATACAAAATAAAAATAAAAATTGCAGAAATAGAGGAATCCATGAACTTAAGCTTAGTGGTCCACTCTCATCTCTGGAATCAACTTTATTTAGAAGATAGACACGTTAGGTGGTGCCATTTTTAGCAGCATCCCTTTGACTGGAATCCTCCATATATGTTCATCATTGAATGATCTTCATGTACTGTTCATCTCCATGCTGTTTGCTCGGTGATATGATATCTAGCATATATAACACTCTCAAAGGAAAATAAAAATAAAGGAGATTTAATTATATGGTTTCCAGAATGTTTCATGTTAAATATTTCCAAATCAATCCTCCTAATTTAAAACATAATGCAATTTAATGGAGTACACGTACACACACATATCTTTAAATTTCTACGTGTGTGTGTGTTCTACTTCTCACGCGCTAATCTAAAAATCCTTAAATATAAATCACTATTTTTCCCAATTTATTGCAAGTAGAAAAGAATTTCATATTGTTTTCATTTTTTTTTTAATTTGGTCCTTAAAGTTTTTTTATTAAAACTTAATTTTTTTAAAAATTTAATCCCTCAATATTGGGTTTAATGGGTATTGCATTTTATAATTTATTTTGATTTACTTTGTATAGGGTTTTCTCGGTCTTATGATCAGGTTTAGTAGTATTTTTCTTCTTCTTTTGACATGTGTTTTTTTTAGTCATTGTTATCACATTTTATTTTTAAATTGAATTCATTTATTATCATTTTATTTTTATCATATAATTAAATGAAACTATTTAATAGATCTAGTAATCTATGACTCGTTTTGAGGATTTTTTTCTCCTTTTTTAAATATGTTTGTAGTATCTGGACATAATTTTATTTGTTAATAAAAAAATCAAGCCGCAGCAAAACACAAACCACCTATCTAGTTTTAGTTAATTTTCATCATCCTTAAATTAGGGATGCTCAAAATTTGGACCGTGAGTCCAAGTAATTAAGCCTTCCAATGAAAACTAAATAACACAAATGGAGTATAGTCGTGAACACCATAATTTTAACATGCTCCATTTTTAACAGGCAGCATGAATCACAACAATTGTATCTTCCAGACGATTTCTTCCCGCATGCGGACCATTCAAATTAAAAATTGACATCTTTTGACAAGAGCCTATTTCCATTTAATCCATAAAATTGAGTTACATCATTTCAAAGATAACGTGGAACCTCACCTTTATATCACAGATAAAAAAGGTTAATCATAGAAGATCGACAAGAGAATATCCACGTGCCAACTGCTTGAGCCTCTCCAAGCAGCCACAGACATCAAAGTGAAGTTCTCTTTATGGTTTCCGATTGAGTGCAAGTGATTTGACAAGATTCTTGTCTTCAGAGTTAAGATGAATGAGTGGTGGGCGGTGCTAGCTAGGGTTTTGTTTAATGTTCTGGCTCCAAAAAGAGGGAGTGTAGGGTGCTAGGGTTTTGTTTAATGTTCTGGCTCTATAAAGAGGGAGTGTACTGTTTCTGAAGATCGGAAAGGCCTTGAAAGCAGAGAAGGTGTATCTTTGTTACAAAGACAAAAGGTGAAAGGAGAGAAAAGGCCAGGAAACAAGGAAAAGTGGTGGGGGAAATGGAAAGCAACCAACAACAATGGGCACCAAGTCTTGTGGAGTTAAAAACAATGGGTTGCATGTGAAATGTGAAAGCTTTTATCTGCTCGGCCACGCCTCATGTGCACCAAGTCTCCTGGAGTTGGGAATGCATTATGTTTCATGCTGTCAGCCAGTCATCCTGATCTAAAAACATCTTTAACTTGATAGATAAGATTTGGAAATGATTTTATAATAATTCCTTTAATATGAAAGTTTTTAAAACTTTATATTAGTAAATCTACTATGATTTAAAGTCTTTAATATTATGATAGAATCATTTTAATTTAAAATTTTAAATTAATAATACTTTTTTATCTTTTAGAATTTAATTTTGATATTAAAATTTCAAAACAATTCAAATTTTAAATTTTTTTAAAAACATGATTCGACAGGACCCTAAAACACCCTGAATAAATAACTTAGTGAAGAATAAAGGCAGCTGCACGACATGGATTCCCATTCTCTTTTGAGAATATATAAGTTTTGAAGCGGCCATACTAGAGAAGCAATTGTAGGACGACAACTCCTTGAGAGAAGGGAGGATTGCAGCAACCTTAAGCTAGTCCAAACTAGTGTACGGTTGTCTGTTTGGAAGCTTTCGAAAAACATCCAATAATTAAAAAAAAAAAAAATCAGAAAAGAAGATCAAGAATGGCTCGCGGAAAGGTTCAGATGAAACGTATTGAGAACTCTGTGCACAGGCAGGTTACCTTCTGCAAGCGCCGATCTGGTCTCCTTAAGAAGGCTAAGGAGCTCTCTGTGCTGTGTGATGCTGAAATTGGAGTTTTCATTTTCTCCGCCCATGGAAAGCTCTATGAACTAGCCACCAAAGGGTCTCTCTCTTCCTCTCTCTCCCCTCCCTCTCCCTTTCCATTCACATAAACAATATTGCATGCATATACATGTGTGGTCACACTCATAAATTTACTTGCACGAACGAAAAACATGTGTCGATTTATGCATGCATGTAACCTTACATGAAATTATGGACATTTTTCCTCATGAGTGACGCGTTAGATATGATATAATTTACTCTTCATAAGCTTTTCTTATAGTTTTTACACATCTCTTGAGAGTTACTTTTTCTCTTTCTTTATTGTTTAAGAACCATGCAAGGGCTTATTGAGAGGTACATGAAGTCCAGCCGAGGGACCCAACCTGAACCAGCTGCCATTGAGACCCAGCCTGATATGGTATGTAATCTAATTAACTCTCTCTTAATTATACAGATAAATAACTATATTGAATGCATGCAAAAGTAGATAACAAATAGACAAACATAATCTTCGTATTCTTATTCAAAAGCTTCCACAGCATCAGATGCTGGTTCTAATGGTCGTAAAAGCATACTTACAGAAACATACCCTTGTAATTTATGCGCAATGTTGGTGATGAAGATATTCCCATTCTCATCGTAGCTTGACGACCAAACATCCTGATTTACACTTTTGAACCTCTTTTTTGATATGTTATTTAGGTTAAGCCATGTTGTCGAGATCTAGCTCGAGTTGAGTTACTTAGATCCATGTCTCGGTTTTGATTCCTGACTTTATTAGATGAAAATAAATCCATGCTTAGACTTTATGGCAAACTCTAAGCAAGATTAGTGAGTGGAAGGGGTTGTGTCATGGGGTAATTTTTCGCTCCGCGAATAAACCTGTACAGCAGTTTAGTCCCCCCCACTAGACTCAGCCTTTTCTTGTCAATGCCACTCGTGTTTACCTAGTAACTAAGTATTTTCCTCACTCGAGAGGTTTCTCCACTTTCCCAAGTTAAAAGACAAGCGGGATATATAAGTAGATTGCACAACATAAAGCAAAGCACACTGAGAATACAAGAAGGACTCTTAACCTTTATTTATCTCGTCAACAATGGATTACACAATGAGTGTGTGTGCTATGCACATAAATCACATGCTACTCAGCCACGCTTACACACGTTATTTCCTCTCTATGCATCTTATCTACAACCAAGAGCTGCAACAACTATTTATAGCCAAGTATGTGAGCTGAAAGGCACATTCATGATCCTATTTTTCAAGAAATAGTGAGGCACTTTCTCCCCCATGATCTCCATGATCTTAATGGCCTATTTTCCAGCAAGTAGTGGACATTACTCTCCCATGATCTCATGATCTCATGATCGCATAATCTCAGCAGCTTGTAGAGCAATCCTCTGATCAGGTCCCACGTTTTGCTCCATGATCCCATGATCTAGGAAGTCCATAACTGCCACTAACCCACGTTATGCATGCCCACCTGGCAGCCCTAACTGCCAGTTCTTGCCGGGTCAGCTGTTGAGTCACTTGCATGCCTTAGACAGTCCTTCGATGAAGTTTCAGATCGTGCCAAGTCGAACCCATGACTTGCACAAGCTATTGTGCGCTGCTGAATTCGCATCTGCGTGCAAACTACCAATGTCGTTTCAGATCATGCCAAGTCAAACTCATGACTTGCACAAGCTGTTGTGCGCTGCCAAATTCGCATTTGCGTGCAGACTGCCAATGTCTGCGCTGTTGAATCCGCATCTACGTGCAGGTTGCCAATGTCTTTGCTGCTGAATTTCGCAACAGCCCCTGTTCTCGAGCCTATCCCCCTGACGAGTTTTCCCGCCTGGCCTGGACATTCCATCGTCCAGCCCTTTTTTCAAGAATCTGTGCTGCTGATTTTCCTTTAACGAACCTACAACTACACAAATCTGCGTTGCCGATTTATCCCACTATTGGCATGGCTACTAGCACCCTTAGGCACTGTTTTGGACAGCTTCCTAAAGTGTACACCTCGTACACATTTGACACTGTTACAGGTTGTATGCATGGAAATTGGAAAAGAATAGTCGAGTCAAGTTGTCTAAATACCTCTAATATGAACTATACAAGTGTGGATGATGTAGGGGTGATGATCACTGGATTCAATTGATAGTACATCAACTAATTGGATCATGGTTTTAAATATCATTCATAATAGTTACTCATTTAATGAATTTGGAGAACCCTAATATCATTATTTGGTGTTACGATGTTCATAATAGTGATTCAAAGCAATGATAGCTATAATGCCCCACCATTATTAATGTCGTAGTCATTGTCTAATTTTTTTTTTATAGTAATCAAAGAAATATTATTAGGATTTAAGAGCATTAAGGGGATGACAAACTAGAAAATAAGTGAAAAATTGTCTAGGTTACATAGAAATTAAAAAGAATAAAGCAAAACAAATAAGAATGTTCTAAACAAATCAGTTCTACATGTAGGTCTATTTTAAAATTATCTCTAAACCTTTAAAAAGATCGAAACTTGTATATATAAAGTTAGCTTTAAAAGTCTTTAATCAAAGAGCAAGAGAGTAAAGAATTAATTCAAATATTGAATCCTAATTTGACAATTGATCATTAAATACTATCTTATTTCTTTCTAGTCAAATACCCCTAAATATTCCATAACATGTAAAAGTAATTGCTCAACTTTGAATTTTTTTTCTTTCACAATACCACTCCACTAGTTAACATCTGACAAGTACTTTCTGGCATACGCCATTGAATACCTAACTAGTTCAAAAACTTCAGTTTGTTCCACAAAATCCAAATATATATGCAATGTAGAAAAAGATGACCAATCAAATTTGTTTCAACAATACAAAAAGAACAATTTGCACTTTCATGGCCAATTAAATTTCTATTTGCAAGAAATCTTTTTTACATAGTTTGTTTTGAGCTAATACTCAAAGAAAAATATCAATTTTTGATGGGACATACCCTTCCATATGATTGTACTTCCTAATTTCATTGAACAACAATCTTTTGGTTCATTCCTCCAAACTTTCATGTCAGAATTATGAGGCAATAGAAAAACCTCCTCTAAAGCTGAATGAGGACCTTTTATAAGAAACTGCCATTAGTGTTTTTGAAAGAAGAAACAAATGATAGACTAATTTGAAAACATAACAACAATGGTGAATATTCAGTTAAATCTCTAAGTTTCTTACATGCCCTACAAGGTATTGCAAATAACTATAACTTTTTATTAGGTTTTGGAAGGGGCTAGTTCCTCCTAAGGTTGAAGTCTTCTTTTGGATGGCCATTCTTGGCAAAATTAACACAAGGAGAATTTTGGTTAAAAGAAGCATTCTTTATTCTAATGAGGCTAATTGTCCATTATGTATACTTTGTGAGGAAACTATAGATCATGCTCTTTTACACTGCTATAAACATTAGAGGGTCTGGTCCAGGTTTACAGATTGGTAAGGGGTGTCCTAGTGTTGCCCAAAAGACATGTCATCTCTTTTTAATTAGTGTGTTGATTTAGTTTATGGAATGTTTTAAAGGAAGGTATGGATCATGATATTCTTTGATATTTCATGGTCTCTGTAGATTCTATAAAATGATAAGGTGTTCAATAACAGAGTACCTGATTATGATACAATTTTTTTTTTATTAATCTTAATAAGATTATGTGTTTGGTCAAAATTATTTATTTAGATTTTCATATTCTGTAATAGATTTATTAACCTCGGCTGGGGGATTGGTTTGTTGGAAAAATGTCAAGAGTAATAGACCCTATTTATATTGGGTTCCTCCCGATAATAACTCCCAAAAATGGAATATTGATGGCTTTTCTAAGGGTAAACATGAGTCTACAGGTATTAGAGGGGTATTAAGAGACCATTTTGGAGTTGTAATAAGTGTCTTCTCTTATTCAAAGGGTAATAAAGACTCTAATCAAGTTGAACTGTTTATGGTTGTAAAAGCTATAAAATTGTCTTCTTCAATGAATGATTTTATTGGGAAAAATTTCTTAATGGAATTTTACTTTTCTTCCATGGTAAATTGGATGAATAAACCTTATTCTAGACCGAGCTTCTAATTGGTATTGGATTTGAGCTCTGAAGATTTCCTTTTAGTCGTGAGTGTCGTCCTCCTAAAATAAAAAAAACTAGCATATCAAATTCCATGATTTATTTATTCAAGCTTCTCGGTTTGCTTCTGTTTTGGGTAATGTTTCTTTCTATCATACCCTTTAAGAAGTAAACTTTTGAGAAGCAAACTTCATGGCTAAGTCCCTTGCAAAATAAAGAGTAAATAAAATGAAGGAGCTTATGGCATGGATTTGAGATTATAAAAGGTTTGATCATCTGAAGTGTTATAGTGGATGGTATGATCTTACCTGTGATTTTCTTATTTGATCAAATAAGTATGGTTGCTTCTCCACCTAAAAATATGTTTCTCTTATTATGCCTCGTTTTGGTCAAGCTGTTTCAACCTCCATTCTCTTAATCTTTGGCCTCTACAAATTTATAAAATAGATGCTGGAATTTTAAAGTCTTTGAAACTATTGGGTTGGTGATCAGGAGAAAGCAATGGTAGGGGTTGGAATTTTGATTGTTTTAGTTGTAGTCAAAAGATTCTCATCGTCCTGTTGTAAAAAAATAGGCATAAATTGTTTTTCTTATTAAAAAAATATCACTAACTAGATTTATTTTTATTTGTTGTAATCTTCTTTTTCATGTGTACTGCTAAGCAATAGTGTTACTATCCATAACACATAAATCAACAACTTGTTCTTAGATCTCAAGACAAAGCAAAAGGCTGAGGGAATAAGAATTTTAGAGGTGTCTCAGCTAACTAGAAATCTAACCAAAATAGAATTATTATCCCATCTCCTAGTTTGAAGTAATAGTTTTTTCATAAGGAATTTCAAATAGGGTCAGAAGAATTAACAATTGAAGAGATGCCTGCCCATGTCTCTAATAAAGAACAATCAAAGATAGGAAGGCCATTAATAAAGGTAGGCTTATACTTCTTATTTAAATACACAAGAGAGCCTTATGTATGTGGTTCTCCTAGTTTCCAAAGCCATTTGAAAAGCATGCCTTTTTTTTTCAATCAGAGAGCCCACACTAAGACCACCCCAATCTTTCTCCTTAACTATTTGCTTCCAATACACCTAGCAAAGCTTTCATGATATCAATTCTCGCGGGGCGACGTCAAACAACATGTTATTTGCCTCCTGAGAGGTATTATGTTGGGAAAAGAAAGGAGTTTTGGATTTATTCATCAACTTATGATTATAAGGTTCAAGAGTCACCACCTAATACTATAGTTACTAGGAAACCTATAGTCTGCGAGAGTTCGGGTAAAGGACTGGTTGTGCAAGAAGAAGATGAATCACTTCTAATACACCCTACCTAACATGGGTCTAACCCAACTCAGGGGATAATTATTTTGCACCCTGCATGCATGCAAAACAAATTTTTGTTCTGTATGCAAGGTGATGATGGCTGGAGGAAAGAAAAAGGAGGAGAAGGGGGGAAAGTTACCTAGCATGGAGGCGTCAGCTGTGAGGAGAAGGGTCTGCTAGCGACTAAGGAGGCATTGGTGGAGGTACCAGTAGGCAGTGTTGGCTGCTAGAAAAACAAAAAGAAGCAGTCAGTGTGGTTAGAGCTATTGCTACTGCCGATGACTAGAGGTCGAAGGTGCAGGGGTCATTGCTAGTCTAGAAAGAAAAAGATTCCAGAAGTTATTATGTAGGGGAAAATCAAGGAGCTCACAATGGCTACTCCTATTGCCGGTGAGCTAATGGAGTGGCAAGGGTGTTGGGCCACTGACGATCACGTTGTTGATGAGGTAGTGGTGGCGGAAGGAGTCAAAGTCATGACAATGTAGCAGAAGAAAGAAAACGATAATGGCAGATAAAATACTGGGGGAATTAAGACTGGTTTTTTTTTGTTAGCTTTGGACTCGATTTATAAGGAGTGAAAGGGGGATATTTTATCTTTAATGGTGTCAAATCTTGACCCTTGATTCGACCTAGAAGGAACCCAACTGTTGGCTCAAAGTAACCATCATGGCTTGACAAAATTACTGGGGAAGGGGGTTGGTCGGGTTGGCTACTTTACAGTAATGTCGTAACCATTGTAGTGTCAATCGGCTAAAATGGACCACACTAGGGTGTAGTCAGATGTCAGACCATCATTTGCATCAAGTTTTACCCAATTTGATGGAGAGATAAAGCATTGAATGCTTTAAAAAGGAGATCACTCGAGCAGCTTTTCCTGACTTAACTGAAGAAGATGATGAACAAGTCACTAGACGATGCATCATCTGGTCCTTTTTTTTTACTGGTAAAATTGGTGTCGTTTTAGTCAAAACATGCTATTTTATTTAAATGAAACTGTGTCATTTTGACTCATAGGTTTTAATTTAGGGATTTAGCCATAGTTTAATTTGGTCCTCCATCTTTTAATTTCTTTCAATTGCACCCTTAATTGACTTTGAACTTTTAATTTCAAGCAATTTTTCCCCTACTGAACTTCAATATTAGCCCTAAATTTAGCGCATTTTTTTTTATTGTGGTCCATGTTCTTTGATTTGTGCAATTTAATCCTTAATTGACTATTAAACTTTTAATTTTCTTCAATTTCACTCCTGATTTCAATCAATTGAATCCTCAAAGTTTAACGCCTTTTACAAAATGATCATTGGCTATAAATATCTTCAATTTAGTCCTTAATTGACCCTAAAACTTTATTTTTCTTACGATTTTACCCCTGATTTGAACTAATTGACTTGATAAAAATTAAATCTGATCTCCTAATAGTCCGATCTTCTCATTTAAGCCTAAATTGGGCTCCCAAACTTAATATTTCACCAATTAAGCACCTAAAAAAATTAATTTGACTTATTTAAAGTATAATTACGTTCTTCCACCTAATTAAATCCTTCAATTGGACCCAAATTATTTCTTAAATATAATTAAAATTTAATTTGGCCCATGATTAAATCAAATTGACCTATTAAAAATCTAATTATGTCCATAAGCTTAATTGTTATGCAGATTCATTTAATAATTATTTAATTTGACATTGAATCTATATTATCTCTTTAGTTTTTGGTAAAATAGGACACAATTAGACTCCTAATTCCATCCAAAATTGCAGCTTGATTTTTTTCATTTGACATCCTGCTAGCTTGCTTTGGTCAAAATGCGAGTTTTCTTGCTATTAATATTTTATTTTTTTTATTTTTATTTTGGAATGAAAAAAAGATGAATTTGGAGAATCACCCAGAAATAGGTTATGGCATCGGTTACAAAAATTCTCTTTTATATCCAAAATATTCTTAATATTTTTTTATATTAAGACAATTTTATTATTTTCTATAACATTTTAATTTGGAGCTTTTTCTCTTCTATTTTCTTTTCTTGTTAATCTTTTAGTTGTTGTTTTAATTTTCACCAAATAATTGGAAACCAATTTGCATGTTAATTATATGTTTTTCCATCTTTGAACGCTCCATAAGTTATAAAAATTCTACGATTTGACTTTATATTTTTCTAAATATATTTTCATTAATGGGAAAATAATCTATAATCAGGATGTGAAGGAAGAGATCAACATGTTGAAGCAAGAGATTGAAATATTGCAAAAAGGACTGAGGTTTGTATCAATTATATTTATAGTTCTGCTTGTCTAATGGATTATTGAAGTGACTTGTACTTAACATGAATTAGCTGCATTGAAAGCATATAGAATCATGCGCTTGATTTTATGGTGCAAATACTTTTAAAAATGAATTTCAATTTAAAATGCATAAAAAAATTTATATATATTTTTAATTTTTTTACATCAGTATATTAAAATCATATAAAAACATCTAAAAAATATCAATTTAATATTTTTTCAAACAAAAAATAATTTAATAAAAATTAAAAATAAATAAATTATAATGTAAAATCAAACACTCACGTATCATGTCGATACATTTACAGTGAAAAAAAAGTTATATGTCATAGTTCTTAGAATAGATGTAAAAGATCAGTATATTTATAATATATAATAATAAAAGAAAAATTGCCTCACATATAAAATATGTTTAATTACATCCCATTTATCTTTTAAAAGTTGTTATACTTGTAATATATCCTTTAGTGAGATTTCACCATCAAAACTAATATATAGAAGTGTATCATATGA
>Ga0325402_1007121_pt1 | contig 10602 bp, 6 predicted proteins | sample PopdelMetagenome_22_FD_207212 | JGI IMG/M metagenome (GOLD analysis project Ga0325402, IMG submission 207212) | Populus deltoides microbial communities from Bellville, Georgia, United States - Xylem-PdKOR-R3 | ecosystem: Host-associated > Plants > Phyllosphere > Stem > Wood/Secondary xylem...
AAGAATCTTCGCAAAGCATGGAAACACAAGCCATCCCTGGTCAATAATTTGATCCAACAAAAACATGAAATATTGACCCACATGATCCTAATTTGTACTTAGAGTACAATGATTCAGGATTAGCTAGGTAATCAACTCTCCCTTTCTTCAACCTTTAACGCATCAACTTGCTCTTTATTGCGGCCATGTTACTAACCCAACGTTTTGTGCACTCCATACGCCCATATGCGCGCGCGCGCGTATCCATGCACGGGGGGCTCTCACACGCTTCGCGTGACATTTTATACTCTTTGTCGTTCCTCTTAAAAAATTCGTATCGACCAACAAACCCTTTGACTTGCAGCCAAAGGTAGAGAGAGAGAGAGAGAGAGTGGGAGAAAGATTTTCCCGCCTTCACATGCAAAATTCGCCTTTTTATTTATTTGACTCTCTCTCTCTCTCTCTCTCTCTCTCTCAAACTTAATGAAAAGAATATTCAATAGATAAATTATTACAGTGGGTTTTTTTTATTTTTTGACTACCGGGAAGAAAGCTCTCGACTCGGTGCGAGACTTCCCATGATAATTAAAACCGCCATTGGATAAGGTAGTAAATAAAGTATTTATTAAAACACTAATTGCTTGTGAATGGAATTTGATTGTTTTTTTTTTTATATATTATTATTAATTTATTATTATTATTATGAACTAACTAAGACTTAGCTGCACAGTGATAGAGTAAGTGCAGAATGTGACAGCTCTTTTCAAATGTTTTTCCCGCTTAAAAATATTTTAAAAATAATATTTTTATTTATTTTTAATATTAGTATATTATTTCAAAGCAAGAAAGAATTTCTAAAATTAGCGAGACTGTTATTCAACCGCTGCGCCTAACAGTCACTGATTGTTTGTTTGAAGGTGTGTTAAATATTATTTTTTAAAATGTATTTTATTTGAAAATATATGAAATATTTTTTTTAAAATTTTTTTTAACATTAATTTATTAAAATAATAAAAAAAGAACTTTTATTTCATAAAAATTGCTTATTATTTTTTTAATAGGAGCTCTAGATGATGCAAGGCAAAGATGGGTGAAGAGGAATTCGTGTCCTTCGATTCCTCCTCTGATAGATTTCTCATATGCCAAGACAAACACAGCTTTCTCACCCTATTGCCAGATTCAATCCTGGTCGTCCAACGTTTTATGTACTGTTTGATGACATGGCAATGAAAGATACCTGACCAGGAGCAGCAGCAGCGATGCAGATGTGTGATTGCCCTTTTCTTAGGTTGGATTTGGGCCCAGCCAAGGTCAGGGGCACCCTGTTTTATATTCCATGGCCCTTGTGGTTGTTCTTTCGTGACATTACTACCCTTTATTTTTTCTTCTCCCGTTTTACTATTCCATATTAAAGTATTTTATTTGGAGATGCGATGATTTCTTTTTAAAGGTATAATATTTTTTAAAAACAAAATATACCTTTAAAAGTTATAAAAACATGTTTTTTATAAAAAAAAAGAGTATAAATTACCTCTCATCCAAACACAGACTAAAAAATAAATTACAGAAAAAAATTCATATTATTTTAATAAGAATAAATACATAATTTGGCTATTTTTTTAACTAAACAAATTAAGAGTGTTTCAATTACATTTTCGATTTTTAACTAAAAAAGATCCCCATCTCTTTAGATATTAATACTCAGTCAATAAAATATTATAAAACACAAATTTAGAACATCTAATATGTTTAATTTAGAATCAAAATTAATATGTAATTACTATATTACTATTACTATGCAATATTTGGTTTTACCGTGCATTGATGAAGGAGTGTTCTTAGCATTAAAAAAAATCTAAAGATCAATGGCTACACACTCTTAAGGGCATAACTGTCAATGCGATGCAATGCCACTCCCGTTTTGGGCCCGGGCTTTTCCCAAAAACGAAGATCACCGCCTCACGCAAAAGCTAGGAAGACAAAAACGCCCCTCTCAGTCCAAAAGGGACAGACAACTCCAGTCCATCCAAAGCTAACTCATTCTCGTTGACTCAACCACTTTTTCCTTACAAGCCCACATAACACACATTCATTTCAATGCTGAACGTCAAAAATACCAGTCTGACGCTTTGCCACGTGGCTTGCCCAAACTTGACCCCACATATTATCCTCTGGCTCCTTGCCGGGACCCCACAAACCCGTAGCTAAAAATCGCCAGGTGTAACCGTCAACCAAAAAACAACAACTGCACCCAACAGATCACCGAAACAGAAAAACAATTTTCAAATTCACTCTCTCAAAAACTCTCTCCCCCCTCCCTTTCCTCCCTCTATGAAATAAAAAAAGAAAAGAAAAGAAAAGAAAATCAACAAGTCTCCTCACTCTCTCGCCCCCTACACTTTAGTTACTTTCTCTTTGAAACTTGAAAAGAGAGATTCAATTTTCTCTCTCATTTTCTCTGTTTTTCTGAGCTTCCAAACAGAAAGTGGAGGAGAGATAGAGAGAGGAGACTATCAAATGTGATGGGAAGTGGACTCTCCACACTCTTCCCTTGCTTCAAACCGCCAAACAACAACCAACAGGACTTGATTTTCACTGCTTCTGAGCCGTTAGATGAAACCCTAGGCCACTCATTCTGTTACGTCCGATCTTCTAACCGCTTTCTCTCTCCTACTCCCTCCGATCGCTTTGTCTCTCCTTCCCACTCTCTCCGTTTCTCACCGGCCCGGCCCGTACCCGAAACCGGCTTCAAGTCCATTTCCGGTGCTTCCGTTTCTGCTAACACCTCCACTCCTAGAACCGTCCTCCAACTTGACAATATTTACGACGATGCCATTGATGTTATTAATTCTTCGAACAATACTGGCGGCTTTGTTACTTATTCTGCTGGAGGTGCAAGGGCTAATAATACTGGCAGTATTGTGAATAATGTGAATGGATTTGAGAGCACGGCGTCGTTTAGCGCGTTGCCGTTACAGCCAGTGCCACGTGGAGGGGGAGGGTTTTTTTTGTCGGGTCCGATTGAGAGAGGCGCATTGTCGGGTCCGCTTGACCCGAGTACGAGTGGAACAACCGATGGAAGTGGCGGGCGGGTGCATTTCTCGGCTCCACTTGGTGGCATTTATGTAAAAAACAAGAAGAGGAGGGGGAAGGGCATGTCGGGGTTTAAGAAGGCTATGTATCGGAATATTTCGGAGAAGAGCCGGCCGTGGGTTGTTCCGGTGTTGAATTTCGTGAACCGGAGGGAGAATTCGGGGACTGTAGGGGAGATGGAGGGGAGAGAAGAAGGGGAAAACGTGCAGTGGGCGTTAGGGAAGGCAGGAGAGGATAGGGTGCACGTGGTTGTATCGGAGGAACACGGGTGGTTGTTTGTTGGGATTTATGATGGGTTTAACGGACCTGATGCGCCGGAGTTCTTGATGGGGAATCTATATAGAGCTGTTTTTAATGAACTTCAAGGTTTGTTTTGGGAGGTTGTTGAAGAGGAGCCTCAAGATACTATTCATGTGGAAGGAATTGAAAATAAAACAGACCCATTAGTGGAAAAGAGTGGTGCAAGTGACGTGAAGGATCTAATTGTCAAAAGTGAATGCAACTTGGTGTCAAAAGCGGATCCATTAGAGGAAATTTATGTTAAAAAGGACGGCGACGGCTTATCTTGTGGAATGGAATCTAATGCGGTAAATCAGGATAGAGTGAAGAGGGTTACGTTTCAACCAGAGGAGACGGAGGGGACAGCTAGTACCCGGAGGAGGCGGTTATGGGAGTTCCTAGCGGAGGATGATCTGGAAGATGGGCTTGATCTTTCCGGGTCTGATAGATTTGCCTTTTCTGTTGATGATGCGATTAGTGTAGGTAATGCAGGGTCAGCTGTTAGCAGAAGGTGGTTACTGTTGTCAAAATTGAAACAAGGTTTGTCGAAACATAAGGAGAGAAAGTTGTTTCCGTGGAAGTTCGGATTGGAGGGTAAGGGGAAGGTGGAGGTGGAGAGTAGTAAAGTAGAGGAAAGGGTTTTGAAGAGGAAATGGAAGGCGGGACCTGTCGACCATGATTTGGTTTTGGGGGCATTGTCAAGGGCGTTAGAGGTGACTGAATTAGCGTACTTGGACATGACAGATAAGGTGTTGGATACCAATCCGGAGTTGGCATTGATGGGCTCGTGTTTGCTGGCTGTGTTGATGAGGGATGAAGATGTGTATGTGATGAATGTGGGTGATAGCAGGGCAATTGTTGCCCAGTATGAGCCACAAGAAGTTGGTTCTAGTGTGTGTGAAAATGAACTGAGCACGGAGGCAATAATTGAAACGAGATTGACTGCATTGCAGCTATCTACTGATCACAGCACAAGCATTGAAGAAGTAAGTTTTCAATTCTGGTAAATCAACTTTACTTGGCTCATCTAGTTTTATTAATGGTTGTATGCTGTCTTTGATTACTGCCGACTACCTAGTTGTATACGATGTTGACTTTATATTGGTAGAAATTCCATGGTGGGCTGGCTTTGTATGTTAACTAGTTAATAATCTTACTTTTTCCTTGAACAGTGGCTGGTGCTTAGAATCATTAGGATAATACTGGTATTGCTATTCATATATTTGCTTTGATTTTTACTATCATGTTGCACAATAAGCTCCATGAAGTTATGTGCAAAGGTGTCTAGAATTTCAGTTTAAGAAATATTTTCTTTAGATCCTTAAGCTGATCTATGAGTAACATCTAGTCATCAGGGTGTTTGTTGAGTCTTTCAAATGCAGGACGGTATCCATATCCTACAACAGTTTCATGCATTTCTGTAGTTATTTGCTTTTTTCCTTCAGTATCTTAGTGATGCCAGTTCTCTACTTGGAATGTTACTTAAATGCCCAAGGTTAGATTTTGATACTTTGATGTGGTATGACTCTTTGGTTCCACATTCATACCTTTTTGACTCTTTTCTTTCTAGTTTTGACAGTTTGGCTTTACGACTTACAATCATAGATTGGAGGGCATCTTTAGTTGTCTTTTCAAGCAATCCTCTTTCCTCGAGAACCTTGCACTAACCCTTAATGATGCCAAGAAACTATTTATCCTGTGATTTTTTAGCTCTCGATGTTGATTCCTTAATTACTAGAACTTGGGATATTAAAGCATGATCCCGGGAGAATTTATTGCTCTTTTGACCTTGCTTGTTGTATGACAAGTTGCAGGCTGACTTGTTTTTCCCTTTTTTGTTTTACCATAGTTGTTTTAAAGTGTATGCTCTATTTTGACTTGTAGATTTTAGATGTTGTAAAAAATCTCATTCTTTAACATGTGGACATGATATTTAAACAATCTGAAATTTGGAAATTATATTCTGCAGTTCCTCTTATTTTACTGTTTGCTAAACAAAAGCATTTTGCATTTGAAACTTTTATATCACAATTAAATTGTTAGAATAAATCTGCCTCGTTTTGTTTCATGTTATGGAGTGGCATGCCACATATCCTCTCCTTTTCATTGTACTTTCCCTGTTTGTTATTTTATATCTTCTTTTAGGATAGGAACACGGGAGATGCATGGAAGCTTCCTTGTAAGTTTCATTTTCATAGCTGGCCAGTGTTTGGAATGTTGGATGCTTCCTTTGTCAATCTCAATTCAATTTGTTATTTTGTTTGCATTTCCTAGTATTTGGCAGTTTCTCAATGAACGTCAATCTTTGTTTGTTGCTTAAAATTAATTGCACCAAGTATAATTTTCCCCTCCTCCAGTGGTTGTGTCCGGGTAGAAGATTTACTGCAAGGAGCAGCCTTGTCTTTGTAGACATTTGATTGGAACTTTCTTGGAAAGTCAAGTAGCAAACTGATTCTGTATCATGTGCTTATAGTTCTAGAGCATGGCCATATCTCAACAGGAGGTGACATAACACTTCCATCAAAGGTGCACAGTTAGCTATAAGCTCACCTTGCATAAATATAGAAGTTTGTTGCTTTAGTGACTGTTTGCGCTAGTCTAGTACAGTTGTGGCCTCCTTGCACTTTGGCAATCTGCTGCTTGCTAAACTAAAAGATATTATTCTTCTATGGTCCATCAAGTTGTGCTTAGGGCATATATGTTCAAGTGTGATGTAGGCTGTAATATATTAGTATATTTGTGTGATGGAATCATTTCCATTTGGTGCAAATGCTCATTACATTTTCTTGAGCTGTTTTTTGTGTTAGTTACATGAATACATAATAATTTTTCCCATCAATTCAAATTATTGTCAAAACTTGTAAATACCTCAAATCTGTCTTCTCTGTCCTTTTAAGGCTGATAGAGTAATTAAGAAGAAATTCTTATGTTGTAATTTGATGGACATTAAAGAGACTTAGTAATTTGATGACATTAAAGAGCTTGAATTGACAGATAGGATATTCTGTTTTAGAGAACTTTTTTTTTATGGTCATCACCATGTATGGAGGCTGTTAGAGTGATGGGTTCTAATGATAGGTCCCAAGGTTTGTTTGCAACTTCAAAACTAGCTGGCAGGGACACATGTTTATGTCTGGAAGAGGTACTTGTATGGAAATAGTTGATGCCTTTAACGTTGCATGAAAGTTTGAGAGCCTTGCTATTTAGCGTAGAGAATTAAGCATCTGAACTTGCTATGACTTTGCTGTTGTGGTTGAACCACACAATTACTTTATCACTGTCTTGTTCTGGAATTATTGAAGTGTGTTGCCGTATTTCCTATATTTTTGTCTGGTAGCATGAAGATTTGCCACCTGTATATATTTTCTGTGATGAGGGGTAGATATTCAAATTTCTGTTACACTTGGAAAAAAGAAAAAAAGGATCTGCTTCATCATGTGTAGCATCAATTATAACTTTTTAATCTTTATCCTGTTGTGAGTCTTGTTATTGATAGATGAAGTGGCTGATAAGTTTTCCTCTTCGCTACTTATGCAGGAAGTCATTAGAATCAAGAATGAGCACCCAGATGATAACCAATGTATTGTGAATGACAGGGTGAAAGGTCGTTTGAAGGTTACCAGAGCCTTTGGGGCTGGATTTCTGAAAAGGGTATGTGAAACAAGTTTTTAGACTCTGTTTTGCTGAAAATACTTATTAGGAAGATGTTTTCCTCCATTTTTCAGTGTGAAACAAATTATGAAAAATATTTTCCAGTTAACTCCTAAATAGTTACAATTTGGAGGAAAATATTTTAACCTTATGAAGGAGGGGAAAGTATTTTCCGTGATGCTATAACTCATGATATTCATCAACACCACCACCACCACCACCACCTCAGTCCCACCACCACCACCCACCCCACCATAATCTTCCACCACCACCACCACCACCACCACCACCACCATAACCACTATCAACACAACCATGGCCCCACCACCATCAGCCAACATCTTATTACTAATATAATTACTATTTAATCACCATCCCACCATAACTCTCTAACTCCATTACCACCACCACCTCCACTATTTTTGCCACTGCCACCACAACCACCTTGTTATTAAATTAATTATCATTTTATCATTATTGTCACAATCACCACCATTACAACAACTATTATCCTCTGACCACCACCATTATCATCAATTTTATTAGTATTATAAATGCTATAATTGTAACCATCATTAACGCTACCACAATAGCTATCAGCACTACTACCAGCTTCATTACAATCATTGCAGTTTTTCTCATCTTATTATCCTTGATATATCCAAATGATGGAAAACAACTCATTTTTCAGGAAAATGTTTTCCTTGGGAAAATATTTTTTTGCAAAACAAACGTGCCTTTAACATAGATATTTTTCTCAGTTGAGGATCTTGTGTTATTGATGCTTATTGACTTACATAACAATTTATGTTGGCACAGCCCAAGTTGAATGATGCCTTGCTGGAAATGTTTCGAAATGAGTATATTGGCACCGCACCATACATATCCTGTTCACCTTCTCTTCATCATCATCAACTGTGTCCAAGAGATCAGTTTTTAGTCCTCTCTTCTGATGGATTATATCAGTATCTGACAAATCAGGAAGTGGTTTTTCATGTTGAGAGTTTCATGGAGAAGTTTCCTGATGGAGACCCTGCACAGCACCTGATAGAGGAGCTTCTTTCTCGTGCAGCCAAGAAAGCTGGTACACCTACTTATTTTTTTCTGCTAGTCATATCAATTGCTTGATACCACATCCACTTTTACTTGTATATAATGTGGAGAAACATTTCAGGTTCACAGAAAGCCTGGTAGAAAAATGTAGGGTACCCAATGCCCTACCCACATAATTAAAAACTTCTCTATATTAATAAGATGGGAGGTGATGTTGCGTTGTAATTTCTGCCACCCCACTTATGTGATTCTGCAAACTTGTTTAGCAGATATTAGATCAACTCTACTTTTATCTAGGGACCAGCCTTTGCTCTTCATGCTTTCCTGTTCTGCCCTCTGAATCCTGGTTTTGATATTTGCTTGCTATGTGATTGCGAATAATATTCTACAACTTGGGTCTTCAAGGGGGGTTATGGTTCTCTCACTATTCTTGTTATGGTTCTCCCACTAATCGTGTTTTCCATTTGTTTTTTTTCTTATAATATATCAAAATGCCAAGTTTGTTAAGAGATGCAAACTATTTCTGGGGATTTTCTTTGAACATTATTCATTATTTATTGATGTGGAATAAATAAGACTGGTACATTCTATTCTTCATGTTTATCATAGTTTAAGCTTTCTAGTTGATTCATGTACTGTATTTTCCAACTGTTTGAGCAGTGCTGATTTTCAACACCCATGGACTGTCTGCAGGAATGGATTTCCATGAATTACTGGACATCCCGCAAGGGGATCGCCGAAAGTACCATGATGATGTTACCGTTATGGTAATATCACTTGAAGGAAGAATTTGGAAGTCATCGGGGAAGTACCTTTAAAAGTCTTGGTGCACTGGACAGTGTTTTCCATTCCCGATGACCTTTCTACACAATATGGGATGCAGTTCCAATTCTCAAGTCGATTTTTTGGTAAGCAGTGACCCATTTTTCATGGGTCATGGAAATTTGCTTGGGGTGGTATACGGTTAACAGGGGTGAAGTCCAAATGATATGGGCAAATATTAATGCCAGGTAGCTGTCTATAGCTCGTAGATGTCCCGAGGAAATGATGGGGGTTAGCAAATGCTCTAGGAATTGAAAAAAGAAAAGGAAGTTCCTATTCCTTCTTCGTTTAGACAGATGTTTGCTCAGGTGGAGGCTTTCTCCATTCCTAGTTGCCTTCATTTTTCGTTCTTTTCATTTCATTTTTCTTCTTCTTTTAGAGCAAAAAGAAAGAGGGGGGGGGGGGGGGGGGGGGGGGGGTTGTTATGTGGGGTTGGGGGTGGGTATACTGAACTAGGAGAATGCCTAGTTAAAGGTGAGTTGTAATTTTGAAGGTGGATTTCTCCACTGCGGTTTAATAGAAAAAAGGAGGTTTCTACACATTCCTTGTGTGGAATTTTTATCTTCTGCCTGTACAAACAAATTGTTGCAGAAGGCCACACTTCTCAGCAGCAACTGCCCCAAAGGGAACCGAAAGCTGTAATTACAGTATGAAATAAGGATGGATGTAGGGGATGAAGAAGTGAGGAGGTAGTTCTATTTCCACGGTGCGGTTTGGTTTGGCTTCCACGAGGTTCGTTCATCACATTACTTCTGATTTGAGTCATTAAATTTAATGTAAAATAGTTAGCATTCAAACAAATGTTTGGTTAAGATTAAAAAGATTGTTAACCATCTTATGTAGGCCTTTGTTATAATTAAATTGAAGGCATCATAGCAATTATCAGATTGTGCTTCAAAAATTCATTTTTGACTCAATAATTGTGATGCTTGCATGCGATGAAACACGTAATTGCAATCCAATCTTCAAGAATACAAATAATAATGATCACAAACAAAAAGAGCAGCTTGATCTATTTATTTAAACAATTAGGAAGTATCATTGAGTGCATTTGGCATGAATATAATTGCAGTTGCCTCAAAATAGCCATTAGCAAACACCATCATCGTATTTCATATATATCTCAATAACATTTTCCAGCATCCAGAATAAATTGAAACCAAACAAGCACCCACAGAACAGAAGCACCATGATGGCGCGCATCCTATTTCATCTGATGTCATACAGTAGGACGAATTTCCACGCACCATCTGGGCTGTGCAGTTACATTGCGGTTCATGCTGTAACCGAAGACGGAATCCTTGATTGCACCCAGGTTACTAAATCCTCCCGAGTGGCCACGAAATGACCTGCTCTCTCTTCACTCTGCCTAAAAGGTGCTGCAAGTTTCTTCACATGGGAATCAAATGAATTGGCTAAGCCTTGTGAGAACTTGTGAGTTCCTGAACCCGTGTGAGCTGAAAATAACTCCGGCAATTCCTCATTGCGCTGCACGAATTTGGTCAAGGTCCCCATCCACTCTTCAAGTGCAGTGTGAGCTGCACCCACTGACAGTGAGCGCACATCCAAACTCCACTCCTTTACAGTCTTGTGGTGTAAATCTGGGTATAATCCGTAAAGGGTTCCCAGATAGAGCAGCTCATGTGCTCTCCCATGAAGATCTCTCTTCCTACATATATCTATTAAGCAATTACAAAAGGGTCTTCTTGTTTCCACCACGGCGCC
>Ga0325402_1007122_pt1 | contig 10601 bp, 6 predicted proteins | sample PopdelMetagenome_22_FD_207212 | JGI IMG/M metagenome (GOLD analysis project Ga0325402, IMG submission 207212) | Populus deltoides microbial communities from Bellville, Georgia, United States - Xylem-PdKOR-R3 | ecosystem: Host-associated > Plants > Phyllosphere > Stem > Wood/Secondary xylem...
CTGTGTTTGTTTGCCATTAGAAAAGTTGATCAACGGAAAACACTTTCCAGTTAAAGGAAAATTTGGCTTGGTTTTCAGGAAAGTGTTTTCCTGGAAAATTTGGGCGGAAAACACTTTCTGGAAGTTGTGAAAAATTTAGAAATGTCATTATTTGCTGATTATATTAAATTTGATCCTCAAACTTTTGATTGCTATATATAATTTGTTTTGTATATTTATTTTTCAATTCCATCTCTTAAAATTTAATTTTTATATTAATTTTGGTCCTTATTTTTATAATTGCTATTTTCTTTTTCCTTATCATTTTTTTATTGAAATTTTTTCTCTATCAAATTTGATTCTTATTCTTTTGATTGTTACTTATTTTATTTGAAATAATTTATGAAATGTTAATTATTATTATTTTAATTTATTCACCTTTTATTTTTTTTAATTTTTTAGATTTGATCTCTATTATTTTGATTATTATTTATTCTATTTGAGATAATTTATGAAATTATATTTTTTTCAATTTCATTCTCATTCAACTTTTTAATTTGTAAGATTTGTTCCTCATTATTTTAATAAACTTGAAAAAAATATAATATTAATAAGTTATTTTCCAACTCATTTTTCATGATATAACCAAACACTGGAAAGTGTTTTCCAACTTATTTTCCATTACACTACCAAATATCAGAAAATACTTTCCCGGAATTCACTTTCTCCGGAATTCACTTTCCAAAAAAAACTATTTTCCAGCAAACAAACGGGATCTAAAATAAGATTAATTGAGAAAGAGATATTTTCTTTCAAATTAAATGAATGATTTTTTTAGGATCAAGATATAGAAAAAAAGTCTTATAAATTAAAATAAAACTATGAAATTTAATTAAGCAAACCTAGAATTTAATAAGGAATTAACAATGAAACTTTTTATTATAACACATTAAAAAATATTTTTGAACCATTCCAAGTCCTCCTTTTTTAATTGACAAATCCTTAAGAAGGTGTTAGTTATAGTTTTTTCACAAGAGATATAGAAAAAAGTTATGCAATGAATCTTGTTTTTTGTTAAAAAAAAAAGAGTTATGAGAGATTACACAAATTAGGAATGCTTCTTGAGATTAAATATAAAGAAAAGAGCTTTTCTTCTTTCTTTTCTTTTAACTTAAACAAAAGAATCTCACAACATATTTTTAAACAAAATACTATTCCATGTTTGTCTCTATCAACATGACGGCATCCTTGAGATGACTAAATCAATATATATGGAGTATGAACATGCATGTACATGTTTAGTGTGTATGCATTTTTTGAGATACATGGGCACAATGCAGGGCTGCGGCACCTGATTGGCTATTGCATAAAATATATAGATGAATTGCGGGGCAAATCTCCTTTGGCAGCGAGCTTACTTGTTTGCATTGGTGAATTTGATCACCTGCCGTTGAGTGGCCAGCTGCCAAAGGAGTAATTGCCCGGTAATTATTGCATCCATACACTTGATCACTCACCATTACCCACTTCCTTGATGAACAGTCTCAGGGATGCCTACGTATATAAATACAAGATGAGAAACGTCTGTTGTTTTTCATGCAAATGGCATATTCTAGGCAGATCCATTGTTCTCATCAGGAGTCAAGAATATGAAGTCGTAAAAAGAGAAAAAAAAGGTTAAGAATAAGTCCACAACTAGTGGTCCTCCAGATTTTATTCTTGCTGCTGACATTTATGTGGCCGAATGTTTTTGAGTTATTAAGCCGGAAATGGACACCAACATAATTTTTGCACAGAGTTAAAGACGAAACTCTTCACCATTCCAACTTCTAACCTTTTCGGATTTTCTCTGTTTCTCAATTTTGAATCACAAAGTAAAGAATCAAGGAAGATTCACGACTATATTTAGACTTTAAGATTTTTTGAATGCTAACTAAATAATACATTGGAGAAATGCAGGGGGAAATTTTGATAAAGGTGAGAACCTTTATCTGTGTTCTTAATGATCAGTACGCTCTTGCCTTTTTCGAATGAAAACCTCATGATCAGTTTAATTCTGAAACATATGTTTTTTTTTTATATATATTTTTATTAGCAATACATGTAATACATGAAATGATCAGGAGGAAAAAATAAATTTTAATTTAATATAAGATAAAAATGAGAAAGAAAATTGAGAATATTTCTATAAATATGCCACGAATTCAGTATATTCCCAAGCATATTCAAAAGCTAATGTCAAAACTAAAAAAATAAAATTGGTTAGAGATAAAAATGGGTGAAGTCCGAGAGCTTGAAGGAATCAATCTGAGTGACGGACTTGACAGAGAGGGGGTTGAATAAGATCAACAATAATCATCAGGGACTACATTGAGAAAAACCGAAAATAGAGGGACTGGTTCCAGGGTTTTACTCTTTAAAATATTTGTCGTGTTCATGTTTCCATCATTTTCGATCGACATGAAGAAAAAACAGAGCGCATATTTAAATCTTGAGGTAGAGAGAACTGAACATTTTGTTAGACGGATTAAGTGGTCGTCAAAGGTGGCCACCCGTGGTGGTTTTTTTTTTTTTTTTTTTTTTTTTTTTTTTTTTTTTGGTGGTGGAGGCAACAGCCAGGGATGATCAGTCAGGGACCATGAAACCATAAATGGGAAAGCTAGAGAGAAGTACCTTTCTACAGGAATTGTTCTGGCATATCCTGTATCTTTTCTATGGCATATCCAAATGCTGGTGCGAATCATGCATGTTACATAAAAGGCCTCTTTGAGCTGTTTACCTACACAACTCGAGCAATGCTAGCTAGCCCGCCAGCTGATGGAGCTAGGCAATACATCTATCATTTATGGCTAAAGAATAACAGGGCTTTATCCTCCTTTGGCAAACAGAACATGGAAATAAATGCCTGCATATTTCTGTTTTGCCAAAGGAGAATTGCCCTGCCATTCGATTCCACAGTTACTTGAAGGCGTCTATTGCTCTTCATGAATATCATCATTATATGATATCTCTTGCAATTACTTTTGGGTCAGATTTTTAATCTCCCTTGCATAAAAATAATCTTTTATTTCATTTTTTAGCAGGTAATTGCCAATGGTCCAATTAATAATCAGAAATGTCAGAAAAATATTGCAGTATGAATCGATGAGGGCTAGCACTATCCGATCAACTGGAATAAAGGCTGCACAAGCTATTAATGTAATGTTGTTTTGTTCTCTCATTTTCTTGGGCTATTTGCGTTGGATATGCTCCTGTTCTAGAGTTGACCATATTTACATCTTTATCTTGTTCGCATGCGCATCAGCAGTTCTTGAGAAAGAGTTGACATTCAGTGTGCTCTCTTCAACTATAGGCACTGGAGACGGGATAGAACCATACACAGCCAGCTAATGCTTTGGTACTGCCGGTGATGATTTCATAGCTAGCTTATCTACAGCTCTATCTATCTTACCATTGAAACAAGCTCTTCAAATCAAGGGAAAGTCAAATCACAAATGTGGACGTAGTTCTTGTTCAAATTTCTTTGAGATTTTAAAGTGATTGTACTGTTAGGATTGAATATTTAATTTCCAGATTCTTTTTATAATAATTTTGTATATAGTTTTATAAGTTAGCTATTAATATCGTGTGTATATATATATTTTACTTTTCTCACTCTCAGTAAAAAAAATCAGCAAAATATTTTCTTCATATTTATAAATATGGTATCAGGACATGATTTCTGAAATCCTTAAACCCTAATTTTCCTCCTATTGTTCTGCTTTTTTTATTCCCCTTAAAGTCTTTGAGTTCATTGGAAAGAAAAACACCTTTGAGAGAAATGGATTGTGTTTGTGTGTGATTTTCTAGAGAAAAAATTAGATAACTAGATCTGAAAAATTCCTAGCTTTCCCAAATAATGATTTGGAGATCATCCAATTTTAGTCAAACACTTTGATAAGAGCCGTTTGTGGTCTGATTGAGCTGAAATTTTGTAAGCATGTTCATGACACGAGGCTTTATAATTTGAATGCTGGAGGTCAGATTTAGAGCAGCCTAACTAGTGTTTTTTACTGTGAAAAATAACCACAACTTTGTGATAGTGAGAATTTAATCTACGTTTCCAAGCTTTCCTAGCAAGCAAAAACTCTATGATGAAACGATGGATGCAATGAAGAAAATAATGAAACTTGATGTTGGTTGAATTAACAACGAAAGAGATATAACTCTTTGAGTGCTCCAAGAATGTGATTGGTGGGAGGTGGATATTATGGAGAATTTTATATCAAGCCAAGCAAAAGGATCGAGGTGTCAAAAAGGAATGAAACATGTGTGAAGAGGACCAAAGCATATATAGGAAGAAGGTGGAGGGCAGAGTTAACTGATATTTGTAGTTAATTAATGATGACTATGGCTGGTGATGATCACATTCTATCATCCTGGGAAATCTTCTGTGTTTTACTATAAGATGAAAGGTAATAATTACTACTATCTAGCAAACTTTACGAGCTGTAATAAAAGTAAAGAAGCATCTAATCAATCACTTGAGACATATAAAACCATTAAAATAATTTTTGAAACAAAGGCATAAGATAATGTTGCAAAAAAAAAAAAAAACTTCAATCATGGGAGTAGCTTAGATAATGGTGATAAAGTTTTAAATATTTCTTCACCTATTTCTAAAAGTTTATGGATAATTGATTATAATTCTATAGATTATATGATATTTGATTCTAAACATGTCTCTTATATTTATATATATTTACTGCTAGTGCTATTTGACCTTTCACCTTCGTTATCAGAGAAGGATCTTTGACCCTTACTAATACTTTTAATTTAGATTACATTCTAATTGATCCATCATTACATTATAACTTGTTGTCAATTTTTTAAATGGAAGAAGAAGACATCTAAAATCTAGTTGTGGAATTGAAGTCCAGGGCATGCTTCCTTTAGTTATATTAAAAACATTTCCGAGTTTATTTGTAAATTAAAATTAATGTTTTTAGTTTTTGATGTGATGTTTGTAAACTAGCAAACACTATCACGCTTTGTTTCTATTAAGTTTGACTAAGAGCCCACATCTATTTATGCTTTGTTTCTACTAACTTCTGGGTCCATCCATAGTCCTATTTTGGTGGATCATGTTAATTTGTTACATTTATTAATAACTGTATAAGATAATTTGAAAGAGCTTGATGAAATTCAAAGGTGAAGTGAGCTTGTTATTTCAAAAAAATTATAGTTCGTTGAATCTTTTAATACAATGCACAAGTTCAAGTTCTTTAAAGTGATAATATAAAAGAATATCTTAGTTTTGAACTTCATATAAACTATTCATCAACTATTTTTTTCAATACATCCTTAGTAGAGTGGGGTTGCCAAGTTTAAAAATCAACACTTATTTAGTGGTATTCATGCTTTAATGATAAAAACACATGTGCCATTATCTTATTATAGAGAAGTATTTGCCTCTATAATATATTTTATCGATCAGGTATCCTCTAGTTCTATTAACTTCTGGACACCATTTAAGGCTCTTACTATTGAAATTTATGCTTCAACACTCTTAAATATACCACCCTATATTTTATTTTGTGTTGCATTTGTACACCTTCAAAAGCACCATCACAACAAGTTAACTCCGCAAGCATTGCAATGTGTTTTCCTTTGGCATGCCAATCATCAAAAGGAACACCGATTTTATCATCCTCCAGCTTGATAAATGTTTATCATAATAAATGTTTTTCATAAAGACACAAGGTATTTTTTTTCTCTAAGCCTAAAATTCAAGGAGAGTATTAGAAGGAAATTCAAACTCTAGATTATGATTTTTTAAATATAAATTTGAATTCCAGCATTGATGATTCACAAGCTAGACCACACAATAAAAAAATAAGATGAATAGGATTTGAGTTGTATAATTTTAGATCATAGTGGTGGTGAACACTCAAAAGCTAAAGATGAACTTTGAAAATTGCTCTGTTTAAGTTAGAAGTCCTCGTAATTGATATAACAAATGAATTGATTGTTGCAGATTTTCCTAACTTAGTGTCCGAGTCAATAAAAAAAATTATCACACCGTCACACTAGAGATATTCCTTAGTCCATATATAAACCCAAATTTTCTAGTAAAGCAAAATATCCTAAGAGTCATTTTGTATTTAAAAATATTAATCATAATCAAATATATCATTTGTAAATCAATTATCTACTATATCCATTTCTAATAGTGTGTAGTAAGTTTTAGCTAACTCTAGGTGGAAAATAGCTACTAGCAAAGAAATCAAATTCTTGTAAAAAATAGAAAGTAAAACTCGTTGATCCTCCATTAGAAAGAAACTAGTTAGATGTTGATGGATTTACATGATAAAGTTAAAGGTTGATGACATAATTGAATGCTTTAAAGCAAGATCGATGGCGAAAGGTTATACTCAAACCTATATAATTGATTACACAAAGACATTTGCATTTATAGTTAAATCAACACAGTTCAAGTCTTATTGTCTTTAACTACAATTACAACAAGTCAATATAAAAAAGACTTTTTATGTATAACAAATTATTTAAATAAGTCTATATGGATCTTCTATTAGGGTGATTGATATGTGAAGGACAGTCATAAGGTATGCAAGTTGAAGAAATATTTTTATGGATTTAAGAAATCTTTGAGATCATGGTTCAAAATATTCCTAAAATTTATGATAGTTTTTGGTTACCATTAAAGCAATTTAGAACACATATTGTCCCTGAAGAAACATTAGGGTAAGATTAATGTATTTATTATATGTATAGATGATATGGTGATTACATGAAATAATCTTGAAGAAAGGCAAAACCTATAAGATTACTTGGTCAGGGAATTTGAAATGAAAAACCCAGGTTATTTGAAATATTTTCTTGGAATCAAAATGTCTCAATCTTATAATGCATTCTTTCTATATTAGAGAAAAAATACATTAGATATTTTACAAGATATTAATATGTCAGCATGTTAACTAGTTGATACACTAGTAAAAGAAGGTCTAAATCTATATTGTCGCACCCGACATCGTGGCGGCCTTAAAAAAATTCATGGAAAAGAACAGATTTTTGGCATCTTGTTTTTTTAGGGGAAAATGTCTTGTTTAAGGAGTCACCACCTAGTATTATGGTCACTAGGAATCCTGACTGGTCAACAGAGATTTTATGGTACGAGACTGGTTACGTAAAAGGAAAGATATTATCACCCCTTAAACGTTCTGTTTGAGGCAGACTGCATTGTTGGTTTTGTCTTAAATTACTAAACATTTATTAGCTTATGCCATGATGATTTGTTTATAATATTCCTGACTCTGGTGCCAGTAAATATTCAATCTCAAATAATTCCAACTTTGGCGTTGATAAAAATTCCATCACGAATAATTCCAATTCTGACGTTTGTAAAAATTCCAGCTAAAAAAATCAGTATATTTTTTTTTATTCTTAATCCTGATATCAGTGAATAAATTGTTAAAATACATTTTTTCTAAGACATGTAAAATTTTTATTTCTACACTTTTTATTTTTATTTTATTTTTTTATTTTTTGAGGCTGGACCCAACTCAGCTCATATGGGTTGGGCTAAGTCGGATGCACGCGTGAAGCAACTTCACGCGTGCATCAACTGTGTGAAGGTAATTAAATTACCTTCACACAGTTCTTGCAAACTAAACAATTTAAAACGACAGTGAATGGAAGAGAACGGGCTTACCTGCTTCTGGAGATGGTGAGGAGGCTTGCAGCGCAGTGGTTTTACTCTCTTCTGCGTATGACTTTCCCTTCTGTTTTCCTTTTGCTTTTGTGATGATGAAGGTGCCGGCTTTCTGTTCGGGTTCTTCTTTTTCTGATTTGAAGGAGGCGATGAGAAGACGGTGATGTTAACGTTGGTCTTCTGGGTTTTCTGCTTGCGTTTGTCTTTCTTTATGCTCTGTGTACTGGGTTTTTTTCTCTGTTTTTCTGGGTTTCTTTTCCCAGTCCTCTCTCCCTTTTGTTGGTTCTGCCTTTTTTCCTCCTTTTCTCTCAGTTTTTCCCTAGTTTTCTTCAGTTTTTCTTCCCCCTCTGTGTTCCTTCTCTGTTGGAGCTCTCCCTGTTTTTTCTTTTCTCTGGTTTGTGTTTTTGGCTCTCTCTCTCGGTTTTTTTGTTCTCCCCTCTTCTTCTTTTTTATCCCCTTCTCTCCCCTGCGCGAGGTTGCCTTTGCCCAACTTTTATAAGGCCAGAGACAGCCCCGGTGGTGGTAACGGTCGGCCTCCTAAATGCTCTGTAACCGACGCTTTCAATGAAGAAACGTGCGCGTTGGCTGCCAACGGATGAAACGGAGGAAGAAGACAGTGAACAGCCGTCCAAGAAACGGCCCCATTTTCCATTCAACCGCTAATTTCCATTTGGTTCTTGAAGTTTTGAAATTGTTGTAATTAAGCCCCTAGTTAAATTGTAAGTGGACCCCTGCATTTCGGTGCCTTTTACAAGCTAGTCCTTGGACTTTAATCTGCTGCAATTTGGACCCCAATTAAACCCCAAACTTTGATATTTCTTCAATTAAGTCCTTGATTCCATTAATTAAATTAATTTCAAGTTCAATTAAGTCTAAAAACTTATCAATTCTCCAATTAAGCTCTTGATTTGATTAATTAAACTAGTCAAGAGTTTAATTAATCTCTAAACTTCCAATCATATTGCCCTTAACCCAAATTCATTCTTTATTTCATTTTTTATTTGTTTTTTCATCATCATTTTTCATTTTTTTATTATCATTTTCAGTAAATAATAATAATAATTAAAATAAAAAGGGTAAAAAATTAGGTTATGACATATATGTTGAGTCCAATAGAGGTGAACAAAAAAATCAAAAAACCAATTAAACCGGAAAAAAAACTGAAAAAACCGAACCGTGAAAAAAAACCGATTAAACCGATTAGAATTTTGAAAAAACCAACCGGTTTGGTTTAGTTTCGGTTTTATAAGCTTGAAACCGAAAAAACTAAACCGAACCCAAACAAAAAAAAACTGGAAAAAAACCGAGCCAAACCGGAAAAAACCGAGCCAAACTGGAAATCGAGCTAAACCGGTTTGAACCAGTTTTTTCCCAAAATAACTAAACCGAACCAAAACCGGTCGGTTTGAACTGGTTTGGTTCGATTTCGAATTTTTTAATAAAAAAAATGGGTTTTGATTATTTTTTTTTGATAAAAACTGAACCGAATCGAAAATGATTACCTCTGGAGTCCAATAAGATATCAACTAATAAAGAAAGATATCAAAAGACTTTAAAGGAGATTAATATACATAGTAAGCATGAGATCAAATTTGGCTTACGCATTGCATACTGTTAGTTAATTTATACATTATTCGAGAGAGAAATATATGGATGCACTTATGCATATTTTGAGATATATGAAGGTTGCATCTGGGAAGGAAATTCTTGTTACTATAAATATAGATTGTCGAAGCATAGCTATATATATTCATGTTGACTAGACCGAAGCATAGACAATATACTTTTGGTTACTTTACCTTTATCGACAATAATTTGATTACATTAAGAAGAAAGAAACAAGATGTTTTTGCTCAAATGTAAAAGTTGAATTAAGAGATACGGCTATTGGACTTTGTGAAGTGCTGTGGTTAAGATTTTTATGGTAGGATTTGGGTTATACATTAAGGTAATCAATTCTAATTATACTTGATAATAAAATAACATGTGTTATTGTTCATAATTTAGTTTAATATGATTGTACAAAACATGTTGGGGTAGATATATTTTTTATTAAAGAGATATTAGATAAAGAAATTATAGAATTGCCTAAAAATAGATCTAAAGATCAATTGACCGGCATTCTCGCCAAAGAAGTTTTAAATATAGTGTTTTTATAGTTTTTAAAAAAATTAGACATGCATGATATCTATGTACTAATTTGAGGGGTCACATTAAAAATTAATGAAGATTTTATAGGGATTCTAAAGTTAGAACTTAATATTTAGTTTCTAGATTAAGAGCAAATTTCATGATAATTATTTTTTTTATTTTCTGTATAATTAGTTTTCTAAGTTAGCTTATATATTATAATTTTCACTTTCTCAATAAGAAAATCAGAAGAATATTTTCTCATATGTGTAAACAATTCCTACCACTATTATTCAACTTGGCTCGGTTTGGCGGGTCCTAGGATCCAGCCGACCCCTTAGCTTGGGTTGGGTCTCAACATAAAGACAACACGAAGTTGATTTGGTCATCATGGTAGGTCAACCCTCAACCTAGTTAAAACCATTTGATTTTGTTTTTTTTTTTAAATGATGTCGTTTTGATCTTTTTAACTTTTTTCATTAATCCAAATCAACTCAAGTTAATTTTTCTGATTAGTGACCTGAACCTTGTATCGAGTTAATCTTAAGTTAGGTTTAATAGCTATGGTTTTTTTTTTTTTGTGCACAATTATTTCATGCTTTAGTTTCTTTGTTTCCTTAATTTCTACCCAATTTAATATTTTGGGCATTCTCTTTGTTAAACATATATAGCGATCATCAATTGTTATCATTTGAAGTTTAATGCTTGTAATGTTTCTGATTTTCAGGCATCCATTTGTCATAAATCAATATTGATAAACCGTATGTTAAATTTATTTTTA
>Ga0325402_1007123_pt1 | contig 10600 bp, 7 predicted proteins | sample PopdelMetagenome_22_FD_207212 | JGI IMG/M metagenome (GOLD analysis project Ga0325402, IMG submission 207212) | Populus deltoides microbial communities from Bellville, Georgia, United States - Xylem-PdKOR-R3 | ecosystem: Host-associated > Plants > Phyllosphere > Stem > Wood/Secondary xylem...
ATCTATTGATATTTTGAGGCACCTTTTGAAGTTTTGGTATGTGATATTTGTGGAGTTGTTACTTTATGATTTTGTAAGCTTTAATTTCTAGAGCATATCTCTCTCCTTTTATATATTAAAAAAAAAACATATTGAAATTAAGTTTCTCATAAAACCAACAAATTATGTTAATTGATGTTGAGTTCTTGAATATTATACATCTAGCAGAAATAATAAAAAAAATTATTATTCGAGAGTTTATAGGATCCCGTTAGACAGATCTAAAATTATTTAAATATTTATTACTTAAAAATTTAATTTTTTTAGCTTTGAATAATTCTTTAAAGGTTAGGTTGTTGTAAACCACAAGACGTCTAATTGTCTAACATTCAACGGTAATTTACATGAACCATTAGTGATAAATCTCTTAAATTCTTATTTAGAAGAAAATGATTAGTATGCTTAGAGTGTCAACTCTCTATTATGTGACTTACATTGTATTTTCATCTAATAGACAACAACTTAAAAATAAAAAGCATAGCTTACTATTTATAAGGAAATATAAAAAAAAAAACTTTATAAATTGGGAAAATATCAATTTGTTCCTTAAATAATATCCATATAGTAATTCAGGATAATTTTAGTAATTAACTCAATCAATTCTTTACTTGATTTTTTTAGATCTAGAAATATAATCCATGTATTAACTATTTTCTAGTCCTTAATTTTTAAAATATATTTTAATCAGTCATACGTAATTAAATCATCCCAAATTAATTTCTTGACTAATGGTTTTAATTCATGTGACTCATTAGGTTCCTAATATGTTGGTTCAAATATAAATTATAATTATAATTAAATAAATTAAACAATTTGATTTATTATCAATACAACAATTGATTAGTTTATATTTGAAGATCAGGTGCATAGTCTAGCAATGTGTCATAATCTCTCAAATATTAGATAAGTCATTAGTGGTTTGACTTAACTTTTTAATGACTAGTTTCTCAATGTAATTAATATCATTTCATCAATAATGTTATAATTTAACATTAAATAATGAAATATGTCTACCATGTTAAATCATATTTGTTCTCTACATAATAGTCATTAATCATTTGAATAAGATTTGAAACTCTTTTCAAATTTCATTACACATTGGCCAAGGATTTCTCAGTCAATACTATTTGAGAATAAATGAAATATTTTTCCTAATTCATTTAGGGTGATGAATCCTCTCTTAATCACTCAAGTACCTTCATATAGTTTATTTTATATCCAATATCTACCCCTTCATTACCTCGATTAAGATAATATATAACAGGATCAAAGCATAATATTCTTTATATAACATAATTTAGTGATCTCAAATCTAAAGATTATTTACGCAATCATCACGTGAGCCTTTTCATAGACACATATTGTCTCTCCATATAAAATTTTCATGCAGGTCAGTTTATTGTACATATCTATGACAAGCACCTACATATTAGTTCTAGGTATCCTTTATACCTTAACTTATGAAAATAGTTGCTTCATTTCTTAAAAAAAAAAAAGAACATAATATGCATCAGTCTTTACAACTCTAATAAATGTCCAGTATTTAAGAGAGCATCGACCATGAACATTTTAGAAACAATACTTTGATATAGTAGAAATCTCATAATTATAACAACTTTATAATTTTCTTTGCAAAATATTTTTGTCCTATGAACTTTATCTTTACTCCAAATTCATAAATCAAATATTAGATTCATTAATATAATATTATATAAATATTAAAGATAAATTAAGCTTTTATTAATAATAAATATGTATTTACATGAATATAATAATATTACATGTAACTAACCGATTGACTATAAGACATATTAAACGAACAATTGACACAGTGAATCAATAGGATGTTATATACTTAACTATAGTTTTATATCATTTTTATTTTCTTCTTTTATTCTTAAACATTTTAAAACAAAAAAACTTGTTTTTATTTTAAGAAAAATAAATAACAACAAATTGTCAAATGTTTTAAAATCAAATAAAATGGCTTTCTAAAATGAATAAATTGCAATAATTCCTTGAGATATTATAAAATTAAGAGAACCATAACAAAGTGTAACGGTTTGACCGAAATGTATATGAATAATATTAGTTTCATTATTTAATTTCAAGCAATTTTTCTTTGCGTTTTTGTTTTTAATATTCTTTTCTATTTTAAAACTTTTTTAATTTAATTATTTTCTTTCATAAGGACATTTTCTTTCATAATTTTTCTAACACGAGGCACTATAAATTTTGAAACTCTACTATAGTAGTGTTTCTATTTCTTGACTTGCAATTCATTACAAAACAAACTATTTATTCTTCTATAAATACTCAACAATATATTAGTTTTAATTGTGTAAATCCAAATTCAATTGTGTAAATCCATTATGCTAACTTTCAAGTTTTTCACTCTTTGTAATCCTATTATCTTGTTACATTACATCTATATATTATGATAATTTCAATAGAACTAGTTATGTTGGCAAAACCTTTTTCTTCTTTTACTCTTTCATGGTATGAGAGCCTTTCAAAGCTAACACTACAATTTTTTTTTATACACACTTCAACATCATTTCATCTTGATATTCGTTTAATAATGTTGTCAGCCTCATCCACTCAATCTTTCGTATAACTCTATGAATCATTTCTCTGTACCGACATCTTTTAAATTTAATGGCCCAAATTAACTAGGATGGCAATCACATTTTTTGTCATTCCTTAATAGCAATGATCTCTTAGGATTCATGGAAGGATTTGAACCAATTCCAAAGAGATTTAACCCTGATAATTCTCCCAATCTTTCTTATACAAACTAATATAATAAATATCAAGCTTTGTTGGGAATTATCTTATTATCTATCGGTACAAATCTTGTGGCTTCTGTGTATGGTTTAAACACTTTTAAACAAATATAGATTACTATTAAAACATGGTTTCTAGCTAGTCTTGTTCTCGCATTGCTCACATGAAGCATCAATTGCAAACCATCACTCAAAGGTATAATACTTGTTCTGCTTATTTAGAAAGTGTAAAAGCCATTGTTGATCAACTAGCTGCTGCAGAAACATATTGATGATCAAGATTTAATATCTTGTTTTCATGGTGGTTTGATCAGGAGTATAACCTTTTATTAAATTCTATAATTTTGCTTCTAGGGATAAAGACTTTACTATTGAATATTTTAATGTTATTAAGTCATGAATCTTTTCTTGACAGTTAGCATAACACAATGGTCTCTAATACCACTTTTGCATTTTCTGCTTATAAAAAGTCTTCCTTTAGACACAAGAAAAGAAATCTAGTTCCTACTGTTGCTCAACCATCTACTCATTCTCCAAAACATATGCTCATTCCTAGTTTTTCTACTAATTTTACATCCATGCAACCAACGTCACTTCAACACTTCATTGGTACTCGACTTGTCTATAAAATATTTGATAGAGTATGTTATACTGCTATAGACTGCTATCATAAATTTGACTTTTCTTATCAGGGTCATCATTCACCAATAATTTTTGCAGTAATGGTGGTTGAATCTAATACATAGTTTGAACATTAAATGTGGTATGTAGATAGTGGTGTCGATGCCCACAATACATCATATGTTTAAAATCTCACTCATTCATTGTCTTTTAATATAGGAGAAACTATCACTATGGGGAATGATATAAGTTTGCTTATTAAAAGTACTAGATCTACATCTTTGTAAATTGACTAATCTAACTTTCACAAATCCAATATTCTTTATTGTCCTCATGCTTCTACAAACTTACTCTCTATCAATAAATTTTATTTAGATAACAATTGTTGCTTTATATTAACTAATTTTGATTTTTACTATGAAGCAGAATCAAACAAATTGAATACTACAAGAGTAGATCAAATACTACTTCAGCACATACCTAGTCTTTCTCACAAATTGCATGGTCTTGCAGCAACTACTGGTGGAAAAACATCTAATGTGTAGTGGCATAGTTAGTTTGGGCACCCTTCCTAAGTTGTTTTCTAGTTTCTTCCATGTTCACATTCCACTTCTCCATTATCAAATGAAAATAAACCTTTTTTTATTCCTATTATCCTCTTAGCAAAAGTAAAAAATTGCCTTTTAGTAACTCTATTAGATAGTCTATAAATCCTTTGATTTTAATACACTATAACCTATAGATTTCATGTTTTGTTTATGTTAGTGGTTGTCGATATTATGTTCTATTTGTTGATGATTTCTCATGATTTTCAAAGTTGTATCCATTGCATAATAAATCAAATGTCTTTCCTACTTTTCTAAAGTTTAAAGCTCATGCTGAAAATATGTTTTCATGCTCCATTAAACAATTTCAGACTGGTAATAGAGAGGATTTTTTTTTTTATCAAAACAACTCAATGAGTATCTTTCAAAATCTTGGATATATCATTGTTTAACTTGTCCCCACACTTCACAATAAAAAAATGTTTCTGAATATAAACATCATCATATTCAAGAGCTAGATTAATAGCACAATCTCATCTCAAACAATGTTACTGGGTAGATGCCTTTCTTACGACAATATACCTCACTAATAGATTACTAACCAAAGTTCTTCAAAATTATTTTACTTTAAATACTACATGTTAAACCTCCAGATTATTCTGCATTACCAAATTTTGGTTGCTTTCGTTGTTCTTTTCTTATACTATATAAGTTAGCCTTTAAAAGTAAACAATGCATTTTTCTTGGTTATTGCTACTTAGACTTGCAAAATCAAAAATATATTTCATGCCATGTTTTTTTTTATGAAAGCACATTTTAGCGAAGGATAATGATCCATTCTTCCAAGCTCTAGGTAATACTTCATTTGCTGGTAACTTCTACACCTTATCTGATTCAGTTGTATCCAGTATTTTATTGCCTAATGTTTTATCTCTAGAGTCCAATTCTACACATCCTAGTGTGAGACCATCTCCCGATAAAACTCAAATACAATCTCTTAAAAATCAACTCACTACACTATCTCTAGAGCTTACTAGTTTACCAATCTCATCATTTTCTATAGCCAACCAACCTCTTGATTTGCATTCCAATTCCACCTCCTCTAGATTTTCATAACCAATGTGAAAATTGTTATGCCTTCTACACCAACACCTTCATTTGATATCATTATATGGTAAAAATTGGACACTCTAAATTACTTTATTATCACCATCTTCAGCAACTTCAAATTAGACACAACTTCTAAATTTGGTTTTCACAATGGATAAATAATCAACTCTATTATGATCCTTTCTAAATGAAGAAGTGTATGTATAATACACTTGTTGGCATTGTTTTGTAAAAACAAAAATATCATTAATGTTGCAAAATCAATCTCTTTTAATTATTACAACCAAACCATGGTGAGGATCTATTCTAATTTCTCTATCAGTATTATATCAATAGCATTTGAATAAAAAAATTGTATCTTCTAACCTATAATATCACAATTCAATAACCTCTTGTAACTTGCTATAATAATCAACTTCAAACTTATTGATATTGACTATATACAAAAACCCCCACTATTATAGGTCTTTATAACTTCACCATATTATTCATTATGAAAGATATATCCATTGATAAAACACTCATTATAATACTTGATCTTTCTTTCAAGACCTAAAGATAGAAATTTCAATCTACTAGCATTCACTTCCATGTTGGACAACTGATTAAAGTTAATAATCATTAATAGTCGAAGAAAAAACATAACTATATATAAACTTAGGATTTACGAATTAGTAAATACTTACGAGTGTTTTAAACAATAAGACAAATTATTCATCTTGTTATTCATCTTGTAATTGGTAAATTTGATATTCACTAACATTTGAATTTTGAGATAACAATAATTAATAATGTTGCCGATAATGAAGTTAATTGAATTTATTTTATAAGAGAAAGTTATTTAAAAATATATAATTGTGAAATTTACTTACTAAATAAAAGGTGTCAATTCATCACATTTAAGTAGCACATAATTATTTACTTATTTGAATTTGATGTTTGTCAAATATTTAATCCTCACTGCATTCTTCAATAATGGTCATTCAGGTTCCAAAATATTAACAAATTCTCACTCGAAGGCAGCTCACCAACATCATTATTTTTTGGAATGAGTTTGATTCTTGTTCTCAAGTGACACTCAAAATATTATGAGGTAAATATTTAAATCTCTTCAACAATATAAACCTCGTATATCAAAGTCTTAGCATGCACTTTGTTTTTAATATTTTTCTTGAGGTTAAATAAGTATTTGCATGCAAGTAATTGGAGATGAATAATTAAATGTTTTAAAAAACTAAAGGATAATTACTAAGGATGCATGTAATCTATAACCTCTCGAATATATTTATCTATAATATACAAGACCTCTAACTTTTACCTTATACATTAAATGAATAGGTAGATGCTTAATTGAATCGAAGAAAAAGAGAGGGAAGATCATTTCAAGTTTGTAAATTATATCAATAATATTTTTTCAAGTTGCTTCATGTGTTGGATATGCAACTTTATCAAACAAATATCTCTAAAAAAGTTACTAATCTCCATGAGTGCATAACATATCTCTTTTGACAATAAATTCCTATAAGTAATTGGAATGAGTATTTGCATAGACACATGATAGTCATGACTTTTCATTTCATATAATTTGCATTCCCCTAAATTCACCAACTTAGCTATGTTTGAAGCATATAGATAAAAATATGGCTTTGGGTTTTGCAACACGAATCTCATCATTAACCAACTTCATATTCTCATAGTCATGATATGAAAATAGATCCATATTGGCTTTCATATTGTCCTTTATTTTTCCTTTAACGTCCATGACCGTGTTAAAAATGTTATCAAACATATTCTTTTCGATATGCATGACAACCAAATTATGACGGATGACATTAATTTTCCAATAAAAAATCTCTCAAAAAATACTTTACTTTACCCAGTTGTGGGTCACACCAAAACCAAATTATTTTTGCTTACCAGAATAAAAAATAAATACAATGCCCTTGTATTGAGAGAATTCATCGTACTCTTCTTCACCCGACAATACCAACAATGCAACATCCCTTTTAGTTTTACCTTTTAAAAAGTCTTTTATTTTTTCTAAATCGATGATGACTTGTCAAGAACCTCTAATAGAAAGAAAGAAAAAGAAGTTTTACCACCATTTATTAAGGTAAATGCCTTATTATCATCTATGGAATATGGACAAGCTAATTTTCCATATGTACTCCAACCCAAAACCATCTCATACACAAGAAAATCATTTATAACCCAAATTAAAGTTGTCTTTATTTAAAGATTCTATTTTCTTAAGACATCACAAGTCAGAGCCCCGACTGACCATAACTTATTCAAATCATCAATCAATGATTGAAGACAAACTTCTATATTTCTACCTGGATTATAAGGACCAGGTATGATCATAGATAAGAACATGAATTTTGACTTCAACATATCCTTGAGGGCTAGTTATAAACTATTAGAATGACTAACAAATAAGAATTGAGTGCAGTAAAGGATATAAATAGATTAAATCCATTTATACACAAGGCAAGATATACATTCCGTGGTTCCATTAAAAATTAAGGATGGTCCTTATTAAACTACTTCCAAGCTTCACCATTGGAAGGATGAACCATGAATCTGTCTACCTCATCATGTGAATGATGTCATGTCATATGTTCAACAGTCTTTGGAGACATAAGAATGATTGAGAAGTATCTTAATTTCTTATATGTAAGTGTCCTTTCTCTATCACTATTTGGTTTATACTGAGCATGCTGATAGGTTTTGCACTCGGTGAAATTTGCAAATCACTACTGTATAACTTGCAAAAGTTTGGACACATTGATTTTCTAGTATCTTAAGCCAAAAGGTTTCATAATGGATTTTAAAGCATAAAAGTTATCTTTTAACTATTCCCTTCAAGTAACATGTTTTTCACCCATTCCAGGATCCTATTGTAATTGACCTCATTTAAACTATAATCTAACTTGATAGTAAACACTTATGCAATGATCGACAATTTACAATGAGTTGTAAACCCATTCAATAATGGTTCATGAGAATCTTTCTAAAACTTAAAAAACCTAGTTGCATCTATATTCGGTTCTTCATCTAAATGGATGTTACGTGCACCTTCACCTGAATAATCTTGATTCATTCTCACTGTATCTATAACCATACTCCTTTAAGGATGACTATTATCATCCACAAACTCTTCTATGTTGCTAGAACTAGAAGTTGAGCCAACTATCATTTCTAACATGGTTTTATAAGGAACATAAGGTTTTTTTATGAGCAAACAAACTTAAGTATTTCTTGATAAATCTTTTTTTAAGTAGATTCATTATCACAACATCTTTATGATGTAACTTTTTATTCTTACACTTCACACATGGATATCTAATTTCACCCCCACTAATATTCTTCGAATTAGAAAGTACAAATTAATAAAAATCTCAACCTCTTTATAATAAAAATCTCAACCTCTTTATAATAATCTTTCCTATACAAATCTTTGAAAGAATCTTGAGACATCCAAGAATGATAATTTATTACTTATAAAACCTATATGGAATATTGATGAAGAAATATTTTTTTAGTAATGTAACTATCAATTCAAAATTCAATTTTTTTTAAAAATGAATTCACAATTCAATAACTAATTAACATTTTTACACAAATTCAATTTTGCGTCAAATATGAACTAAATAATAACATTAACAACAAATAATCAATAACCAACTAATTATTCATCGTTTGTTCAATTCAAACTTATTCAACCTAAATTAATACATTTTAATTATTATCAATTTCATAAAAATATCAATTTCTCTAGATTTCCATAAATTTTCAACTTAACAATAAAATTAACAAAACATAATTTGTACTCATAAAATAACCTATTATTTTTTTAATTATAACATACCTAAATTATAAAATCAAACTCAATCTCATAAAATGATAAATGCAATCAATTTCCTCCAAATCCTAAAGAAACTCTATCCTACAAATCATACATTTATGCAACAAAATTCTCTATGAAAAAAGTCGTAAAACACTTAAATATGCAACAACCAAGCTACAAATAGTACAAAACAATTCAATAAATTATCATAAAACATAAATGGGTTACAAAAAGAATGGATAGATTTGCTTTCTTGGTGTAGCAAAACCTCACAAGAAATTGAACCAAGAGAGGGATGCTAATACTGTTTATAAATTTGCTAAAGGTTTGGGGGTGGTTAGATTTGTGAGGATGGTGGCTGAATTTTTGAGGAAATAGGGGATGGGGCTACTATTTTTTTAGAAAGGTAGAAGTAGAAGAAAATGAAGGGGGAGTGCTATTAAGTTTTTATTTTTTATTTTTCTTATGGAATTTTGTCGACATTTCTTTTGGAAAATACTAACATGTAATATTTTTGATAGAATTGCCAATGGAATTCCTTGGGTCGTCGCCGCCCCACCCCGCCCCTTTTTGATTAGACCCATAATCAGGTTTTTTCCATCCCAAGATATGCTTCCCGTCCATCGACTCAGGATTTTAATCAAAATTGGATACTCTTTTTTGTGGTTGGATCATGTTTTTATTATTTTATTATTTTCTTTATTCTATTGTAAATTACCAACGAAAACAATTATGAGGTAATTTCCATCAGCAATTACAACATATTTTTTTTTTGTTATTTATGTCGAAAAGTACCAACAAAATATTTTTCTTCGGTATTTTCGTTGCTATTTATCAATGTTTTAGAGTGAAAAATCAAAATAAACTCAAATTAAAAAAACATCCGAGCTCAAATCTACCCTCTTGGGTGATGGTAAGGCCAGCAAATACCTTATTGGAACTTCTCTCATCGAATGGAACCCATTGACACAAAAATCAATTTGTTTATGGTCAAAATCGACGTCTACCAATATTTTCTCTCTATACCATTAGATTTAGCGATGTTCTCTATTTTCTCTTAAACTAGGGAGTAGAAAATGAAGTTTTTGACAAATATTTTTTTTTAACAAAAGGGACTGAAAGCTGATCATTTGAAATGTATAAGGACCAAGCTTTATTTTTGCACCAATTTTAAAACAACCATCTATTTTCCTTGTTTTTTTCACTTTGGTCCTCTATCTTTTAATCTAGCTCTTTATTAATAATTTAGAAGCAATTGGCCATGAAATGATTCAATCAAATGAAAAAAGTTTAGATATATATATATATATATATATATATATATATATATATATATATATATATATAAATTCACTACTCCAATCCATTTTGAAATGTAAATGGTAGTATAGTGACTGAAGTTACAGTATTTTCCCTATACGACTTAAATTCTTTTAATAGGTGCTTTTATATATTTAAGTAATTTAGTTATATAAAAAAAAAGAAATTAAATTTGGTCCAGGTGGTGATAATTTAAAGCCAAGGAAAGAAAACCTAAACATTCTTGTTTACAACAAATGGTTTTCAAAAGTAAAATACATGGTAAGGATAACACTCATCTTACCTACAAATTACAATAAAGAAGCATGTATCAGATCAGAAACTAAACG
>Ga0325402_1007124_pt1 | contig 10599 bp, 9 predicted proteins | sample PopdelMetagenome_22_FD_207212 | JGI IMG/M metagenome (GOLD analysis project Ga0325402, IMG submission 207212) | Populus deltoides microbial communities from Bellville, Georgia, United States - Xylem-PdKOR-R3 | ecosystem: Host-associated > Plants > Phyllosphere > Stem > Wood/Secondary xylem...
TTGGGACGGTAATGTCGATACTAATAAATGTCATTAGTATCATTAATCGCCCTTACTGGACCGACTAATCAAGTTTGTCGCAAATATCGATATCAATGCAACCCATTGATATCATTAACTATTTCTAATGTGAAATAGTTAATCAATTTTCCATAAAACTTTGAAATATATCTAAGAATGCTGATGTCAAAGATTATTGGCATCATTAGCTTTCGGAATAACTAATCAATTTTCATGGAATTGTTGATATCAATGTTGCCAATGATATCATTAACTATTGTTAACCTGAATAGTTAATCAAGTTCACTTAAAGTAACTTTAAAATAGAAATATGTATAGCCAAAACAACATTATTGAAAATTAACTATAGTAATACCAATTGCACAAAGAATTATTGGCGACTTGGAGACTATAGTAATATTTTAAAAGAAAATACTCACTTTTTTTTATAACAACAAATAACAATAATACATTATAAGATGAGGATGATATTGCTAGAAACTAGTATATTAATCTTTGCTACGCTACGGGTTATATTAATATTTTTTTAAATGTAAGTAAAACATTAAGAGCACAAAGAATTTTTTTTAACAACGTTATTAAACCTGACCAAGAGGGTTAATTTTAAAATCTCCCAACTCAACTCTTGCTTAACTCAAGTTTTTAATTAAACTGTGTGACAGCTAGCTTGACTTAAATCGATTGATTTTATAGGTTTAAATGCAACCTTGATGATAGATAAAAACATGACTTAAATTTTTAAAAAACATCAAGATGATAATTTTATTTTTTAAATATTAAGACAATGACAGATTTGATTGACCTCGATCCCCCGCGACTGGGTCATGGACTCTATTAGGTTTAGTAACTTTTTCTTATAAACCTTTTTTATTTAATTATATAATAAAAATAGATACTCATAAAATTAAGTATCAACCATAAAAAGACACTTATTTGAGATGATTATCTATAGAAAGCAAACAAGAATCAATAATACAGTTCATTTCCTAACTAATTTAATATTAAATGATGAAATTAAAAAATAAATTAAAAAAATTAAAAGATCATAAACAAAAAAAAAAAAGCATATCCTATCGGTGGGTAAACTCGTCAAACTTGTAAATCGGGTAAGTCAAGCTGGGACGCCAAATTTGTGAACTGTGTTATGGACTCTACTAGGATTATAATTTGTTTTTCTTTCCAAAACTATTTTTTATTTAACTATATGACAACAAAAAAACTATTTTTAGCATGAATGTTGAGTTAACTATACTATAAATATATACTATTATAATCCACGGTACAATAAATGTTGAGTTAACAATCATTTGCCACGTATCCTTTAAATTATATTTTTCTTGTACTTCATAGTTGAGAATAATTGGGAGGCTTGACCTAATGGTTAGCCAACCATTTCTATATATATGTGTAGGGCAATATACAATAGCAATGGTGGAGGTTACCACACAAGAGTATGTAGACAATATTTCCTATACAGTATTTCCTATATAAGTACATTCTATAATATGCCCCCTCGAGCTAAGGGTGGAGGATCAACCCGAAGATTGAAACGAAAAACAGTAAAGGAAGAAGTAGGAAGTGGCTTAGTGAAGACATCAACAAGTTGATCCCGAGAGGAAATAAAACGAATCCGAATTTCCTTCTTGGCAACTTTATCACGGACAAAATGATAATCGACCTCAACATGTTTTGTGCAAGCATGAAAGACAGGATTCGCAGACAAATAGGTGGCACCAAGATTGTCATACCAGATGATAGGAGCAGAAGCAGACGGAATCTGGAGATCTGTTAATAAGTACTGAAGCCAGATAACCTCAGTAGTGCCATCAACTAAGGCTTTGTACTCAGCTTTAGTAGAAGAGAGAGCAACTATACGTTGCTTACCGGATTTCCACGAAATCAGCGTCTGACCAAAGAACACAAGGTAACCACTCGTAGATTTTCTATCCTCAACACTGCTTGCCCAATCTGCATCTGTAAAACCATGTAAGGCAAAAGAGGAACTGCGAGTAATATGCAAGCCATGGGATGTCGTACCCCGAAGATAACGTAGGATGCGTTTCATGGCAGCCCAATGAGAATCTATAGGAGCATGCATAAACTGACAGACTCTGTTAACAGCAAAGCAAATATCCGGGCGCGTAACAGTGAGATATTGAAGAGTACCCACAATTTGACAAAAGTGTGTAGCATCAGAAAATAATGGATCGGGCAGAATGGTAGCTTTGGATGTAGAGATAGGAGTATCAACAGGTTTGCAAGATAACATACCAGCCCGAGTGAGGATATCAAGTGTATATTTATGCTGGCAGAGCATAAGATCCATAATAGTAGACTGAACTTCAATACCCAAAAAATAATGAACAGAGCCCAAGTCGTGAAGCTTAAATTCTGAGCTTAGTAGCTGAATGAGGCGTTGAAGCAGAAGAGAGTTGCTACCCATAAGCAGAATATCATCAACGTAGACCAGAAGATAACAAATATCAGCACCAACAAAGAAGATAAACAATGAGGTATCCACCTTAAATGCATGGAAACCAATAGATAACAGGAAATCATTCATACGAGTGTACCAAGCCGGCGGAGCCTGTTTTAAACCATATAGAGATTTATGTAAGCGACACACAGGAGAGGGGAGAGCAGAATCAACAAAACCTGAAGGTTTTTTCAGGTAGACCTCCTTGTCAAGAACACTGTTAAGGAAGGCATTATGGATATCAAGCTGATGAATTTTTCAACCACACGAAACGACAATGAAGAAAACTAATCTGATGGTCGCTTGTTTGATGACAGGACTAAAGGTTTCAGAGTAATCAATACCTTCTTGCTGGGTGAAACCCCTAGCAACCAGACGCGCTTTATACTGCTTGATGCTACCCACTGACTACCAACAACATTCATAGAGGGGTGAAACGGTACTAAGGTCCAAGTTCTGTTTGCGTGCAAGGCCTGAATTTCCTCATGCATAGCACTATGCCATGCCTCATATCTGTTAGCATCATTAAAAACAAACGGCTCATGAGAGGGAGGAGAAACTACCCGGCTTCAGGAGGCAGCAGAGCTTGTGGCAATAGCAGTGGACAGCGCTGTCTTAGGCTGTCTTGGACGGAGGACCATGGGATGTTGACGAGGTGCTAGACATGGAGAAGTGTGACTTGTAACTGGAAGGTGCTGAAAAGGATATGAAGAGAGGTCTACACAAAGTTGCAGACCAGCTGGAGATGCAGTGGATGGACTGGTCGGTACTACAGAAGCAGGGGAGACTATGGTAGAGATGGGATGTTCGGCAACAGATCGGAGAACATGTGCATCTGATGATGGAGAACCTATTCCTGCACAATAATCATTGGAAAGACAAGCATATGGTGACAATATGGCAGTGTGGGATTGGGATGAAGGGGTGGCAGAAGCTATGGTTAAAGGGATGGTCTAGTGGGGTGCGGCAGAGGGCAGAGTTGGATTATTTAGAGGAGCAGGTTGGGGAGTAGTAGGCGGAAAACATGGAGGAGGGTTCAAGGATGGAAGATAGGTAGGTGGTGTGGGAGGTACCGATGATGATGTTACCTGGTCAGACTTCTCAAAAGGAAAGACAATTTCATGAAAACGAACATGACGGGAGACATAAATACGATGAGATTCTAAATGAAGACAACGATAACCAAGATGGGATGAGCTATAGCCTAAAAAAACACAGGGAAAAGACCGAAAATGTAATTTGTGAGAATGATATGGACGCAAAAAGGGAAAACAAAGACACCCAAAAGTACGTAGGAAGTTATAATCAGGAGGGCGATGAAACAGACACTCAAACGGAGATTTATTTTAGAGAACAAGAGTAGGCATGCAATTAATAAGGTATACCGATGATTCAAAAGCATAGTTCCAAAATCGCAATGGTGCACTACACTGGCCTAAAAGGGTGAGGCCAGTTTCAACAATATGACGATGACGACGTTCAACAGTGCCATTTTGTTCATGAGTATGAGGACAAATAAACCGATGTTGAATACCAATGGTCTGAAAAAATTTATTTAATTCACAATATTCATCACCCTAATCAGTTTGAACAGATTTAATTTTAAGGGAAAACTAACGCTCAACAAGTGTTTGAAAACGTTGAAAAGTGGAAAAAGCATCAGATTTCACAACAAGCGGATAATACCATACATGTTTGGTATGCGCATCGAAAAAATAACAAAATAGCGGAAGCCATCAGAAGAAAACATAGGGGCAGGACCCCAAACATCACTAAAAATTAATTCAAGTGGGGCAGAAGTTTTGTGACCCGTAGGTCGTAATGACAAACGAGACAACTTTCCTAAAGGACAAGCTTGACACTAAGTAAGAGAACGTCTAGAAGTACATACGATTTTATTGCTGGAAACTAACAAATTGAAAATACGAGGGGTTGGATGACCCAAACGACGATGCCACAGGTCGACAGTCGTGGAGATGCAAGGAGACCAAAAAGCTTGAGGAACTGATGTGGCAGAAGACTCGGGGAGGACATAAAGACCATCATGACTCTGACCGGAAAGGAGAACTTCCTTGGTGACGAGATCCTTCACATAAAACACAGAAGCGTGAAATTCAAAATAAACATGATTATCACGACAAAATTTTTGAACAGATAACAATGGTTTGGTAATGTGAGGCACATAGAGAACATTAGATAATGTAAACATGCGTTTTGGGGAATGTAATTTAGTATGTCCAATATGGGATATGTCAAGGCCCTTACCGTCACCAACATACAAATAATCATTACCAAGATAGGCTACAGAATTGGTTAGAGTTCCAAGATCAGGTGTGATGTGTTGATTTGCGCCAGTGTCGGGGAACCAAGTTGCAGCAGAAATATTCCCAACAACAAGATGAGCAGAGGGTTGCTGAGTGCTGCTACAAAACTGGGAACAATGAGGAGTTGTGTGCCCAAAACCGGAGCATAATTGGCAGCGTACATGCTGCTGTCCAGACCACTGCCTAGCACCGGAATTGCGCCTGCTCTACTGCCAGTGGTTTGGCCTCCAATCTGCAACAGATTGGCCCATGTTTTAGGGAGTGGAATGGGTGCTGTGAGGACGCCAATTACCTCTAAAGCGACCCTTATTGCGGCTGAAGTTGGGGCTGTGATGAGACATAGCATGGCGTGCAGAAAACTGTGGTGTTGGCAGCAGAGGAGGCTGCTGCGGCAGAGAAGAATAAAACAGCAGAGAGGGAGCGGCAGCCATGGAATGGAAAGAGTTCTTGTGCAGAAATTCATAGGTAAGAAGGTGGCTGTGAAGATCAGCATAGGATAGCGGTTCTGCCTTGGTTATGAGACTCGTTACCAAGTCTTTGAAGTCGCCATGAAGGCCACGAAACACATAGAGATTGAAATCTTCAAGAGACATGGGGCGACCAGCAACAACCAATTCGTCAAATAACGATTTGGCTTGCTGCATGTATAGACTAACCGATGAGTCACCTTGCCGAAGGTCTTGAAAGGAGCCATGGAGTTGCTTGATGCGAGAATTAGATGGAGAGGCAAACGCTTTCTCAAGAGTGCGCCAAACACAATACGAGGTAGAACAATCGACCACGAGATGCAACACATCCACGGAGAGAGAGGAGAGCAAAGCACTCAAAATAAGTTGATCATGTTGCTTCCAACGAAGAAAGAAAGGGCTGATGGTAGAGGAAGAACCAACAGAGCTGTCAAAAATATAAGATGGAGGACACAACACTAAGCTATCAACGAAGTGAAAAACACCTTGACCGGGGAGATAGGACTTCATCTGCATTCTCCAATAGAGATAATTTGTGTTCGTAAGTTTTAGCGAAACAACTTGGTGAGTGTCCGCTAAAGGAACAATAGTTGTAGTGTGGGTTCCCACGAGAGGTAAAGGAGCGGCAGGGACTTGGGAGGAAGAATCAAAGACAAGCTTTGCAAGTGGAGGCTGATGCGGGGGAGAAAAGGTAGCAGCAACAGCAGCCTGGGGATGGCTGGCCGGCTGTGCTGCATCACCGGTGGAGAGGGAGAAGTCGGCAGCAGCAGTAGAATCCATGTAGAGAAAGTAAAAAGAGGGCCGACTGCAAAGGGAGGAAGGGAGAAAAGAGTTCTGATGACAGCAAGCTCTAATACCAAGTTGAGAATAATTGGGAGAATTGACCTAATGGTTAGCTAACCCTTTCTATATATATGTGTAGGGCAATATACAATAGCAATAATAGAGGTTACCATACAAGAGTATGTAGACAATATTTCCTGTACAGTATTTCCTATATAAGTACATTCTATAATATTCATAAAATATTTGAAACGTTTGAAATGACATGGCACGTAGTCAAAGCAATCAAATTGAAAAGTTGCCTAAAACATTAAGAAATAAGTAATCTTCAATTCGGTCAGTAATCTTAAATTTTCTAAAGAAAAATCATAAATAGACTCTAATTAATGATTTTGTTATCTCTTTTAATATTCTACCCTCAAAACAAAATTACAATTCAATTAATAGGCTTGAAACTAACCTTTACAAAATATAAATAGTCAAGTTTTAATTCAAATAGAAAGTAGCATGGAATCCAAAAATAAAACTAAAAATTCAAAATTAATTAGAAAATTAATAAAACTGCAACTTCATGTGCTAATTTTAAGATTTTTTAGATGGTCGTTAACTCTAGAGCTAGTGAAATTAATTAAAATATATGCAAGCTGGTCTAGATAACCACATTAATTAAAAAAAAACCTTTTAAATCTAATCTCGTTATAACGATTTAACCTCTTATAGGACCTTTTAACCAAATTTAATCCCAATCCGATGTTAATCAAATCAAACGTGACATGCCAGCTTTCCGTCATATTGAGAATATCTTATTGAGAAACAACATTTTTATGTCTTATTGAGAATTAAGTTTCTTCTTTGACTTTAACCCGTAAAAACAGCATTATTGAAGATTAGCAGCTGCGCAAAGAATTATTGGCTCTCTGTCATATCGTACAAACAAAATACTCACATGTAAAAGATCTTAAAACTATTAGGTGAGGATAATACTGCTAGCATTGTATGATGAATTTCTTTTACAGTCTATCTTTTGAAAAGTTTAATATGACAAGGTGCATGCATGCAAGTAGTCGAAGCAATCAAATTTGAAAAGTTGCCTAAAGCCGCATGTAATCTCAAATTTGGCCAGGATGAAAAGCGTGCTAGAAAATCAAAGGCGTCCACTGAGTTGGGTTTAACTTGAAAACTAGTAAATGACAACTAAGCAGGTATACATTTCACCCAAGCAAATTTTTCAATTGCACAATCTGATTTTGTCCTTGGCCCAGCCTTTTATATATATATATATATATATATATATTGAAAAGGCTATATATAAAATCAATAATCAAAATAAATACAGGGACATAAAAAAAAACTTAGAAAAAAAACTGATTTGTTTTAATAAAAACAAAGAAATTACATAAGATTTTTTATTATATCATAATTTGATGCCATCAAAAGATCTTAAGAGATCATTTCTTATATAAGTGAAGTTTAAATCTAAAGTAAATAATTAAATAACAACTCGACGAGGAATAATGGAAAAATAATCAAATAAGTTTATAGTTCATCAAATTCAATTTTGTTTCTTAACAATATTAGTCTTCAAACTAACCTTTATAATTTATCTTGCACCATTCTGGCCATCCATGGCCTAACCTTGTCGAACAAGTTGTTCCACTAAGATAAATTATTATATATCGAAAGCTGCCATCATTGAATTAAAATAATCAAATAAAATTACAACTTGTGAAGCCCCAAGAAAACGATGTCCAGAAAAAACCAAATCATCTTGTAGCAACCCCGACTATAGCGGGGAATAATCTACCCCACCATAAATCCAACCAGCTAGGCTCTAACGAAGCCATAAAATATCATACTCTTTTGAGCCAAGAATCACCAGATTCACAGCAGGAAGATTAGCAACAAGAGGCACCATATCTAAAGAGTGTTCTAGTGGAATAGTATCGGCAGACATAGCCCCCCTGACTAGACTCAATTTGATTGGTATCTGAACTCTAGTTATGTTAGGGTTCCTCTTCATAATGACTTTACTTCTAAGCTCACGTAGATCATATTGGCTATAAGTTTATAACAAAAAAGATTTACCAAATGGGCTTTATCCCATTTTGAGGATAGGCACAAAGACCCAAATAATGATTTATTTTATTGTAACAATAAAGGTTCAAATGACGCAGATTTACTAAATGGGCTTTAGCCCATTTGGAGATGCTCACTATAGTCTATCTGACAATTCCAGTCCAATCCAATCCTTAAGCTCTAAATCAGTGAAAAAAGAAAAGAAAAACGTACCTTTCTTACAGCTCCTTGAGATGCTTCAACCTGACATCGTCTCCCAAAACACGAAGAGAGTAGTTTTGGTTATATATATATAGAGTAAAGTTCAAGTTCTAATGATTATAATTTACTTATTTGTATGCATGACTCTGCTGAGAATAAAACAATTTCTATATACATAAAAAAAATATTTAGATTTTAGATAAGTTTTTTATATTGTAATTAAACTTAAAAATACAGTTGTTTTGAAAAAAAATCCATTATAATAATTTTTATTAATGTATTTCTTGTTTATCTCTATGAATGCATAGTTGTTAACTGGAATTATTGTTTCTGCTAAAAATAAGTTTTTTATTATTGTTACATCAAGTTAATAAAAAATTTCAAAATATTTCAAAATAGTATGTTTATATTTTATGTATGATTAAAACAAAAAAATATCATAAATATAATAAAGTCAAGTACAGAATCTATTTAAAAATTTTAAGATTAAAAAAACATTTGAATAGAATTTTCATGAACAATTTATTATTAGTATTATTATTTTAATCAAATGTCATATATAAGATTTGATGGAATTTAATGGAATTAACTTATTACTACTAGTTCCTGTTAAAATAATATTTAAAAGAGATGAAAGAAAATATGAAAAATGATAAACAAAATTAAATAAAAAAACAAGATGGAAGGATAAAATAGAAATGTTAAGGGATAACTAGAAAAAAAGAAGAAAAAGAGTTTGATGAAAGCAGTGGCAAAACCACCAAACCTCAAGAAGGGTACTGTTTTCTAGTTGACCATTTTAATTTTAAACATTTTTCCATCATTCTTCTTCAACAAATTTGACTATTCAATGCAAAGTTTTTATTTATAATAAACAACCCCAGACAGCATGATTGCATAACATGGCATTTCTTTATTTAGCTAAAGTATTAAAAAAAAAAAAGATCGATCAAGACTTGTGAGAATAGTGATCCAACAAAGCTTTGCTGGAGATGAATTCCACTTCAATTTCTTTATCTCATGTGCTGTGGAAGTGGTGGAATGCTTTGTTCGTGCCTGAAGAAATCATCAGGATCAACTTTGGTCTTCACATGCACCAACCTGTAGAAGTTATCCTTGAAGTACTTAGTACCAAAAACACTTGCTTCGACAAAACTTGTGTTAGAATTGTTGTTCATGCCCAAATCAAGATCCCTGTAATTCACATATGCTTCCCTTGGGTTCTTTGAGACATAAGGTGTCATGTACCTATAAACCTTCCTCGTCCAATCTATATGCTTTGCAACGTTTTCCTTTGCATCTTGCCAACCGGTATGGTACCGAATCATGAACTTGGTACCTTTTCTATGAGGGAAAGGAGTCTGAGATTCTGAAATTTGGCTCATCATTCCACCATAAGGAGTAAACACTACTGCAGGACTCTCTACTTCAAATAACTTCTCCCATAACCCTTCAAGTGCCTTTTCAGGAATGGGTTCTTTGGCATAGTCAGATTTGCCTTTGAAGTAGGTCCTGAGCAGGTTCGTTCTTTGAAGGAAAACTTCAGGAGGAGTATTATTTGAGAAGCCAGCTAGATATACGGTGGTATTTGTTTTTATTGATAATTACAAATACAAAACAGTGTTCTTGTCTATAGGTTTTTGTTAGCTGTCAATGCCTGTGTATCTTCCTTTTATGTTGTCTGCTTTGATTTTTACCAATAAATTATATATAGTGGATCAATAAATTATATATATCAAATACAGTGGATCTTCCTTTTATGTTGTCTGATTTTATAGAGCATGACTTGACGGAGTAAGATCTTCTGTTATCTAAAATCAAGATTTTCTGATTTTTTTTTATATATATTTGTGTTAATGAACGTGCTTAAAGTTCTTTATTAAACTTTCAAGTTGGAGTAGGTCCAGAGCTTCTATAATATTTCAATTTTATTGAAAGTTTCATCACCAACAATCATCTCTCTTATAGTCTTTCATTAAACGTGGGTACTCTCACTCAACAACTAGGTCATATAATTTACCCGTATTTCTTCTGACATCTACATCTAATCTACAATCTTTTTTTATTTTTCTCAACCAATGTCTAGCGACTTCAGTGTCTTCCTTACAAAGTGACCACCCTCTCCGGTCTAGGAGCGATATTGGATGTTCCTGCTGCCATAGCCCTAACTAGCTGCTCCATGGAGGTAAGATATGAATATGGGTTAGGCACAGCTATCAGCGCCATCGGTGCGGGTATATCATCTTGTCTC